>Ga0181612_136346_pt1 | contig 33741 bp, 29 predicted proteins | sample HoacroProtozoa21_FD_119630 | JGI IMG/M metagenome (GOLD analysis project Ga0181612, IMG submission 119630) | Hoatzin crop microbial communities from Cojedes, Venezuel. Combined Assembly of Gp0051906, Gp0051904, Gp0051908 | reverse complement strand
CGCGTCACACCACGACACACTGCCGTCATCCTCAGTGTAATAAACCTTGTCGGCCCGCGCCGCCATCGGCACGAGCATCAACATCGCGAGCAGGCTCAACACCCCTCGCCACTTGTGAGTAATTGTTTTTGAATGCATGATATTTTATAGTTTAAACTTAAATTTTGGCATAAAAATAGGCTGCAAAATTACGCATAATTTATTATCCAACAACAATAAATTCCCCAAAAACAGTTAGTTTTTGGGGAGACAGAGGTCTTCCCTTTTATTTTTTATATTACAGTCAGACGCTCTCGAGGATTTTGCACCCCCCGCCGCTTGGCATCCCTCGCAGTGTTATTCATAGGATTTGCTTTTCTACATTGAAAAACCTTGCGTTGCTATTTGGATGCTGCAGTGATGAGTGGGTATGGTATTTCGGTATTTTTTTGCTCGTTTTATAGTGAATCGGGGCAGGTTTTGTTAAAAACATGATTTTTCGGCTCAAAATGAGCTGAAAATATGGAAAATTTTACTATATTTGAGCCGATTTAAAAATAGTGAGATTTATGGAGAAAGCGTTGTTGACTTCAGTTATTAGATATTTAAGGCTTCATCCTAGCTCTTCACGCAAAGAGATTGGAGTTGGGACGGCATCTGCTGTGAGTGATGCTACCTTGAAACGTGCTATTGCAGATGGTATATCCCGAGGTTATATCACGTCAACAGGTAAAGGCCGTGCTACGGTATATTCTCTCACACCGCAGTCGCTAGTTTTGATGACTTACGACCTAGATACCTACTTCTCGAAAGAGGTCGACGAGCGAGAGATACAATCAGGATATAATTTCGAGCTTATAACAGATATTCTGCCACAGGTAAAAATCTTCACTGATGATGAGATGACGGAATTGGAGTCACTTCAGTCGCAGTTCAAGAGTAATGTGTCGCAACTCTCGCAAGTAGAGTATGACAAGGAGATGGAGCGACTGGGTATAGACCTCAGTTGGAAATCATCGCAGATAGAAGGGAACACTTATTCTCTGCTCGAGACAGAACGACTGCTGAAAGAGTTGCAGCAGGCAGCAGGCAAGACGCAAGCCGAGGCCATGATGCTGCTCAATCACAAGGAGGCACTGAAGTTCATATTGCAGGAGAAGGATTATTTGAATCCGCTCTCGCTGCATCGTATTGAGGACATACACAGTCTATTGGTCAAGGACCTAGGTGTAGCAAGAAATATAAGAACTCGTCGAGTGGGCATCACTGGAACTAATTATCGCCCTCTGGATAATGAGTTTCAGATACGCGAGGCACTTAGCGATGCTTGCGAATTGGTCAATAGCAAGACAAATATTTTTGAGAAGGCACTCTTGACATTGGTGCTGATATCTTATATACAACCTTTTGAGGATGGGAACAAGCGAACAGCACGCATCACGAGCAACGCCATCCTGATTGCCAACGACTACTGCCCGATATCATTCCGTACTGTCGATTCCATTGATTACAAAAAGGCGATGCTCCTCTTTTATGAACAGAACAACATCAGTGCCTTCAAGAAAATTTTTATCGATCAGTTCCGCTTTGCGGTGGAGCAGTATTTCTAATTTGGACTTATAGATCAAATAGAATGCCGCAATTGTTAAATACGAGACACCAAAATAATACATTGATTTTCTTGGGAATTACGGGAATAAAGCAATGATTTTGCGCCTAAATACTAATAACCCCACATGGGTAAATACTAATTGAAGCGCGTGGACTGTACTGCTTTCAAATTTAAGTAGCAACATTCATCTTCCATTATTAATATTAATAAAAGGGCTACTATTCATCTCGAACCGTAGCCCTCTCACCATGAAAAAAACTTTACTTCATCTGTGTGATTTCACAATCATTACCAACTTTTTTATTCGCTTTAGTATGAAACTAAAATTTACACAAACATTCTTTTAGCTTTCTGACGTTTAATACCTTGTCACGGAGTTTCCTTTCCGTTATTTTTTGATTCTCCACACGATCCACGCTAGACCACCAGCACCCGTGATGCCGCCAATAATCGACAACATCTTCTGCCACCAATGCTGTTCGTACTTGATGACCTCCTTTTCCATCTCGATAGGGTAGGGGATGCTATCTATCATCACAACAGGCTTCTCCTTGATGCGCCACAACGTGTCTGTACGGTCGCGCCACTTCGTCTGTGTGCGCCACCGCTCTTTGAATACCGTGTCGCCTCGCTGGTGAATATAGATACTATCGTGCACCGTTACGCTGTCATGCAGCGCCTGAGTGCGCCAGAGCGTATCTGTTAGCATCACAGGCACGTTGCGCACCGACTCGATATACTTTATCTTGGACTTGCAGCCAACAAGCAACAGGCACGCAAAGCAAACCAAGACTATGTAGAACCTACTCTTGCTCATCCCACTGTAATACCACTATAGAACAGCCCTTTCTTGCAGGTCAGCATCTGCTTGCGGTTGCGGTCCACATCATAGCTGATATGAATCCAGTCAGGTCGCCCAAGTTTATCAGGATATTCACTAATCAGCTGGTCAAAAGGCACCTTGCCACTGTTTACCAACTTGATAATAAGTTTCAGCAGCTTAGCGTTGTCGGCTCTTTCGTCACTCAACGTGCGTATATCTGCCGCCTTACCCACGAGGTGCATAGACGTGTCTTTACCTTTCACCAGCCTATTCAGCTTCTCGCAACGGTAGCCACTCGTGACGATGATAGGAGCACCCCACGCCTCGCGTATCGGGTCAAGCACCTTTTCAGTGAGTAGCCGCAAGTTCTCCTTGTATCGCTCTGGCGGCGTATTATCAATGCCATAACGCCTTGCAGTCTGCGATGCTGTTAGCTCTCTAAACGTAAAGTATTTCATTCAATTCCTTCTGTGTTAGTTTTACGTTTCTTTCTTTTTGTAGGTTTCATTGCTGACAGGTTGATGTCGAAATGACGCTCCGTCTTATCGATGAGTACATTTTGTAGTACTTTAGCCCATTTGGCATCATTGCAACTACTTTCGTTTTCTAGACAACTGATGAGTTGCCAAAAAGTAACTGCTCCAGCCGCCAACTTTTCTACATCTAAAATGCCGAGATCACCAGAGATATGGATATGGATAAAATGGGCAAGAATAATAAAAGCATATACCTTTATCAGAGTCATAACAATCTTCCCAGCTTTCTTGCTGCTGAAAAGTCCTGTCTCTTTATCCACTTTATCTGGATACTGTTTAGCAACCCTTTTATCAAGTTGCCAGGCAGTAAACATATCATAGAAAACAGCAACGGTACAAATGATAAGATATGGTAGCGATGGCTCAACCAATGCGGCAAATAATGCGCCTATCATAGCACCTATCCAACGAGTTATGTTACCATAAATTTCGTGCATCCATTCCACCTCCTATCGCACTTCTCCTATGAAATCAGATGCTAAACATCTCCTTGAAGATTTGAACCAAGTCAAGACGTTCCCACGTGAACAGCTCAACCTGGCGTTCTTCTCCGTTGAATATTTTTTGCTTTATCTCATAGTCTCGTCCAAAGTGTCCGTAAGCTGCAGTCTCCTCATATATTGGGTTGCGAAGTTTGAGGGTCTTACAAATATTATTCGGACGCAAATCAAATGCTGTAGCAATAATTTGAGCTATTTCCACATCACTCTCTTTGACGTTTGAAGAACCATAGGTGTTTACATGAACACTTACTGGCTCTGCCACACCAATGGCATAGGCTATTTGAACTAAGATTTCGTCTGCTACGCCTGCGGCAACTAAGTTCTTGGCCAAGTATCTGGCCATATATGCTGCACTACGGTCAACTTTGCTAGGGTCTTTTCCAGAGAAAGCACCCCCACCATGAGCCCCGCGACCACCATAGGTATCGACGATGATTTTACGGCCTGTTAGCCCCGTATCTCCATAAGGGCCGCCGATAACGAACTTACCAGTGGGGTTTACCAGCAACTCGTAACCATTATCGAATAACTTCTGTTCGTCCTCGGGTAGCTTTGCGATCACTCGTGGGATAAGTATGTTTTGCACATCGTCATGAATTTGCCTAAGCATATCTTCGTCAGCAATCTTCTTCGCTTCCTCGGTAGCGTTCGCTGGCTTAATGAATTCATCGTGTTGCGTGCTGATGACTATTGTGTGGATACGTATCGGTTTCTTGCTGGTTCCATCATACTCAACAGTCATTTGGCTTTTAGCATCTGGACGCAAATAGTTCATCTGATGCCCCTCTTTACGTATCGCGGCCAATTCCTTCATGAACTCATGTGCAAGATCTAAGGTGATTGGCATAAAATGTGGTGTTTCGTTACAGGCATATCCAAACATCAGACCTTGGTCACCTGCACCTTGCTCATCAGCATCACCTCTATTCACTCCTCTGAATATATCTTCACTCTGTTCATGTATGGCACATAATATCCCGCATGAATCGCCATCAAATTTATAATCGCTTTTGTCGTAGCCAATACGTTTCACAACCTCTCTTGCTATTTGCTGAATATCTACGTACTTCTCCGAACGTACTTCACCAGCCAATATGATTTGTCCCGTAGTTACTAATGTCTCACAAGCTACTTTTGCATTGTTATCAACAGCCAGGAAGTTATCAACTATAGCATCTGAGATTTGATCTGCTACTTTATCAGGATGCCCCTCAGATACAGACTCTGATGTAAACAAATAATTGTGTTTCATTTTTCAGTCGTACGTTTTTATTTGTAGTCCAAATTTAGGGAGAACTTCCTTTTCTGTTTTCTTCCTTTTCACTAAATCTGCTGAATGCGTTTATTCACAAACGGCCAATGGGGCTACGCTTTTTTGCTTTTCTATCTCGCTCTCGATTTCATTGATAGCGTCAATCACATTGCCGATGAATCATTTTAAATCGTCACCGAAAAATATAAGACATAAATACAACACAGCTATTCACGAATTTATCGAACAACTTTTAGTGGACGCTATAATTATAGGTAATGATATACCTGTTGGCCACCATTCGGCGATAATATTAAGAGCAACCTCCATATTTTCAAGAGGTTGCTCTTATTTTATCAAATATATTTTCAAATAAAAAGCAAAACTGCCGACATTCTCATTGAATATCAGTAGTTTTTTCGTACCTTTGTCCTCACAACATGTAAGCCGTAGAAAGGCGGATAATATGAATAAAACTGATTTATTTCACTTTATCCAATCTCTTCATGAAATTTAATATATTGCCTAAGAAACCCTTGTCTTCATTGATAGTTTGTTTGTCTTTCGTTTTCTGACAAAGCAATGTTACTTTGTTTCTTGTGTAATTGCCAAAAGTGAACATTGTTATTATTTTAGTCTTGAAACCTCCCGTATCTTGACCGCAAACATATTGGCACGTACCTTTATTGTTTGATAACTCATAATTATTTGTGCCTATTTTGGAAGAGTTGTCATTTGTGATGTAATAAAGGTCTGAAATAACATCTCTATACCACTCTACACACAGATTAAAAACCTTAATCCATTGTTTATATGGCAGTGTTTCGTTACAAAAATTTTGTTCTAATATATAATCTAATTCCTCATATGCAGAATCAGAAATATAAAGGTTGGTATCACTACTATTACTTATTGTGTTTATTTTGTGTGGCATAGTCTATTTTTTCTTCAATCTTATTTTCTAATTCTTTAAGAGTAATAAATCCCAAATCATGTAAGTAATCGTCAACATCCTCATGTGCTATATTTGCTAACGGATTTTCAACTTCAATGCGTTCTTCCTCATTTAGCACATTGTCCCCAAACAACCTCATTTCATCTTCTTTGGGGAGTCTTAAATACTCTTCAAATGTAATTTTTCTCATGTTATTATAAAATATTAAAAATTTATTTTTCCTATAAATATCTCTAATTCATTATCCTCGGTCGCAAAGATAAGACAGTGGTTTGAGACAACCAAATTTTTACGCCACCTTCTTCACGTCTTCATAGGTGAACTTACCAATGGCACGCTTAAACATATGGCGGAAACGCTCCGACTCATCCCACTTCCTTGTGTTGTAGCGAAATACGCTCTCATCAACATACCTTTGTAGGTACTTGGCGCTCACAAAGTGATAGATGCCGAAAATGGAACGCTTTAATTGTCCCCAAAAGCCTTCAATAGTGTTGGTATAGCTGTCACCTACCACAAACTCCTTTACACCATGATGAACGACCGAGTGAGAGTATTCGCTCTCATAAAGCGTGTTGTAACCGATATATTCATCCGTAAAAATACGGCTATTGGGCTTTACAAACTGACGGATAATTGGTGCAAGCGTATTGCCTTTGGTGTCTTGTGTCTTCTTGGCAACAAGCATGCCACCACGCTGTACCATGCCGAAAATGGCAGTTTTGGTCTTCAATGAACGACCTTGATTGTTTTCGGTCTTCTTGCTCTCGTGCTTATTCTTCTCTCGACCACCAATGTATGCCTCATCACACTCCACATCAGCCTCCAAGAGAATAGACTCGTCTTGGGTTAAGAGCGTTCTGATTTTATGGAGCATATTCCAAGCGGTTCTCTGTGTAACACCCAAGTCGCGCGATAACTGATGTGACGAAATACCTTTCTTGTGTGAAGAAATGAGGTACATAGCAAAGAACCATTTCACCAAAGAAATTTTGGTGTTTTCAAAGATTGTCCCAACAAGAACGGAGAAACGACGCTTGCAATGACCGCAACGGAAACGCCCATCGACACCTTTCTTGCAATGATGTTTGCCACAATATGGGCAAATAGCATCGCCATCAGCCCAACGCTCTTGCTCAAGAGCCTTGATACACCGATCATCACTGTTCAATGTTTGAATCAGTGAGAAAAGGTTTGAGAAGCTAAAGGTCACTTCTTTGTCCTTGCCGTTTGTGATGTTGATTTTTTCTACCATAATCTCATCTAACTGTTTCTGAATCTGAGGCTAAGGTAGGTAAAATTTCTGAGACAGCCAAGGATTTTATGCTAAAGAATCTTAAGGCAACGAGATTTCTTTGTGAAGCTGCTCCTCAAATAGTGTTCCCTTTTCCATTAACATGTCGGGGTTGGGGTCTATAATTAACTTTCGTAGGATATGATATAGATTATTCACCACAATAGAGTTTCCCGCAAGACGGTATTGTTGACTTTTGCTAATATCGGTTGCCTGTATCTTGTCAATATCCTCATCATCCACGTCCATTAGCCTAAAGCATTCTCGTGGCGTGAAGTTTCTAATTCTAAGTCGCTGATAGACTCTTTTACCATTTCTCCAAACAAATGGTTTTCTTGTACCATCTTTGCGTTGTTCGAAACAAAGAGGTTCGTGTACATGCCTATCACAATTTCTATCAACATCTAAGACAAGGTTGTCTTTCTGCACTGATGTTAAAGTGTTGCTTGTATTCTCTGCCTTTGGCATAAGTCTTGTCATATTATGTCTGCTCTCCTTGAGTTTGCCACTCTCATAGTCTTTCCTCACTGCCTTCCCATATTCTGTGCGCTCATTATGCAGTACGCAAGGCAACATGACAAAATTGTCTTTGGTGACACCTGTAATGGTGTTACTTGTGCCATCATTATTTCTGTTAATCTCAAGTTGTTGTTTCCAACCTTCTCCACGTCCGCGCATTGCCATTGTCACCACAAAGTCGTACATATCTTCATTTAAAAGCACTAACGGTTCAAGTTGTCCTCCTCCCATACAATTGATGGTTGGAGACAAGCCTTCCTTGCTATAAAGTCTATTCCTTTGTGGGTTGTCCCTCTTGGCGTTCTTTGTCAGATTCCCAATCTGGATTATCCCCGTATTCTTCATCTTCATATTCTATAATGCCACTGATACGAAATCCATCGTTCCGAAATATATCATAGTCTTTTCCCCCCCCCGATCTTAAGCAACGGGCGGCAGTACCATTATTAGTAGTATTGATAACAACCTTATTCTTCATCGAAAAACTTAAAACCTGATTTTTCTAATCTTTCCCTACTGCAGTCCTGAATAAACTCTTGTACTCTACTATCATCAAGAAAGTATTTTTCCTCGACATCATCTTCAAGTACATCTTTTAGAAAGTAAGGAAGTTGGAAGGGGTTAGGCCAGTAATACTGACCCTCTTGATCAAGCATCGAGACCATAAAGACACGCTCCCTATTCTGTGGAACGCCGTAGTCTTTGGCGTTGAGTACTTTCCACCAATTCTTGTAGCCGTAGGAGGACAACAAGCATTGCCACTTGTTGAATAGCGGGAGGAATTTCTTGCTCACGAGCGCCTTGACATTCTCGAATAGCAAGTACTTGGGTTTCTTTGCAACGATGGCTCGTTCACATTCCCATAAGAGAGAGGAGCGAGTGCCACTGCCTTTTTCGCCACCTTTTTGCAGTCCAGCACTGCTAAAGTCCTGACAGGGAGAAGAATAAGTCATCAAATCGAAATCGGGGGCTTGTGACCAATCAATCTTGCTAACATCGCCATAATTCCTATCTGCCCACTGCGGATAAACGGCATCATGCGCCTTGATAGCATTGTTGTCGATCTCCGACCAAGCCACAAGTTCATAGTCAAAATCGGGGTAATTCTGCTTCAAGCGGTCAAGAGCCATACATTGGCTATCATAACCACTAAACAGCGTACAAACCTTTAAGGGATTATCTTTGGTATATTTCATATCTATCATTAACATGATGATAGGATGATCCCAAAATCAACCCAATACCAAGATTTCTTTCTTAATGGTCGTCTTAGCACAGAAAAGAAAAAGAGCAACCTCTTGAAAATATGGAGGTTGCTCTTAATCTTATCGCCGAGTGGTGGCCAACAGGTATATCATTACCTAATTATAATAGCGACTATGGGTACTTGAAGGAGTAAATTCTATCTTTAATATGTAAAATGGGTACTTTCTCACGGAGAATATTAAAATTATCCGTATAATAATACCCATTTATCATTTCTTTTCTGTATTTTTGCACCATAAAAAGAATTAATTCTCATGGCGCGAATAACAAACAAAATAGAAGGAAACGGCGGAGTAATCACCAAAGACGAGCTATCAGGGCGTGCGGAATATAAACGTGTGCTCAGAGCAGTGGGGCGTGGAGATGTTGTGCGCCTGCGCCATGGGGTCTATGCAGAACCTACAGCTATACTGAACACCATGATTGACGTGGAGAGAGTCGTGCCTAACGGCGTAGTCTGCTTGTATAGTGCATGGGCACACTATCAGCTATCCACAACCATACCTCCAGCTTTCTGTATAGCTATCGAGGCAAAACGTAAGGTGAGCATACCAAAAACGTTGCCTATTCAATTGTATTATTGGAAGAAAGAGAATCTGGAGATAGGTGTACATACGGAAGTTATTTCGAACTATAATGTAAAGATAACAGATATGGAGAGAAGCGTGTGCGATGCTGTAAGGTATCGAAATAAGATTGGACTTGACATATGTTCCGAAGTTATCCGCAACTATCTAAAGAAACCGTCAAGGAATCTGACTCGACTGATGGAGTACGCCAAACAGCTGAGAGTAGCAAATATATTGAGAAACTATCTTGAAATAACCATGGAACAATGAAGAAAAACAGAAAGAATGCAGGAAAGTCGGTAAAGGCACGACTACTGAATCTAATGAACGAGACAGGTTATAAGTACATGTATCTGTTGGCTCGCTACTTCAATGAACGGTTACTCTATAGAGTATCGGTGAGTCAGTATAAAGATAACTTTGTGCTAAAAGGAGGTTCGTTACTCTATGCCTTAAACGGACTCGAAACACGTCCAACCATAGATGTAGATTTCATGGCCGACAGGATAAGTCGAGACCGTGAATATCTAGAAGAGGTGTTTCGCGAGATTCTAAGCATCCCATGTGATGAGGATGGTGTGGTATTCGATATAGAAACGTTGAAGGCAGAACCAATAACAGTCGATATAAAATATCCAGGCACCAGATTCCTTGTGACTGCTCATATGGATAGCATTATTTATCCAATGTCCATGGATATTGGTTTTGGTGATGTAATTACTCCATGCCCAGAGACTATTGATTATCCTTTGTTGTTGCAGGATATACCTTCAATCAGCATACAGGCATACTCATTGGAAACTGTTATTGCTGAAAAGTTTCATGCAATGATTGATCGTGATATTCTGAATAGTAGAATGAAAGACTTCTTTGACTGTTACCAGATACTAATCACACGAGAATTGAGTGATGAGATATTATACGAGGCGATTAATGCAACCTTCAATAATCGTCAGCTGGAGTTGAAGTCAAACCTGAAACTTTTTACTGAGGATTTTGCGACTGACGAAATGCGACAGAAGCAATGGAAATCATTCTTGAAGAAAATACAATGGAAGCAGGATTTGGACTTTAAGGAGGTAATGACATTTATCTCAAACCGACTAAAACCAATGTACGATAAATATTGTGCAGATTATCTCTCCAATATTCCGCAAGGATAATAGAGGCAATAGCATCATCCTATCAAAAGAAAAAGATCCTAGCACATAGAAATGAATAACATTGCATATAACAAAAACAGGCAAGAAAATGCATAACACATCTTTCTGCCTGGTTGGGTATGTCAGCTGAATAGGAGTATTCGGGTGTGTCAGTTGAACTGTGTCAAGTGTCTATTCTTTGATTGGATAGCCTCACTTAGCTTTTTAACTTCAGAGAAATAGGGATGGCTAACAATCATTTGCTGCTTTTTGCTTTGCCGATTATGTGAGATTGGCATGTTGTGTGATTCCATCATATTCACTTTTTAAAGGTCACTTTCACGGTCGTGCTGGATGTCTTTGTCGGAGGGAGCACCTTGCCTACTTCCCCTGTCTCTTCATCGATGACGCTTAGACCGCCACTTAGTGACCGTAGGAATTTTTCTCTCGCTTTCATCTCTTCTTCTATCTTTGCCTTTTGTGCTGAGAGCCTTTTCCAGACGTTATCGTTGCAGTTCGTGAAATCGTAGCGCACACCTGCTTCGGTAACGCATAGCGTCGCATCCATATACCTAGGGGTATCCTTTCCGTACTTCTCACATTCACGAACAGTCAAGTCTACCATTCTGCTGTCTTTTAGCACCATGTTTAGGCACTCTGTCGCTGCTTTAACTTTAACATACGCTTCGATTGGATTGACGTCTCCTTCTAGGACCTCGTTCACAATCTTCTCTGCATACTCTTTTTGAGCGGTCTTTGTCAATGCAGTCGTTCCATTTGTTATCAAATTAGCTGTTTCACTCATCATGTTTTTCTTTAAAAGTTATACATATTTTTATTTAACACATTGTCAATTTTTGTCATTACTAGGACGAGATTTGGTGTACTCCGTGACAGCCATCTTTAGTATCTCGTAATTGAGGTACCATACGAATACAAGTGGCAATACTGGAATTAGGTCTAGACCTAAGTTCCAGATTTGCACGATTACCACGACAGTGCACAATAGGAAAGTGATTATGCTGCATGCGAGCATAAAGCCTGCGAGCAATGCATCTATTCTAGAGTTTTGTTTTTCCATCTTTCTCTCGTTTGGATTGATTAAACATCTTATTTGCATCTACAAAATTACGCAAAAATAACCATATAAGCAAATTTATAGGGCAAAAATATAATCTTTATTGCAACTTTTTATTATATCCCAATCTTTTTTGAACGAGGCTGTCAAATAAACTGTGTCGGTGCTAAGCCAATAAAAGAATAACCTAGCTGTTATTTATAACAGCGAAAAACCGATTAGCACATGACACAAGAAGAGAATCTATTGCCAGCACAAATCCAGTCAAAATGTTAATCATGTCTATTGATTTGTCGAAATCTCCAAACAATAAAATGCTGGAAATGCGATTTATATAAAGAAAAGCGGAACTCGTTGAAATTAGCTTTTTTTTGATTAAAGTTTAAAAAAAGTCATATTATTTTTGCAATAGTTGTTTGTCCGATTGGTAAATCCGTGTTGATGAATAAGTACAACAAATATACGGCTGTTTCAGTAACGGTATGAGAGTTCATACCATTAAAACGTGCATGTTTTCTTATCTCATGGAGTATAATCACTATTTGTGTGATTCTTGTATAATTTTTTATTAATATAATCATAACATTTTCTAAATTAACTCTAATTCTTATGACAAAGTATCTATTGCGTTCCTGCACGACAGTGCTAGTGGCACTATTTGCGAGCGGCTATGCTCAGGCGACGACGATAGGTGACGTCATCACTGATGCAACAGTCCTCAATAAAATCACAGAACAGGGACTGGCTTCAACGACCGATGTCACCGATGTCACTACCCTAGACATTAGCAATTGCGCACTGACTACCGCGACGTGGCTCAGTAACTTTACCAATCTGACTAAGCTAGTAGCAGCACAGAATGATTTGCAGTATGTTGACTTATCTAACAACACCCTATTGACCTATCTTGACTTGAGTGGTAACGATGACCTTGTCGGCTTCCGCAGCTACGCTGCAAGTTCAACTTACCACAACATTGTACTTGCCAATGGGGTGCCCTTGACCTATCTTGACTTGTCAGATTGTAATATTGGTTATTTTCAAACATTAGCTAATTCTACTGGCTATGGAGTAACAACGCTGACCCACCTCAACCTTGCCAACAACACGGCATTAGATGGCTGGTCATCAGGCATCACAGCGCAAACTGGACTGGTTTATTGCAACCTATCCAATACAGGCCAAACCACGAGCAGTGTAGCATTCACAGCGAATTTCACTGCGTTGGACACATTGATTCTATCCAACAACAGCAACTTTGGTTACAGTACGACATTCAAGTATTTAAGCGGACTCACTTATTTGGATATCAGCGGTTGTGACATCTACTTCCGCTCCAATTATCTGTTGTCGTACCTCACGCCCACCAACAACCCCAATCTGGAGACTCTCATTTGCAGCAACTCTGGCTTAGCAAGTTACACTGAGGGGCTTGACAACTTTACCAAACTAAAATATGTGGATGTTTCAAACAATCCCAAGATGACCCAATTCTGGGTAAATGGCAGTCCGCTGCTTGAACAGCTCATCATCAACGGCAACGCAGCAATGACTTACTTGAAACTCAACGAGGACGATTTGCCACGCAACACTTTCACCATTACTGGCGGTGCCGACTGCACAGCACTCACTAGCTTGTACCTCAACGGCAACAAATATAGTGACATCAAGGAGGCAACCGATGACTACACATCTGATTGGGCATTGAGTAGCATCAAGTTCCTATATTTGGAGAACAACCAACTGAATGGCACGCTTGCCGCAGATGACATACCTTCATCGCTTACAGGTCTTGACATTGGCAACAATAACTTCACAAGCCTCAACATTGAGAGTTTGCCATCAACGCTCACAGCTCTAATGGTTGGTCCCAACGAGAACATCACAAGTTTGGAGATGCACTACAACCCAGGCATCACACAGACCACTTCGTCTACCACCATGAGTGACGGTAGCGGTCTGTATCTGCTGGGATGTACCAACCTAAACTATCTGGACATCAGCGGCACTGCCGATCAAGCCAACTGTTTCACTCGCATCGGCAACAACAACTCATTGCAGAACGTGCCCATCAAGACCATCAAGGCCGCCTACAACAAGTTTACAACCTTCCGCAACCTGACGGCAACCGCCTCTAGTTCGGAAAAATGCTATCGTTGGTATTGGAAAAACAAAGGAGAATCGGCACAAAGTAGCTCTTATGACTCGATGGTCTGGCCTGCCAGTGCTGCACAAGCCGATTCAGCATCACTTGAAGATCTCACTCAATTGGAATATCTAGACGTGAGTCACAACCAATTGTCAGACTCGGTTTATCTGTACTGTAACACCGAGTTAAAATATCTGGACGTGAGCCATAACCGCAAGATTGTTGACTGTGGTTCCCATGCTAGCAAGAAAGCCACCATTACTGGCACAACCTCAGCATACAAGGATTACAAGAAATATTTGTGGATGTCAGGTTCAAGCGATTGTGTTGAGCCTTACACAGGTGACTACAACGACACTACTGGTCTGTACATCCTGGACTTGAGCAAAAATCACAAACTAGAATATCTTGACATCAGCTACACAGGCATCGAGCATACGGCATTGACTCACATCTTTGTGAACAATGCCAGATATGTGTGGATTCAAAACTGTGATTCTCTCAAGTACTTCTATGCCGATTACAATGGCATGCGCTCACTGGGCGTGAGCACCCCCAACGGACACAATCACAATGGTCTCACCAAGCTAGAGCGCCTGTCTGCTATCGGTATGCGCGGAGCCGACCAAGGTATCATGCAGGGTTCCATCAATTTGCATGGTGACGTGAACACAAGGCTACACTATGTCAACCTTTCCTATAGTGACTATGATTCAATCGGTTGTGGTTACACCAATGGTAGCCACTATGGCACGACCTATTGGGATGACATCGCAGAATCACTTGATACACTCATCATCAGAGGCAATCCCATTCATGCTCTGGACGTTCATCTGAACAAAGCGATGGTATATGTTGACGCACGTGACTGTCTATACAGCTATCGCGGATACAATCCATTGAACATCAACGAGGAGGAAGAAACTATTTACTTCACAAACGTACTAAACACCACCAATTATCCCAATGGCGCCAAGAGTAAATTAGGTAATTTGCGGCGAATACACGCCCATACTCTACCTGTATTCACAACTCTGCTCGTGCACGGCAACTATGATGCCAATTATTCGCTCAGCGGGGATGAGTATTCGCCCATCAAGGGATTGTATGATGTTTATTGCAATCACGACAGCGTGCTCATTGGCACAGCTTCACAGATGCCAGGCATCGTCGGGCTTGACGAGTGTATCGCACTAGATTTGCTCTATGTTAACAACGACCAAGAACTGAATGCGCTTGACTTGAGTAATAACGTTAACTTGGAATACCTCCATGCCTATAATGACCCTAAATTGGGCCCAGCACTAGGTGAGACAGGATTGGATCTGACTGCCAACGGGGCTCTCATTACCGCATGGGTGTCGAGCGACAATCTATTGCAATTGAACGTGACCAACTCGGCCGTTCTAGACACGCTCAAGTGCTACAACAACTATGACCTGACACAAGGCGGCACACTAAATCTTGCCAACAACAATGCACTACGCTATCTGGACCTGCACCAGTGTGCTGTGCGCGACCTTGGCAATGAGGGCAATGTGAGTGGCATGACCCAGCTAGTTTATTTTGACTGCACCAGCACCGAAGGTATTCCTGAAAAAATTGGAGAGACGGGCAAGAACACGCTCAGTGACCTAGTCTTTAATTCTAACAATATTGAGACCGTTAAAGCTGGTTACAATGACTTGTACTGCATCAAGGGCTTGGGTAAATCGACGCTAACAACACTGACATACCCATATAACCACATCAATGGTATTGACCTAAGCGGTAGCAATATCAGCACCTATGATGCTACACACAATGGCCGAGGTGTGGTTGAAGCTGAATTGTCGCAATGGCAAGGTGAAAGTGAATTATGCAATATGTATTACTTCCAGCTGGAAAAGAATGCTGGTGATGCGCTTGATGGCTCGGATAACTACTTTGGCTACAAAACTGTTCCCGACACGCTGACAACAGCTTTGGCGACCCCGAGCATTCGCGAATTGGAAGCTGATGGCTATGAAGAGGGCAAGTCAATTGAATGGGTAAAGAACTCTGCTGGTCCTTACACTCATCAAGCTAACACATCTTCGGCCTCACGCCGCATAGCATATGTAAGACCTGGCGATGCAATCGACGAGAGCAAAATCAATGGTTCAATTGCCGTGCTAGATCCTGATATTCATTGGGCATCTTATAAATATCTTGATGGTAGAACTGATGAGTCCACTTCAGAGTACTACATTGTTTGGGTAGCACCCGACAAGCCCACCAATGTTGAGGAAACTGTTGAAGAAGCTCTAGGCACAACCACTGTAGTCAGCGAGCGCTATTTCGACGCTAGTGGCATGGAACATAGTGAGCCTGTTGAGGGTGTGAATATCATTGTCCGTCAGATGAGTGATGGCACAACCCATACAGTCAAGATTTTGCGCTAAAAACGATACGCGGACGTACACGATTTAAAGAGTAATCATTTAAACTACTGCATGATGCGGGGGCAGACCACGATAATGGGTTTGCCCCTGCTCATGTTCGTCCAGTATGGGCACGTTTTAACGGGTGGAAGTCCCCAACACGCCCTAACAGCGGGAAGTGTACAGTTGAGGACATGGGTGTCCGCCGCGAGGCGGAATCTGAAGGAAGCCTAAGGCAAACATCTGGTCTGACGCACAGAAACTTGATACAAGGCTTTTGAGCATGAATGAGATTGCATAACAAGCCAAAGTCCAATAGCTGTTCGGAATGCTCATAGTAAATCAAGCAAACAGAAGGCGAAAGAGCGTGTCCCTTAACTGGGGAGGTCTCACGGGCGTGTGGACGTACAAACATCGGAAACACGGAGTAAAGCTTGGCGTGAGAAAACGCATGTGGGATACATAGGCCACGGTATTAAGTACCTAGGCTACAGCTTCCGAGTAATGAAAGGCAAATGCCATCTCGGTCTGCACTCCAAGACAAAGATGCGCCTAACCTCGAAGCTGAAAGAGTTGACTAGTCATAGTAATGGAATGGGATATGAGCAACGCAAGACGGCACTAACAAGGTACATACGCGGCTGGATGGAGTACTACAAGTTAGCAGACTGCAAGAACTTTCTGCAAGACACCGACCAATGGTATCGGCGCCGCCTGCGGATGCGCATCTGGAAGTGTTGGAAGAAAGTCAAGACGAGGTTCATGAATCTCATGAAATGTGGCATCAGTCGAAATCAAGCTTGGCAATGGACTAATACCCGAAAGGTATACTGGCGCATAGTCGACAGCTGGATATTATCACGAGTCATAAACAATGAGAAACTGAAAATCGCTGGTTATCCAAGCCTGATGGGTTATTACAACAAAGCTGTATGTACAATAAGAAACCGCTGTATGCGGACCCGCTTGTACGATGGTGTGTAATGCGAATGTTCGTATCAGGTGTGAGAGGTCGGTAAACACGAAAGTATGAGATAAGCACCACCAATGATTAGTGTTTACCTCCTACTCGATTGCTCACGCTTGGTTTTATCCTAAGATGGCGTTACATTCATTGGGATGAAGGTTGAGCCATGAGACTCAGCCCAGAGCGACATTTGGCTTTGTGCCTCTATGTATATCGTTGCCATATTTTTGCCATTGAATGAAATCTTTCTTGTAATACTTTCATCCTTTCTATCAATTCTGGAAAGTCTATGGTCTTGCCGTATATAAAGCTGTCCTTCATCTCATTGTAATCAGCCTGATAACTTGACATAAGTTTATTTGAAGGTACTATTGTGATATTTGACGGAAGTTCCTTGTCATAATCGACATATCCTACATGATAGAATTTCTTACGATGCTCAACTATTTTATGATAGAGATCCAGATCTGCAAGTGCTTTCTTTGCAAATTCGGTGTTCATTAACTTTTCCAAGTCATAAAAGTGTCGTGTCATTCGATGGGTGCGGGGGGCAGCTTTTTGATATTCCTCACATAACAAGAATGCCTTTTCCAAAAAGGTTCGTGTCGGATTGACAGTGCGAATAGCACATGTAATATCAGAGTCGATATCTTCATCTGGAAAATGTTGCCCAATAAGTGACGAGATAAGTCTCATTTCGTATGGTTCGTTCATTGAGAGAACGCTAATCTCTATTTTAACTGTAGGAATTGCATAAGCTGCCTGATTACTGTATAGAGACGGATACTGAATGTATAGTACAGAAGGATCTTTGTCGTGCGGAACGTCTGGAGTAACCTCGTTTTCCGCTTTAACGATTGCATCTATACCAAGATTGGATAGTTGCGCCTTTAATTCTTCCTTCAACTCTGAAAAGATATAGTCTTGCGCTTTCTCGCGAAGATTGTGAATCTGCGTGTTAGAACGGCACTCTGCACAAGTAAGTTTCTTTTCCATAAGAAAGAAATCTCTGTCTAATGCGAGGTCAATATCTTCACTGAATCTCTCAATGATACCCCAACCTTTACTTATACTAGTTCCACCTTTAAACAATAGGTATTCAGCAACGCTCGTGTGAAATAGCGCAAACAGCACAGCGGTGACCCACCAGTCTTTTTCCACGGCGGCTTCATCTATATTCAAGGAGGTTGCGACACCTTGAATCATCGCCTTCCTTTCATCGAGTGAAAAATCTATCCACTTGTTCATAGCTCTGTCAATTTATATTCTTTTTTATTAGGTTCCTAATCCAAATCGGTGCAAGAAGCAAGTCGTGCGAAATGGTTTCTACCTCTGGTATCGCCGTCAATAACTGATGAATGATTTTATTATCATCAGGAGTAATGTTTTTCTCACCTATGCTGCGCAAAGCTTGTACGAGTTCTGGCATAAGCTTGCCTTTGTATGCAAAGTTTTTTGGCGCACCATGCTTCAATGTGACAGTTCTGTTTCCCAATGTCAATTTCCGAGTGGAACCAGTAGTTAGGAACGTAGTGTTCATCGGCACCTGTGTCGAAAATCCCAATCGATTTTCGGCCGTAGTCCCTGTAGGAATGATCTTCGCCTTGTCTCTCTTTGCTATTTTGCTAACTATTTCGTATGCGGATGGATAGATGATGCCGAAACGAGTGTTTTTCGCCTTTATATACACCCCTTTGGCAATACGGTGAATAAGTCCTTCTTTTTCAAACTTAGCGAGTAACTTTGTTACATATTCAACATCATATTTAGGGAAAGAAGACACAAAAAACACCTCGCCGTACTTACTGCGAGTAATAGTGTTCTTAATCTTCTGCATTACAGTATTTTCTAAATTAACTTTAGCCATATTTTAGGTCGGAATAATTTAAGATTTTTCCGACTGTAAAATTACTGCAAATTCTTTAAAGTACCAAATGATATATGGAAAAATAGCACAATTTATAATGCTCTGCATGCTTGTGAATGAGTTCAGAAACCTGTATCCTTGTCGAGTTCATAAATCTGTTTTTTTAAGCTTGCTCACTCAAAATTACAGACTTTGGGGGCTGATTCGCAAGGGATGATCCCCTTTTTACTAATCCCTATTAACAGACACACTATTTGGGACAGTATCTCTTAGTGACTCTTATCATACAAGTCATCCCATAAAAATATCAAGGGGGGCTTCAGTATTCGACTTGAAATCCCCCTTGGAGAATTGGTAATAACACGCTTTACTCCACGGTGATGAGATAGATGTTGCCGTCAGGTGTCGAGAACACAATCTTGCTAGCGACAGGTGCAGGATGCGGATAGGTAGCAATCATGTCCGATGGCGTGAGCGTCTGTTGCTGACCATCAAGCGTTCGTGCCACGATGACACTGCTAGTGATAACCATACCATCATCGCTGTCATCCATACCGATAATGGTGGTATCGTTCCACCACTGTGGAGCAGTGATGTCACCCATACTCACCACGTTGCCACCATCCAGATCACATACAAACGCTCCTAATCCACTCGCATAATATAGCACGTGGGTAGCATCGGGTGATAGCGAAGCCCAGATGTAGTGATACTGCTCGCCATTGGGAGCTAATTGGCTGGTCTTGCCATTGCGAGTGACGTAAAGCTTGAGGTGGTGAGTGCTGACCATGGGAGTGTTAATAATAGTTGAGGTATCATCCTGCAACGTCTTGACACTAATCTGATTCTTGTAATCCACAATCTCAGCATCGCCTTGCAAGGCAAATCCCTGCATATCGCGTGATGGCTGTGACAGGGTCACGGCATTCTTGCCATTGGCATCAATGCTCTTGATTACCGTACGGCGCAACCTATCGCTACCGACAACCGTGTTGCGGTACAAGATGTGCTGTCCATCGTCACTGATGGAAATCCTGCTGCCCGCTCCTTCATCAGTGGTCAGTATGGTGGCACTTGACGTGCTGAGATCCCAGCGCACTAGTCCTCGATGAGTGTCAGAGGACAACAATACGTAGTCACCTTGTGGACTGATGGCTACCGCCTGAGTGATAGTATTCCCATCAACAGGCACGGGCACTTGCTGGATGGATGTCACGTTCATGATTTGTGCTTGAACAGCAACTGCTACTACTACAAGCAACATTGATATCATTGTTTTTTTCATATTTTTGTCGGTTATGTTGAAAAGTGATAATTGTAGTTAATTGGAATTCAACACCAAGCTAATAAGCAAGGTCACATCAGTAATGTCAAGCGTGTCGTTATCATCGATGTTACCGCAGATGTCACAGCAGTCCTTGACAGTGGCATTGTTGAGCACACGACTGATGAGCAAGGCCACATCGTTGATGTCTACGTTATTATCGTGATTCACATCTCCCTTGACGTAGCCATGCGAGTCTTCAATATGATGAGTGATTCTCCACACGGTAATGTGACCACCAGGATAATACTGATAGATGAGTGCCGTGGTGTCGCTTTCGACCTCGGCATTGAGCCAGTCACACTGGAACGAGTTGGCGTTGTCCGTTGCTGTAGCTGTGACACTCACTAGCGCGGTGTCAGCATTCATCTGTGCAACAGCAAATCCGTCCAAATAATTTTCAATAGTGGGATAAACCATTAATTCCTTGCCATCCCATACAAAGGGAAATACGCCATTGCAAGAACCCTTGTTGGGTAGATTGAACATTGTGCTAGCGAAGCTATCACCATCAACGGTTAGCTTCAACGGATTGGCACTGCGGGTCACATATAAAACCGCATCATCGCCATTGAGGTCAGTGTAGTGATTGAGAACAGTGCTGGACGTACCATTCACACCATTACAATTTATGGTGTAACTGTTGTCGGTGTCGATTGCACCACCGACAATGACAATGCGCACAATGTCGTTGCCACTATTGGCACCTGCCAGATACAGTTCACCATCGCTCATCAAGTCACCTTTGGGGAAACCTACAAAGTCGCACCGTCCCATACTGGTCACGTCATCGGGCAAGGCGTACTCAACACTCTCGCCCGTCGTAGGATTAATGACACGCAACAAAGCACTGCTATTGTCCCACGCATTGGCGAATGAAGCAAGACTCACGATGATGTTACCTGCCTCATCACGCGTGATGCCACAGTTATTGCCACCATCATAGGTGGTCATCGTCAACCCATTATCATCATACATATTGATAGACTGTGTACTCTTGTCGTTAATATAGAATTTGCCACCCATACCGAAACCTTGACGGTTGTCGGCAGCGGCAGGTACCTCAGTGAGTTCCCACACTTTCTCGATGCTATAACTATTATTTACTATAGTGTCCTTGCTGGTTGTGGTCTCAGGCTTGATGACTGTGAGTGCGGTTTTGGCTGGTGTTGTACTCTGGTTGTCATCGGTAGGGATAGAATAAATGCCCACATTGGCACCAGCACACACCAGATTGCCGCCCCAATCAAATGCCATCTGATAGATAGCCTTGGCACTAGTGCGTGCATCGGCAATGTAGCTAGTGCCAGTCGCCGTCAGCATTGGAATATTGCTATTCCAGGTGATACTATAAAATTGTAGCACACCGTCACCATCGTTGATAACTAGCACATCGTTGCTGTTGTTGATAGCAAAGCCAGACATCAGCGAGCCGCTGAGTGACGTGAGTGAGGAGCCCGAATTAAAGAGCACATTACCCTCATTGTCAACAAACACGAGCGAAGGTATCTCGGATGTGTTGTTGCCGCTACTGCGGTACTGTGCCACCCACACACCACGACCCTCGGGATCAGCAATGATGTTTCCGTTACCATTCTTTTGAAATTCACCGATATCCAGATAATTGCTGGGAGAATTATTCCAGGTGGTTAATAAACTACCATCGACTTGTCCAATGTTGTAAACGCCCACACCATTAACGTTTCCCGAAGCCCCACTGATGTCCTCATGATAGGCATACAGCTTGGTGCTAGCACCGCTACCTTCAACCCACACACTGGGTGTTGAGCCACCCACAGCATCACCATCATCACTATTGATAAGGCCCGTGCTGGTGTCACGCGTACCTACATAGAACTGCGAGAAAGTACCTTCCAGATTATCGGGATCAGCAATATAGATACCTGATGTGGCATCTGCCCAATCTGGAATGTAAATTTTGCCCACAGCATCAACACAGATGCGATAATTGTTACCCCACGTCTGCCCACCAGCATAAACGGTGCTATTGATAGGCTTGGCATTGACATCGCAAGCATATAAGCCATTGCCACTATTATTCTTGGCCACACGCTCGTTAACATAAATAGTGGCAAAGTGGTCACTCTCGGGGCTACGGTCAATAGCGACAGTAGCACGGGTATAGGTAGCATAGGTGTCGTTCAAACGCTTGATGCTCTTGATCGTGTCACCAATGACATTCACTGCCCAGTTCATCACTTGTCCCGCCTCGCCTGGCAACTGGTCGGCAGTGAGTGTGAAAGTGTTTTCTCCTTCGGTCACATCTGTAAGAGCTATGCGTCCCACTTCATTGCCACTTGTACTGTCGGTAAATACAAGATAGGCCTCACGAGCAGCAGTGTTGGCATTGAAAGTGAAAGAGTAACCACCCTCATCGGTTGCTGTACGGTCAAGAGCGTATGCAAATATACCCTTTACAGTCTGAGTGTTATCATCTCCACTCATATATAGCACCATGTATGTAGTCTCATTGGCGGTGACGGTATATGCACCCTGATTTGTCAAGTCAGTGAAGCCATCGGCAGAGACACTGATGGTATAGTCATTACCTGGTGCAAGGTTCTCAAACACAAAAATACCATTGTAATTGCCATCGGTGGTATAGCTATCAACCAACGTGCCGCCCTTGTATAATCTCACCACAGCACCATTGATGGGCGCATAAGCATCTATAGTGCCTGAACTGTAGGTGTATAGGTCATTTTCAAGACTATTGACGGCATCATGAACCGAACCCATGATGTAACCAGTGGCCTCCTGAGTAAGTGAAAAATAATCACAAATGCCACGTGCATAGCGCACACCCTCCTGACCACAATAGTCTTTGTTGAGCGCACGGTGGCGAGCTGGCTGATAGGTATGGAAATACCCTTCGACCAAGAAACCTGGCACCGAATGTTTAAGGGCACCCAAATAGCCATAGTAAGAATTACCAGCGCTGTTGGACGAGGTGCTGCCACTACCATAGAATGTGACATCACCCTTGATATAGGTGTTCGTTTTACTAAATAGGCTCTGTGGGTCTAGCTCGTCCATCCAGTGACGTGGCCAGCTAGCCTGACACATCGCCTTGCTACCACTGGCACTCTCGCTGGCGTCGGTGCCACGATACAGATACAATGGATAGTTAGACGTTGAGCCATCATTTGTCGCATTGGAGTGAATAGAGATGAACATGTCATAATCGCCCTCATCGGCCTCGCCAGCGATGACGCTCAACTTCTTGCTGTAAGCACCATAAGTATTGCCATCATAGGGATAAGGGCCATTGGCGGTGCGAGACATGGTGATATTGTCGCTTGACACGCCCATGTTGATGAGGGTCTCGCGCAACTTGAGACCTTTCCACAGATTGGTGTTGCTCTCATAGAAACCACACGTGTCAGGGCGACCTGTAGAGCTCAATAGCGGATAGGAAATGGTGGCCAATGGACGGTCGTTAGGGCCCCAGCCTCCGTGCCCAGGATTGATGTAGATGCGCACGTCATCAGCATCAACAGCGAGCATCCCCATCGATGTGCTTAGGGCCAGGATAAAGAATAGTAGTTTTTTTTTCATTTTGGTCATTATTGGAGGTTTAATTCTCATTATCTTGACAAAGGTAGTGGCAACTTGGTACACTGTTAGCATCAAAGTGCCGCTGCATGGCCTTTAGTCCATCTGCCTTATATTTTCCCAAAAGCCCTTGCACCGCCAATGGGCGGTAAGGGCTATTCGAGAACTTGAATTTTGGTGTAGAAGATGTCTCTCAGGTTGTGAGAGATGATGTGCCAGCAATCTACTTATAGTGGAGCAATATTACTACATTTTTTGGGAAATATCCAATGATTTTCAATATTTTAATTAAAGACCGCTTTTTCTCTTACAATTCGTGATTTTTTCTCCACAAAATATTTCACTTCTTGTTATCCTCATCGATGAAACACCTATCAACAGGTGCATCAACTGAATGGTGTCACGATAAATATAGCTGGGTTATACTTTTTCCTTAGCCCAGATACAGTTTATTTGACGACCTCTTTTTGAACTATTTTATTCAGCGTTTATCGATGTTGATTTCCATCATGTGCGCAAAATGGTGAGTAATTTTGGATAAAATTATTTAGATAAAAACCACATGGCAACATTAAGAATTTACAATGAAATCGCTGACGAGGATTGCAAACTATTCTTACAATCCACGACAGGAGCGAGCAGTGTTAGTTACAAAGACATCTCGGAGTTTATTGCAGGGATAAATGATGATGATAAGGCTATCGATATTCGTTTGCACTGCCCTGGCGGCAGCTGTATTGAGGGATGGGCTATGTACGATGCGCTCAGGCGTTCTGGAAAGGAGATTCATGCCGTTGTTGAGGGGGAGTGTTCATCTATGGCAACGATCATCCTGCTCGCTGCACCTTACGAATGCCGAGCAGCCTATAAGAATGCCCACATTTGCATCCATAACCCAGCCATTGAAAGCCTTAATCTTGATATGTACCAACGCTTGACGGCAGATAAACTGGAATTGACGGCCCAAGAGATTATGAACCAATCGAAGGCATTACGTCAAGAGCAGGAAAAAATCTTGGACTTATACGTTGAGCGTACTGGCGCCAGCCGAAAGGTGTTACAGGAGCTCATGCGCAAGGAGTCCCTCATGGATGCAGACAAAGCGCAGGAGCTAGGATTCATTTCTCAAATCCTCGTTCCTACGACCGCAAAAAGAGAAAATAACAGCTCTACTAACTTTAATTTTCATAACATGGTAAAACAAGAAAAGAAAATCGTCGTTAAGGAAGGTCTTTTTTCGAGGCTTCTCGCTAAAGCTGGTCTTGCCCGAATTGAAGACCTAAAGATTATTGATCAAATCGTCACGGCTGCTGACGGGAGGGAACTGACCGTTGAGCGTGAATTTGGCGACCCGCAAGTCGGTGATATCGCATATCCCGATGGGAGCTATGTGCTGACCGATGGAACGACCGTCCAAGTCGAGAACCGCTGCATCACAAATATCTTGCCTCCCTTGCCTATCACGCCTTTGCAGCAAGAGGTCGAGGAACAAGCTACTTTGAAGGCTGACTTGGACAATGCGAAAGACACGACAGAAGAGGAATACGAAGCACAGATTGATGAGCTTCGTAATAAAATTGCCTCTCAGTACGAAGCACAGATCTCACAGCAGAAAGACCAGATTGAGAAGCTGAACCAAACGATCGCATCACTTCAGCAAACCATCACTGAGCTGCAGCAGGGCGCAGTGTCTGAGACGGACAAAGAGATCTTGAACCGCGTCAATCAAGTAGGTGGAAAAGCATGGCTTGATCAGGTGCTTTCTATGCACTCCACATTCAACGTCAACAATCGCAAGTTTGTTGACCACACCCATCCTACCGATTATCAGAATGAATCCAAGACACAGCAGGCTATCCGTAAGCAACGCGAAAATGCACAAGCCAAACGTGCTAAAAGGGACTAAAAAGAACTCATTAATTTTTAATAGCGAATTATGATTAATTGGAATGAATTTACTGTTAGCAACCACGCCATCAGCGATTTGCGTGAATTGCTCTTTTTATCCGTTTTCAATGATCCCGATATCGACCTTACGGTCACCACAAAAACGGGTGTCAAGAACGGAGGGAAGCTGGGCCTTATCGACTCTCTTGGCGATGTGGGTCTCAACCATCGCGGCTGTAGCCCCGACTACTCATCCGTTGAAATCACTGGTATTGAGAAAGAATGGGCTCTGGGTGCCTGGGAAATCGCCAAGCACATCTGCTATACGGAACTAGAAGATACGATTGCAGAAGATTCCCTGAACACGGGTACCGAACGCGCATACCTAGAAGATACCCCATACTGGGACATCGTACTTATGCCACTGCTACAAAAAGCTATCAAGGAAATGTTTTGGCGTATTGTATGGTTCGGCGATGTTGATGCCTCCAATATCTCAGACGGTGGGTCGATTACCGATGGAGTCAATTTGAACTTGTTTAATATGTGTGACGGCCTTTGGAAACGCATATTGACCATCATTGCCGCCAACCCATCACAACAGACCGTCATTGCCGCCAACTCCGAATCAACAACCACTGCGCAAAAAGCTGCTATTCGTACTTCTGGCGTCGCTGTTGGCATTTTTGATGACCTGCTTTCCGATGCTGATTCACGCATCTTCGACAAACCTGATGCTTGCATCCTCACAACGAACTTTCTTTACAAGGCGCTCCGTAATGACCTAGTAGATAAGTACGGCAAGTACTCCATGCCTCTAGAACAACTTGCTGCTGGTATTCAGCTGTCACAATATGATGGGGTTAAGATTCTTGTACTAGACATCTGGGATCGTCTGATCAAGAAATTTGAGAGCAATGGGACAAAGTTGAACTGCCCGCATCGCGCTATCGTATGCTCTCCTAGTAACTTGTTTGTTGGCACCAACGACAAAGATAAGATCGCCTCGCTGCGCGTGACCTTCAACGATGAGACTAACTACAATAACATTTACGCTGCTTCAATGATCGGCACCCTCATTGGAGAGGATGACCTCGTGCAAGTAGCTATCTAAGTGATTTCCTATGGCTGAAGCATGTGATTATAAATTGGCGGCCAATCTAGCTGTTGACTGTGATGTTAAGGCTGTACGTGGCATCAAGAACTCTGGTGTCATCATTAACTATGAAGACATCGATTTCGAGAACACCGTCTTCGACAGCGATAATCCGAATATTATCACGTCGCTAGTTCTACTATCTGGAAAATCGGCATACTCGATTTACGTCCCTGGCAAAACACCTTATACTGGGACAAAAAAGAGTATGGTGGCTGGGACTTATCGAAATAAGTTTAACAAAGACGTATCGATCATTTTGTTCGACAATGGCCCAGGCGTAGTCCATCATATCATTAACCAATTAGCGAATGGTACTTTTGTCGTCATTCTCGAAAACAAATTTGGTGGGAGTGATAAGAAAAACTATTTCGAGGTTTATGGTATTGAAGCGGGTTTGACGGCTACGGCACTTGACGATGACAAATATTCGGAAGATACCGATGGTGGCTGGCTCATCAATCTTCAAGAGACCAATGCGCCATCAGCAGGTATCTACTACTACAACGAAAGCCTAACGGCTACACGAGAGGCCATCGAAGCACTCGTAGCTGAATGATATGAGTGACTACGAGAAAACATTGGACTTGTTAACCGAGATGAGGAGCCGTTTCGATAGCGGCTTCTCAGCGGATGACAAGAAGCTCTTAAACAGTTTGCACCGATTGTTCTATGGCAAAAATGTCACCAACACAGGCTGTAATAACTGTTATAGAGATGCCTTTTTATTGATTTATTCCAAACTAAAAAAAACAGGTAATATGCCAAAAATTAGCGAATATAGGCTCAAGGCTGGTGCTGTAATCCACCCTATGGGCACCTCCAAGTTCTATGCCAACCAACTTCCTTCTAACGATATTGCGGAAGCGTATTTGAGCTTGCATCCCGAGAAGATTTCCTTATTCTCCGAATATCCTAATGACTGGAGGAATCGTGTCGAACAATACAAGCTACGCGCTGAGAATCAGCAGAGTGACGCTGAGGAACCGTCTCCAGGGGATTTGTTACAGGAGCTTGAAAACTTGAAAAAAGAAAACCTGGCACTCAAGGAACGCCTAAGAAAGTATGAGGGCGAGGAGGTAGGAGCGGTAGCCGACCCTGCTGCGGAGGCGGAAGCTCCTGCTGCTGATGCGGCCATTGTGGAGACGTCGGCTGAAATGGCAGATAAGCCAGTGGATACAGTGGAAATCCCTACTGATGAAGTCCCCACAGATGAAGTCAAGGCCACTAAAAAGACAAAATCCAAGAAGTGATTTAACCAGTGCAATTAGATGAATGCCAATAATGTCAGAAAGCCACCCAAAAGGTTTAGCGTATCTTATCTAAGCACACTGAACATTCAATCTTATGGTCGTGACAACCTATATCCACAAAGGATGTACGACCTCATCCTGAATAGCCCTACTGGCAGCACCTGCTGTGATAGGTACAGAACGTTTATCGAGGGCAATGGATTGAAAGATACTGTGTTTGCTGACTATGTTTGTAACCGTGCTGGCGATACGATTGATGACATTCATCACCTCATTGCGCAGGATATGGCATTGTTCCACGGTTTTGCGCTCCATGTTAATTACAATATGGCGTGTAAAATCGTGGAATTGCAACATATCCATTTTCAGGACTGCCGCTTGGAAGAAGAGGTCGAGAGTGGGCAGGTAACGTTTATCAAAGTCCATCCTGATTGGAGTGGGCATAAGACACAACGAGGAAAACGTATTCCTGTCGATGCGGCACATGTCATGTCATTCTATCCTTTCAATCCTCGCCGTGAGGTGGTCTTGGCGCAGATAGAAAAATCTGGAGGGATTGATAAATATTGTGGGCAGGTCTTATGGTTCTCTATGGATGGCCGCTTCGTTTACCCTAAGCCGATTTACGATAAAGTGGTTACGAACCTATCAACAGATGAAGGACTCGATAACGTGAAATACCGAAACACGAGGAATAATTTCTTAGTGGCAGGGATGCTCGTCCACAAAAAAGCAACAACCATCGCGATTGACGATGACGGGAGACCTTTTGAAAGGCCCGATGAAAGTTACGAGTTCTCTAAAAATCTCGACGTCTTTCAGGGCGATATGAACTGTTGTTCATTAATGGATGTGACGATCAACTCAGACGAGGACAAACCTGAGTTTCTGAAATTTGAAGGAGAGAATTTCGACGCCAAATTTTCTTGTACCGAGAATAGCGTTACGGAAAGGATATACTCCGCTTTTGGTCAAGAACCGTGGTATTGCATCCGTATTGGAAAGCTGGGCTTCAGTGGGACCGTGCTGGCGGAAGCCTACGAATATTATAATTCGTATGTGAGCTCCGAGCGAAGAGCAATAGCTAGGTCTCTGAAAAAAATCTTTGAGCACTGGTTTGAGGCAGCAAACCAATCTGGTGACTACACGATACAACCTTTAATTTACGAAAATAATACCCAAAATGGACCATCTCATCGAGCCATCTGAATTGTTGAGCCTAGGCAGGCCTATCGGCAAGAGCGTTGGCACAGATAAATTACTCGCATATATCACCGAAACGGAGCAGTTGTATATTAAACCTGCACTGGGTGACACGCTGCTATTGGATATCCTTGAAAATGGAGACACCAGAGAGGATTACAGACTACTTTTAAATGGTGGTGCTTATAGCGATGACTGCGGGAACACCTACACCTTTATGGGCTTAAAAGTGACAGTTGCGTACTATGTGTATGCACAGAATATCATGTCTGGGGACTTTAATAGTACACGCTATGGCATGGTGCTCAAAGATGGTGAGTACTCCTCTCGGCTGTCCTCCAAGGAACGTTCAGACCATTATAACAATACGCTCGAGGTGGCCCACCAATATTTAAAAGATTGCATCGCTTACTGTAAAAGAAAAGGCATCCTGAAATGTAAGAAAAATACGGTCTTATCAACAGGCGGCCTCACCATTCGTAAAATAGGATAACTTAGCGTACTATGGCACTCTCCAATAAACAATCCCTCCTCGCGGAAGCTGCACTGATTCGTCATGCCGATTCAGAGGGCTTTAACACCGCTGAACGGGTAGGTAAAATGTTTGTGGACATCATCAATGCAATCAGTGATGCGATGGATGATGTGGCATCCGACCTATCTAATTATGCGACAAAGGAACAGCTCAAAGACCTGCTATCCTTGGCCGACGCGATGACCCACTTCCCTACGCGTGATGAGGTCTCCTCGGAGCTTGTTGAACTCCGCCGCCTCATCTCGGAGATCAACAAAGTCGCTGTGGTAGATGGCGTGCTGTATATCACTGAGGGCAAGATGCTCATCTCGCCCACGTCGGCACACGCCCTCTATTTCGACTCCTCAACACGCACAAAGACGTTTATTTTGCTGGGCAGCAACCTGACCAATACGGTGAGACTCCAATCGTCATCGTCACTATTTACTATCTCCTGCAACGGCTCATCGGGCACAAGCATAACCGTGCCTTATGGCAAAGTCAATGCTGGCATCACCGTGACCGTGACAGCCAACGCCTCTCTTTCGTCCAAGACCTCCGCTTCGCTAGCGATCAGCAGCAGCGACTTTGACACGGTGACGTTGGCAATGGCCTATTCGACCAGCATCAATTCAGGTGATAGTGGTGAGACAGGCACTGACGTTGACCCCACCGATGTTGATCCTACCGATGTGGACCCCACCGACCCCACGGATGTAGACCCTACCGATCCCACCGATGATGATGACACCACAACATATCTCATCGCTAGTACAGATAACGCGCCCGTGGTAGCCACCCTGTACGAGGCAGGCTTATGCGCCAGCAAAAAAGGTGTAACGGAGGCTGAGGCGCAGGCGGTAACGGCAAGCCAGTTAGGTACCATCTTCAAGGGCAACACGGATTTAATCTCCTTTGATGAGCTTAAGTACTTTACCGCGCTGACCGCTATCCCTGCCAATGCGTTTGCAGGGTGCACGGCGCTACATTCAGTCACCTTGCCTAATACGGTCACGTCACTAGGGGCTAGCGCCTTTGAAACGTGTACGGCGCTGGAAAGCATCAACTTCCCCGATGGGCTGACTGCTATCGGTAGCACCTGTTTTTACGGCACAGCCTTATCGGTAGTCTCCTTACCTGATGCTGTGGCTACACTGGGGGACAGCGCTTTTGAAAGCTGTACCTCGCTGACACGCTTTATCGTGAGCGACAACAGCGCCTTGACAGCCATCGAGGAGGCTACGTTTAATCGTTGTGAGTCGCTAGCGGTGGTCTATATCCCGCCACTAGTCACGTCCATCGGTGCAGAGGCTTTCGGCGATTGTGTTGCCTTGACGATCTTACGTGTGGGCAATAGCACGCCGCCAACGGTCGATGCAACGGCCTTTAGTGGCGTGACGGTAGCCGACGTGCCGTTGGCCGTACCTGATTCAAGCGCATATATCGCAGATAGCTTCTGGTGTACATTCGGCACGTCATTCTCGCCATCCAGTGGCTCACAAGGTATTTACGACTATTGCGATGTCAATATGGATGGGCAAACGGATGTAGATGACCTGACAGCATTAATTAAGTGCATATCTGGCGAGTTTACAGGCACGGAAGATGGCTGGACGCAGGAGCGTATGCAGGTAATTGGTGACTATAACGGCGATAACTCCTTGGATATGCAAGATTATACCGCCTTTAGCAAAAAACTGATGAATTAATAATATGGCAACTGTAAAGCAAATTAATGATAGAGGTACCGTTCATGACATTGGCTCGGAGGCCTCAAAGGTGGGCTATACCAATGACAACTTGAACGAAGTATCGAATACCGAAGAAGCACTTGATGAAATTATCAAGAATGGTGTAGGTGGTGGCTCGTCAAGCGGCACGGACACCACAGCACGTGCCAATGCGGCATCGGCACTGAGCGCTGCACAAGCAGCGCAGACGACCGCCGAAAATGCACAGGCTACCGCCAATGAGAATGCTAAAAACATCAAGCAGAACACCACTGACATCGACACGCTAAAGGAGGAGATGGACTTGGTGATTCTTAAGACCAAATACATCACTAGAAAAAATTGGTACACGGATTACACTGAGGACAATGGGGATGATGTGAGTGACCTCACGGTTAATACTGAGATATTAGCCGATGAGAATATGCATTATATCATTGCAGATACACCAGATGTGCTAACTAGCAGCAGCACGATGAAGGTAGGCGCTGGCAGTGTGCTTTCGGCAAAGCGTGGGTGCTGTTTGGGTAAAGTAAATCTATCCTTGCAGCACAGCGATGGCAAGAGCTATCCGCGTGTGCAGGGTAGGGGACAAGTATTCTCCCCAGCCACTTCCTTTGATGAGGCAGCATACGGTTATACGTTAAGTGGTGGCACAACGATTACAGAGGGGCGATTGGGCAACGCCAGAGTTCTCCCTGAATGGTGGGGAGCACAGGGAGATGGCATTACCGATGATTGGTTGCCTATCACTTGTGCCATTCATAACGCTTGTAATGGCGAGGTGTATCTACCGAGCCAGCGTTACCTCATTTCCAGACCTATTGCGTTGTCTAACCGCGACGCGAGAACTCCCGCAGTGTATGGCGATATAGAGGTGGATAATGATAGCTCCGTATCGAGTACCTACAAGAATGGCATCAAGTTTACGTGCTTGGGCTCCATCTTTATGGCGGATGTATTCCATCCTCTTACCTTCTGGTCGATGTATGTATATTATTGTGCTATCTATGTGCACATGACTGGTGCTAAGATTGACATCAGGGGTGCCATCGTGGTGCATCGTAATCATCAAGACCGCACCACAAAGATTATTAGCAGCACCGATGAGATTGTGAGCGATGATTATCTGTACCTCTTGCCAAAATATGCTACAAATGGTCAGATAACGGGCTACTACGTCTATGACCACAAGATAAGCTCAACAACAGACGTTGCCTATACCACAAACAAAAGCATCAATGAAGGCCTTGTTTGTACTTATACAGGCTTATACCTACAACTGTTTAGCAATGGTGACATCTTTGTGAACCAAATTCGTAAAGGTACGGATAAGACCAACTTCTACAAGGCTCCTGTTGCTTTCACAGACTCATTTGATGATGCAACCATTAGCAAGGATGCTGAAAGCTTTGCCACCGTTTATGACTATTATAATATGGGCCAGTGTAATGGGGTTAATCTGGTCTATGGCCTAACTGCCAATGTGAAAATCAATACGATACACGGCTTTAATAAATGCGTGGTCGTTGACCTGTTTGAGGGTGGTGAGTATGTATCATCGGGCAAGGGCAATATGATGGTGATCCATTCACGTTTTACCTTTGGTGGGCTAAATGGCAACTATCGTTTTTATAGTAGTGGTCATCGCACCGCAGCACAAACCCTTAGTGGCTTGGTGACCAATGGTGGTGGTAACTTCTACAACAACACGCTATATTTTACTTCGGAGGCTTTCAATGCTGGAGGTTTTGCTCCAACAACGGTGGATAGCACGATGTTCGTTTCCGAAAATATGGATGGTGATACGCATGGCACGGTGAGCTACAATAGGTTTGTCTTTGATTCGCGCCCTGAAGGCTTTTGCCACCACTTCTTAAGGTTTACCTGTGGCAATTTCAACCATTTCATCATGAACAGCAATGCTGCAGACCTCTATATCCCATCGTTTTATACGGCATCAACAGCAACAAGTACCAAAAAGGCTGGCGAGCTAACAAGTACAAGTAACAACTCCAGTGGCCTCAATGGGCTGCCTGTCAACTCGATGTATTTGGCAGCTAACTATGCTACGGTTGCATCAAAATGGGTAGCTGGTAATGCTTTCTATGATGGTGCAACGCGTAGTGGCACGCTGAAAGATATTGATACCTGTCCTTGGTCGGCCACCAACCGCTTTGTCAAT
>Ga0181612_104578_pt1 | contig 33744 bp, 14 predicted proteins | sample HoacroProtozoa21_FD_119630 | JGI IMG/M metagenome (GOLD analysis project Ga0181612, IMG submission 119630) | Hoatzin crop microbial communities from Cojedes, Venezuel. Combined Assembly of Gp0051906, Gp0051904, Gp0051908 | reverse complement strand
TGAGGATTTTTTTTTTTCCAAAGCCATTTGCTTTTTTGTCATATCCTATTTAAAAAAGTTATTTATAAGATTATGAGTCAGGATTTCATGACAAGGGTACAGGTAGGTATCTGCTTAATAATCTGTTCTCCCCAGATAAACATTAATAATGAATTCTGCTTCTGTCCACACTGAGATCAGTGGGGACTTGGCATTGACTTGGCAAGAGCAGAGTCCGAATTTACGTGACTGAAGTTTTAAATGAATCAAAGTACACGTCACCCTCTCAAGACAAAGCTGGTGAGAGCTAGGAGATACTTCCGCTGATTACAGCAGGTGTTAGGGTAGGCCTTTACCAGTGGGAAAGACACTGTGTTTATTTTGTCCGGTCAAAGGGGAGTCTTTGTGGCCTGAACTTGTGCTCCTTCATCTGGTGAAAGATGAATAAATGAAAATGTACTGAAAAGCTGGAATCTTATTTTTCTTCATGTCATTATATAAACATCTAATAATTTGTTGCCTTGATTTCTTTCAAAATTACTATTCTAAAATCTAAAAGCAATTTAGCAAGCACTGCGTCTTTATCTAGGAAGTTGCCAAGGGCACAGACTGTGGTCTTAGTCAGTAAGACAGGAATCTTCATGTGTTGCCCCATCAGAGCCTGCGTCTGAAAGACTTTTCTGGGAACACCAGTTGATAGAAAGTCTAAACAAGTAGAGATTTTTGCTTGGATATCACAGCCAGATTGCACGGGCATGGGGTATAGCTCATGGGTTGGGTTTTGGAAAGGCAGGTGCACAAAAGATGACTGCAGCATCTGAGTAGAAGGTGTTGGCCTTGAGGTCCCACAGATACCAGTGCAGCACTTTCCTAGAACATTTTCCAATGTTTAGGTAACGTTTATGAATAGTTGCTGTAAATGAAAAATTAAATAAATATTTTTCTTATGCATCCTAGGGAGAGATTAATTAATGAGATCCGTATGTTATTAACTTCCATTTGCCAGATCAGTTCATAAATCATAGATAGCATTACCCATTATATATTAAATATGATTTAGTTGTAACAAATGAGGACAACAACTATTCTAGACAAAATACTCAGAAATTTGCAAAAATGCAGAGAGGACATTCCTCAACTTTTTAATTATTCATTAAGAAAAATAAATTTGCCTTGCTGGTGAGGGATGAAGAACAGAAATCTTCAGCTACGCAGACACAACACATTTATGGAGCGGAATGATAGATGCACAACAAAACCCCTAACTATCCAGTCATTGTGATACCATGGTTAATACCCCATAAATGCTGAGAATGCTAGAAAAAGGTGCTATCTGTAAAATTAAATGGAAGAATAATCTGATCAGCTGGCAGGAGATTACTGTTGGACCGCGTGCAGCTGTAGAACCGCTATCGGGAAGCTGCTGAACGAGCAGCCCTTTACTAACGATGGGAATGGAGGACGGCTTTCTACCGCAGTCACAGTTCTTGCTCTGCTGGGCTGAACACCCAACACTAGCAGTTTGTTTCTGTTCAAAAAAATCACAATGCGAATCACTGGTACCAGAAGGAAGAACGTTGATGTTTCGACAAAGTGATTTGTCAGTGTTGGTGATATACCCACATATGTACAGGTGTCTGCTGCAAGGAGCACACTGTTTAACTGGTATTGCTCTCCTCCTCTCCCTTTCCCCCTCTTTCCAAGAAGACCTGCTCCTGACACTTGTGTATTTTTATCTGGGTTGGAACAGCAAAGAGCACATGAAGCTAATGGAATTTTCCAGTGTCTCTGCCAGATCATGACAGATCTGTCGGAGTTGGGGCCAAGTGTTTGGAGGTTTGGAGGAGAGCTTGTCCTCCACAGTGATGTAATGTGAAGAACAAGGAGTCTGGGGGAGCGGAGAATGCCTTTCTGCAGAAAGTCAGTGGCTAGGGTTTTTTGTTGACAACTTGGAGAAGTGTTTTTAACAATTAGCCTCTACTTTTTAAAAATATATCAAGCCCTGAAAGAGTAATGCTCTTCTAATATCAAAGGAGTGCTTTGCTGTTAACTGCAGCAGGAGCAAAACCTTTTTTGTTTGCTGCTCAAATGCAAAAACAGTGCAGAACCTCTAATCGCGTTTTGACTTAAAGGTCTGCGTGAGTTAATCACGCCGAAATTATCTATCGTTCTCATTAAGAGAAGAGCTGCTAACTAGAATGTAGGAGTATTATAAAGTAGCTAATTGGTTTATTTATTGCGAGTTCTGCAATTAATACAAGGTTAATTCTTTCAAAAACTATTAAGCCTGGAGCAGCTGAATAGTTAGGAGGAAACAGGGGGTGATCATTAATATTGATTTTACACATGAGAAACGATCTCAGGAGGGTTTAGCGTTTGGGCCTGTTTCATTAGCTCATTTTCTTAGCAATCTCAAGACAGGTTTGTATTCAGCTGAGTTCAAAATGGCTGATAATTTCAAAATCAGAGTAGGCAGCTGAAATTGCAAACTACAGACTGGTCTCAGCTTAGGATTGTAGGCTGCATACAGCAACGTGGATTTCAATGCTAATTAAATAAAAACACTGCCTCGTAGCAAAGGAAAAAATGAACTGAAGCAGGTCAACGGTGAGAGGATGGATACATAAAGGTAACCAGTCTGAGCAAAGCCTTGGGGGACCGACTGCAAGTCTTCAAACTAAGCATAAGGCAGAAGTTGTTTGTTGCGTATCAAGAAAGAAAAAGGAGACTGCATGCAAAGTTAAGGCAGTGGTTTGGTTCTCACAACCTGGGACAAAGGCACACAAAGTACTGTGCAGTGTTCTTCCTCGCCAGTCAGTTCCCGGAATGCTTATGCCTTTTAAGCTGGTGGTTGTTTTTCCAGGCGGAAGACACAGACTCTGAGGGCAGAGAGTAGGGCAGGGAGGCCTGGACCTGGCTGGGGGCTGTCGCTCCCCAGGGCAGCGCTTTGCTTCCGTGCAGGCAAGGAGTCCGGGTTCCCAGGGCCGATCACTCTGCCGCTTGGGGATGTCTGGTGCCTCGCCACAACACGGTGTTTAGCACAAAAATGGCACAGAGAATTTTGAAGGAAGGCAGCAAGCGACAGGACACATCCATAGAACGATGGTGGTTTCCTTCAGCTGAGGGCCAGGCCAAGTCCGACGGGCGCCCCACTGCGAAAGGCGGCGTTTGCTGGTGGCCCGCAGCTGCGCGCCGCAGGGCTGCCGCTCCTCCCGCTGACTGGGCAGCACTGACGTCTCCAGCCGTTAAACACTCGGATTGGCCTAAAAGTCGGGAGCTGGGGTCTGGGCAGGGGGATTCGGTGGTTTTTTGAGTAATAGTTCAAATTATGTCTATTTGTCTTTTGGCTCCTGAACTCCTATGTTCATGGTCTTTATCTTTTTTTTCCTGAAGCCTTGCACCTAAAACTGAGGTGAACTGCTAAATAAATCTCCAGCTCCCAGCACAAGGAGCTGGCAACAGGAATTGTAACAAGCGGCCGTCCCTTTCTGGGTTACTGAATCATTCACAGGCCAATCCCAATTTTTGCTGTGTCTTCTCGTTCAAGAACTTTACTCACAGGCTTTTTTTTGTGGGAGGGGTGTTTTGTTCTGAAAATCGCATTCTGCTATTTCGTATTCAGACCTTGTGGTTTGTCCTCTTTAGACATACCGGGTGGTTTAGGATTTTGCTCTGTGTCTCTCTTAAGGACACTCATTCTCTCATCTGTATTCCAGCAGAGCCTCAGAGGCTTTCCACAGCTCAACTTCAGGGGAGAACTCAGCAGGCTTTTGTGGAAACACTATCCTTGCCCAAAATAACTAAATCTTGAAAAAAAGAAACGTTTAGCTGCTATTAGTTTACTATTAACCTGTCTCACATTCTGGTACAGGATCTAAATGTTATATACAAAATAAAATATTGCACATAAATAAGATCTACAGTAACACCAAAGTTGCTTGTAGCTGAAATGAAGCCTTTGATCTTTGCTGTAACCAGCAGACATCCTTGATTCATTTCACATCATCAGTGCTATAAACCTCATTCTCCCCCAAAAATCCAGGATTACTCATAACCAAAAAATGATCATTTTTAACATCATACTTAAAGACCTACTAAAAGATAGCATTTAGAAATAGATCAATTCGACTTCATTTTATTCCTTTACGAGCCTCTGTTTCATAGCAGTTTCGTATAACTGTTACCAAACACCTTTGCTAACAAACCGATAGTTCTCTCAACACATTCTCTCACTACAAGAAGAAAACAAAGTAAGATCTTTAAAAAAAAAAAAAAAGAAAATATCAACTTGTGTAAACATTGAATTTACATTACACATTCTCTGTGAGAATATTTCAAGCCAGCACTGCCGTTGCACAGATTTAGGAGGTTCTTTCTTGGAAAATCAGAAGTCAAATTAATCAAAAAAATGAGTGGGACAGAGACCCACACCCAACTCGTTGGTGTAAGAGAGTTTTTCTGGACAGGATTTCCTCACTGACGTCTGTTTTGGTATCATCTGATCTCACTCCTTGCATAATAAAAAAAAAATCAACAACTGAAAATAATAGCATGCATTCCGCACTGTTGTGATTTTAGGACTATATACGGAACTGCATGGTTTTGTTGTCATCTTTTGTTTTCTTACAAAGGAGTTCTGGTTATGAAACACTTTTTCCAGTTCAGCTTTTAAAAAAAGTAGTTTATAAAAAGAAACGATTAAGAAGTCAGTCATGTATGCAGAGCTCAAGAGCTCAGAAGCATGGCATCATTATGCACAGTTCTTGTTTTTAGAGAGTACCTAGTTGTTAAACAAAACAAAAAAAATTAAAAATTATCTCTGCTGGGTAATTTCTGCTACTGAAATCCACCCAAAATCGTTTCTTAGTTCTCACATAGTTTAACATTTAGTTCCTCTTCACTCCTCCTTGTCCCTCTTGTCCCCTCCCCTTTTTCATTCATCAGCCAGGGTCTAAATTCTACTGTCAACATTTAGATTTTAGGTACCTTTGGTAACAGAATTAATTGTCTTGCTTGGCTCTATAGCGTCAGGAATAACAACATCATTTGATGGCAAAAACAGGAAAAAAAAAGTATTTTTATGGACGATATATATTGCAGAACAAAAGCTTCAGACAGACCCTATAAGGTACCAGTAGAGACAAGGTACAGCAGAATTTTAAAATATGTACTAGTTTAAAAACAAAAATAAGTTGCCAGCCAATCAAGCATGTTCCACGGAATATTGATCCTACATGTACAAGAGTAACTGAGGATGTGGAAGAGCAGAGGCAGCATCAGCACAAGTAAATGTACAAGATCAGCAGGGCAAAGCGGTCTGAACGGTCGTGCTATCCGTGTGATCTTAGCACAGTGCTATCAACTGGGCAGAAACTTTCAGCATTTCTCTAGTGAGAGGGGACCTTTATTCTCACAATCACTTCAGGAACGTTTTTAGTCACACAGTTTCTGTGGGCTCAAGTTAGGAGTTCTTTTGCTGTCATCATCTTTAATACTCTGGAATATGCACTTCCTGCGCACACAGCCGCAAGTAGGAAGGTTGCAGCAGTGCCTGGCAAACAGTTTTGTACGTGCATCTCTGAGCAAAAAGCCCTTAGCACTGTTAAAAAAAAACCTTCTGCACCTCTTTTTCTATGCACCTCTTTGCAGAAAAGTCATTTCAGAAAACTGCTCCCGTCTTGTTGGAGAGAAAAACGCACTGCAGTGCTGGCAGACACAGGACGCACACCCACCCGCACGCCCCGAGACAGCTACACACTAATTAATATCTGCCTCAGAAGACAAAGTTCTGAAAGGAACAGCCATACTTGTTAAATACCTTGATAGTCTCAGGAAGGTTGAAGTGCTGTCTTTTCTCCTTTAATCGTCTCAATACGCTGTCCATCGTTTCTTCTACCGAGAGAGCTGGTTCCATGCTTGTGGCCTCCTGTGTCCCAGCCTCTGTAGAGGCCCCAGTGCTTTCACAATGATCATTTCTTTGGGGTGCTCTAGAGGTACAGTTTTGCTCTTCTGACATTCTGAGTTTCAGCTCTGAAATGCAAATGACTTGGCGAGTAAATAGATTGGAAGTATTTGCAAAGAAGTGTCCTCTGACACGACAAGAAAAAAACATCCACATTTCTTGCATACAGTTATTATCATACCACAGTTGTGTAGGAAAGTAACTCTGCTTCACTTCAACGTGTAAGATCTTTTACATGGTTAAAGTGAAAACCAATGGTCAAGGGATGAGCTGTGTCCAGAGCAATGAAGCCCACAGCACACACGCGCTTCTCCTTTCCCTCCAAGCACATCTCTGACATAAAAGGTATTGTCGTGGGTGAGGACTGAAGAGGCACTGGGTTAAAGAGGGGGGCCGGGGTAGGAGTCAGTGTAGAATTTCTGTGGGAGTGAGGTTAGCAAAGGGGCTTAAGAGGACAAACAGCACTTCAGAGTTTTTGGGGGAGTCTGGGGGGCGGATACGGAAGCAGAGCTCCCTCTCTCCCGCTGCTCACTAAACCCATGCACTGTCTGGTGATCTGATGTCCAGATGAGTAAGACCATGCCCAAGCCTGATGTGGGGATTGTTGTCTGAGGACGCGGTCCTTCACAGATGCCTTCCTGGACAAGAGGCAGTGTTCCTGCAGGCACTGCCCCACTCTCAGCCCGGCTGTGCTCGCCTGCTGTCCTGCGCTGCTGCAGGAGTGGGGAGGCGAGCAAAGACCCTCCCCGGGAAGGGCTGGGGAGGCTGCGCTGGGCTGCAGGGCCCACCATGCCAGCCTGCTGGAGCCATGTGCTCCAGGTCTGCATAACCAAACCACTCTTCTCTTGCACAGTTTAAACCATAACCCTCCCATCCAGAGGCTGCACTGCCATCCCAGCCAGGCTACTGAGCTGGTCCTCACAGGGAGAATCACCCACTTCGCTTAAATGGCTTCCCTTGGCAAAAGAACGCCTGAGCAACGAAGAAGAAGACATATAGGTTACAGTGTGTCCTAGCTTCCCAGTCAGCAGCCTGCCTGGGCGCAGTAAAGTGTGTAAGTATATGAGCTTGACACCAAGTCAAAGACCTTGGAGCTCTAGGAATCTGCACAGAGCAACAAGGAAATTGAATTACAGTCTGAATTAGCTCCCGTAAAACCAGGCTTTATTCCTAGCGTATACCTGGCTGGTGAAGGACCTTGGGCAAGGCAGAGACTGATGGCTGCAAATATGTTAAATTTATTGAAATCCATGCAGAAACAGTAACATATTTTTTTTAGGTGTGACAGTCCAAGGATACAGGCTAGGTTTGTAGGGAAAAACAGCCATTTTTATTGAACTTGTGGAGCTAGGAAGGATGGACAAGCCTTACAAACTTGATGAAGGACCTACAAGAACTTGAGTGGTTTTCCATTTCAGTTGCACCTATCTCATGAACCTCATGAAGCTTGCTTCACTTAAAAGCAGTGTCATTATTCAGGATAATAAAATCAAGAATGTTCACAGCATTGAGGCATTCTGGGCGCGCAGGTGAGGCTGATCTACAAAAGCCAGACCCCCCTGGCTAGCTGAAGCAATGTTTGAGTCAGAGAGGTAATTTTCAGAGAGTTAACGATGTAGTTTGGTCATTTCCTCTCGTTTGCCCTTCCTGCATTTGTAACGCAAAGTTCAAGTCTGGGGTGGGGGGAAAGACATCTAGTAGTTATGCAGCCTAGTATCTAAGGGAGAAATTTCCAGAAGAAATTTATTGAAAGATGAGTTTCTAATTATTTACCACAATCACACCCACTATATCTACATTTTTAACTATATCCAAAACAAAGACAAAACATAATCTTACAATTTAATTAGTAGTAAGAATCCAGTTATAAAGGGGAAAAAAAAGATTTAGATCAATTATAAATAGCCTTTAAAAAAAAAAAATCCATCAGTCCTGGCTACATTCTCCCTGATGGCAAGCATGCAATATGCCCAGAGACATGAGTGGAGTGGTATGCAGACAGTCAAGGGCAGAACTTGACCCTCAAGACCAAACTTAGTATCTGGAAAAGACCATTTTTTATGATCAAAAAAATAAAAGCTTTAGAGTTGTGTAATCTCAGTCCTAAAGAAACATTTTGCACCTACATTTGTACTACTACAAGGACATTTTTGACTTTCTAGTTCTATATTTTAGACACATACAAATGTTCAGAATAACATTGCCTTTTGCATGAATGTTTATAGTGATGAAGAGACGATGTCTTTTCCCCCCTCCCCTTTTCAGCCTTGTTGTGAAGGTTGAACTGGCTTACTTTAATCCCTGCTTTTAGAAATTAAGGCAAGCCATATCACCTAATTTCTTTGTTGTCATTGGGAGACTTATCACCACGCACTAGTGAAAAATAAGCAGAGAACTGAGGTTAGAAAACTAACTCTAAAATACTCCAAGTACACTCATACTTCCAAACACTTCAGCAGTACAGTGACATGACAGGCTGTTATGTACCTTTGAGCTGCTTACGACCTTTGGCCAAATCATTCATCCATTTCAGAACTTCCGGATTGGAAGTCTTGTCACCATGTGAAGGCTGAAGGTAAAAAAAAAAGGGAAGAATAAAAGAGGAGGAATTGATGGTTCTACAATCAAACAGATAAAAACCTATCCATACACAGTGTGCTAAAAAAACGTCTGTAGTTCCTGCTGAACTGTATCTTTGTGTCACGCAGAGCATTTGGCTTGATCACGGTACTAATTCATCATGCCTTATCTCTCCCCGTTGTGGCACAGTGCTACAGGGATCTGAGTATTTTGGCTCTGATCCTAAAAAAAAAAAAAAAATTTAAATCCTTGACTAATTGGATAAGTAATCTCAGTGACTTCAAAAGGACTGATCAAACACCTAATGTTAGTCAGGTTCCTAAGTGCTTTCCAGGATGGTAGCCGGAGCACTCTGTCCTTTGCAGGGATAAGGCCTTACTGTTTAAGACAGGGATTCTCTTGCACTTTAACAGCACTCTAAACATTTCAAATTAACTGCTTAACTAATCAATGAAAAAGTCCTGTGCAACAGAGTGATTTCACAGACAACAAACAGCAAAATCGTTGTATATCAGTTCTTTGCATTTAAAAATTGCTTCCAAATTAAGATCAGTTTACACTGGATCTTCAAAACTCAGGTACTTAAAATGGCAAAACAGTTTTGCAAAAATAAACCTCTGAAATAATAATTTCTTTTCTGGTCACAGTACGATGACTGGTTAAGTATGAAATTTTACTCCTAAGAGTATGTGATGACCACAGGGCAGTGCAATTCACAAATGTACATTTAAGTTTGTAGTCATTGCTGAGATTACAAGGCAATATACAATTAGCAGAATTTTCATTTTAATGTAGTCATAAAAGATCACAAACTTCCCTGTGTCGTGGTGTACACATCCTTCGCAGCACGGGTGTTTTGGTGTGTTTATACTGCACAATTCACATTACATAAACTAGCTCGATATGAGTGATGATCGTGCGTGCGCTGCACGGAGGACACCATTGACCACAAGCAACTCCCCACCAGCAACACCACAGTTCTTATTTCTCTAATTTCTGCCATCAGTTTCTACTGCGCCTCATGCTTTGAAGGTTTACAGGAGTCTGCTGGAATGAAGGAATCTGCACAGCAGAGCAACAGTTTCCATGAAATGACGTCTACAAAGTAAACATGTAGCTTTTCATCTTTTCAGTCATTTCGGTTCACAAGCCTGTCAGCTGTGTTTCACTGATTCCCACTTCTCACACATCTGGAAGATGGATATTTTGCAACAAAGGTAATCCAAAGAAAATGCAAATTAGAGTCTCAGAACTACTGCATATACTGAAAGATGATAAAAAGGTAGTCCCTCATTGATGCTTTTTCTATTTCATTTTACTAAATATACCATTTTTCCTATTGTTTTGCGTACGTTTAGATACACTGGGATTCTTGCTTGCCTCTTGTAGTATTTCCCTTTATCTTTTCAATTATTATCTTACCAGGTATTTTTTTTCTTGCTCAAACTTTTCTTCATACTTCCTAATTTTTCTCTTGAGACTCTGAAGATGCTTGGTAAGCTGCGCTACTGTTTGGGGTTCTTTGCACTCTTCACAGTTACATCTAGCAGAACTTCTTGGCCTGCAAAACCCAAAAGCACAGTAGCTGCATCAAAGAACTGGCTATAACGGACCGTGCCTTCCTTTCAGGCACATTTAATGCTTTCCTAGCACTCCAGAATTTGCAGCTAGGTTCTTTCACAGGACAGAGACAGTTTAGTTCTACAAAGTAAGCATAAAATAATTGCTTTTGCTTGAAGGTACCCATAGGGCATTCTAATGACTTCACCACCTGTCTTTCACGCTTTCGTTTTCTGTTTGGGTTTTTTTTTTAATTAATTGTGGGATTTCTGAATATTTTTCAAAAGTTTAAGCTAGTAGGTCATAACCTGATCCAGTATTTACATTTAACACCCGCATCTTACTTCACAGATCTTCCAACTGTAACAGGAGAGTGTAACAATGATTTGTAAAAGTAAGCTCAGGAAGGGTTTTATTATTGGGCAAAAACATTATTATTTTGAAGGCAGTTTAGTTTCTAATTTTTTACAATTGAAAACCAGCACATCTGATTATTATTGATATGCAGCTGACAGCTATGTATGTAAGCTTTTAAGAAAGCTTGATTTCTGTGTGACACTCACAGCTTGGTTTCTGGAGATCACATATATGGACTGTTCATATGCTCTCTGACACTTTCATATCTAGTGAATGACTCAAGCTGCAGTTCTATTACAGCTAGTGAAATTTTTAGTATTATACCTTGATAGCCCTCTCTATCTTATGTTCACTCATCAGACTAATTACTAACTAATATTTAAACTTTAAATTAAACCTTGCTAACTATGATTAACAAAGACTTCAAACAATATTGTGCTGTGTTATTACTGAAAAAATGCTAGGTCCTGTTTCTGGTATTGCAAATCAACCATACCAAAATTTCTTGTTTATGATGTAACAGTAACTGAAGAAACATGAAGAGTCAAAAATCGTGGACTGTACAAAAATTATTTAAAATATCTAAGATTTAAAATGTATTTTCTTACATCATGAAAGGCTGAGCACTTGGTGGAGAAGGAGCAGACTCTGTGTCTAGATTAAATCTCTGGCTTTGGCTGAAGATAGAGCAGCGTGGTGACAGAAGAGGATTGTCTCCATCTGTAATGTGATACAGCAGTCGACTGGTCCCTAGGTAATGATGTTCTTGTGGGCTGCTATCCATTTCATTCTGCCAGTCTCTGCGGGCTGGCACAGGCTCTAGAAAGAAAGCATAAACCACATGGACTGAGGGTTACTCACAAGGTATTTAGCTACCTAGATAAATACAAATCTGTACTTACAGAAGTATTCAAAGCATGAGTATTCAAAATAAACAGCAAATAGTTCAGCAAAGTATCCCATGCAGGATGAACAAAATACTGAGGATGAGAAGATAGAAAGAACAGTTACTGGCTTAACATAAAGTATTTTTGGGTTCCACAGGAGAAGGTTGGTGGGTGTGTTTGTAAACTATGAAGTATAATATAAAGATGGAGAGTTTCCCAAAATAGTAGCATTAATTATATGTTCATAGATCTGTTTGCTTTTGAAAGCCACATTCCTGCAGAAGACTGATTGTACAAAACAAGTTTAATTTTGTGATTTAGCATTTAGTATTTTGGTCAAGAGAAAGGCGGATCAAGAATACAATATGCCCTGATGCTAAGAATCTCCAGTGCTGCAGGATACTGCAGGATTTCATTAAGGTTTGAAGTAGTGTACACGTGGTTCTAAACAACACGAGATATGAAAATAACGACTACCAATAACATCCAAGGTAGTTACTCAAGGTAGCGCGCAGTGACTGCTGCTTGGAGGAGTCATGCTTGTGATATTATGTTAATATTGTCTTTCACTATAAATGGAAACCTCACCTCCAATGCCTCAAAGGGTAAAATTTGTTTTATAGAGATGGTCAAGCTAGAAGCCAGAATGATTTATTCTGGTCTGAAAAAGTAGGAATTGGTGAACCTCATCACACTGGTTCTGTTTATGGGTAACTTGGAAAATAATGGGCACATTACGGAGCCTACCTCCAGAGAATACCAAGAGTTCGTCTTCCCTCTGCTGTACCTGGGTACATCAACAGGAATAACCATGGAATCTTATTCCTCAGCCTCAGTGGGTGAAATTGGTGAGGATGATCTAGCCTAGTTGATATTTTTGCTATCAGATAATTGTGTTTTAAAGCAGATTATATTTGTAGGGAGAAACTCCATGCTCTCATAAAAGCTTTCCCCCAAGAAACACTTAATGTATGTTAAAGCAAAGAATGTGCACTGTCTCAGGTTCCCCGACACCAGTTTCCATCGTACATAATATTTTACACCAGCTACATTATTTTTTTTTCTCTGAACCCATGTATATATACAGTCTTTGAATTCAAATCAATTATTTTATATTTCCAGGCAGCATGCATGTTATTTCTGTTCACTATTATATTTACCATGTAGCATGCAGTCTAATACATTTCACAGAATCTTTTTATTAAATGAAAGTCTAAAACTGTACAGAGAAACAACTGTACATGGATTTACTCACAGAAGAGCAGGCAGGTTTATAAAGCTCTTTCACCTTCACTTTCTTTCCCTGTTCTCCTCTGGACAGGGGACATGACATTCCCATGATGAGTGGGTGTTTTTTTCAGGATTTTAATGGAGCCTTTGTAATACGTTTTATTTGGCCTCTGCCCAACAGATACTGAAGCTACAAATCCTTATTGCTGCACTGGGACAGTGGGGACAAACCAGCTTTGAATGGCACCTTTCATAGAAAGCAACTATTGATGTCAAAAATAGTAGTTACAGTGGCCTAAAGTATCATTTTGTCAAGCGCTATCCAACTATTTTTGCTTTACAGGCAACAAAAAAATCCAATTGTATATTGTATAATCATCATAGTTTAGTCTGTCATGCAAAAGTTACATGTGGCTTTTTATCTATAAGTTCATTTACTCTAACAGCACCATCAATTATAATTACATTAAACATTTTCACGATAAGGCAATGTAGATGATTATTAGTTCTAACCTAGCATATTTCCTCTAAGTACTTCGTACTCTGTAGGTCAAATTCAACTCTCCAAGATACCAGAGCAACACCCAAAACTTCTAAATCATGTACGAGATTCAAATCCTTCCACAGAGATCCAGAAAGGTGTCTGGGAGAAGCGTTGCACCGCTCACAGGAAATTGCATTCACAGACAACATACAGTGATACAGGCTGGAATAGATGTTGCTCTGCAAGTAAAAGCGTTGTCTCTTTCTGGCAAGTAATCTTTCCTTCAAAGTAAGACTTTGAAACATCGATAGTTTTGGTTGGGTTTTGGTTTGGTGGTTCTGAGGTTTTTTTAACTTCTGAAAAACAATTTTGTCAACCAGAAGAAACTGACTTCCTTCCTTTTACTTCACTGTCTTTGAACTTAAAGAAACATAATCAATGTGAAATAGGTTTACTAGGAATAGTTTTGCTATTTCTCATGCTCTGTTATTAAAAGGAATAAAATTTTTTATAGTCATACTAAGTAGCAGTCTCCTCACTGTGAAAGGAACATGATGTTATAAAAGAATCAGCCAGTCTGTGTATAATGGGTGCAGGAAAGAAGTTTCCAACATTTGAACTCGGATTTTCTGTGGACCTAGAGGTACTCCTCTTGCAGGAGGCAGTCTGTACTGGTGGTAAACTGTAGAGTCACAGGCTTTTTATCCTTTTCACATTTACATCCAGGCAATTTTACTAAGCCCAAGTCAGTCTCAGAAATAGAAGAAAAGTAAACATTCAGGACTAAACACTCCTGAAAGATAAATGCAAAGGACAAGTAGGGGCTGCAGCAGTCCCAGTGCAAAACCAAACACACAGAGCTGCAGGGACTTCACGGAGTTTTTCTTACTCAGCTGGCAAATGAAGGGGAGACAGCCTGCGTGCCAGGTGAATTTGGGAGTATTTTCCAAAGGCCAGGGCTCTTCCATTTCCTTGGTACCAGGGCTGCCTGACAGCATTGCTCTAGTAAAACTTTAAAACTAATGCAACTTTGGTGTGGCCCCAAGAAAGGTTTTAGTCCCAGCCCTACCACGGATGCACTAAATTACTACCTGCAGTCCAGAAGTGGCCAGCAAGTCACTCAAACTGATTCATTTATGTGGCCTGATTACTATAATAGCGGAACATCTCAGGACGATGACACATTATGACTAACCCCATTTTTAATTACAGCTTAGGACCATCATCTTGATTCCAGTTCTGCATAGATCCTAAACAAGACACTAAGCATTATCCTGAGAGCAGCCCATGGACTGACCAAATATGGACTCATGTTCCTGTGTCTGATCTAATTTTAGCCTCTATTTTTGCCAAAACTGGGAACTAAAGCCCCCTCTAGCCAAGCCAGTAAGTTGCCCCTTAGCCTGCGCCTACTCCATCTCATCTACTCAGTCCAGTTTAGCACCGACAAGAGCTCACCACAGGACTTAAAGCCAAGATCTAGTATCTTATAATATGCAGCATGCTTCATAATGTGGACTTCAATCATATGACATCAAGTCATATGGTACAAGTCTGTATTCCTGCATGTGATATTCCTTACTTTAAGTAAAACAATAATACTCTGAAATCTGATGTATAGAAAAAAAAAAAAATGCAGACGTAGTGTGTTCATCCCTCAACATGTTATGTCCGTGAATGCTAGCATCAGGACTTTATTTTAAAGACATTTAGAACATCTTGTATTTAAGTTCAGCTGCTCACTGTTCAAATCACAGATTTGATGTATATTCATATCCAAAAGCTATAAAAATGACACTCTGCTGTACCCCCCCCCAAAAAAACACAAAAAACCAACAACAAAACCTAGCTTAATAGCACATTGCAATTCTTTATGGTCTCATTTTGCCAGCTCTAATTCAAGTTTTTCCATATTCAGAAGTAAACCAGAAATTGCTGGCTTTGCTCAGAGATAAGAGTTACTGTTCACCTCTTAAAATCTGCATCCTGAAATACCCTGTGGTTTTACTACACTGTTCTAGCTTCATTCATTATATGTATAATGCTTTTTTTTTTATTTTTTGGACTGGGATGTGAAACAAAAGAAATTCAATACACTTCACAATCATGCTTGTTTTTAAAAATAATACATTTGTACATTGTTATTATTAAAATTTTTATTGCTTGGTTCGCTGAGCAAGGGCTAATAACTAGACACATATTATATATGGCATATCCTCTAAAAGCTCTGTTCCTAGCCTGGTACAAATCTCTGGACTTCCATCCAAGTTCAAGATGAAACAGCCAATAGTCCCATGTGAAAACTACCTAAACTGAATGTATCAGATTTCAGTAATAATGTAAGACAAAGAATTAAGAATATCTCTATGCAAAATGGCAAGTTATGAAAAATCCCCACAAATCACAAAGCAGATTTTAAAAGAATGAGTGTGCCTTAAAATCCATTAAATAGGTAGGTTTTCATTCAAGCACAAGTTTGAACTGCTAGAGTGACAGAGGATGCTGAACTGTGTGAGAAATGCTACATCATCCAGCCTTTGCCTGTGTAGCTGGAGATAGGCAAAAAGGAGCCAGAGAGGACATCAGAAGTAAGGGTCACTAACAGTATGAATTAAAGAAAGATCCAATCAAAACAGCAAAAATAAGAAAAGGAAACGATTATGAACCATTCTAACAACGGATTATGAAACTAGCAGAGCAAAATAATTCAGTAAACTACTGGAAAAGGAGAAAAAACCCACCCTGCCATAAAGGAAAAGAGTCAGTGCAGATTTTGGATCGGCTGCAAAATGTCTCTGCCCGCGCAGCACAGACATGAGGTCTGTCTCTGCCTCAGATCCACACCAAGGCACCAACACCAGTGCAAATTCCACACCTGTATTCAAGAGCTATTAAGGTATTTGCCTAGCTGGGCTAAAGCATCCGGGTTTTTTTAGACAAAACCCAGGATATTTAGTATTTTTTACAGTCCTTCATCTTTACAATAGTTTGGATTATACACACCATTTTCCTTACTATGCAATGCAACCCTCAAACTTTAGAATTTCTGAAGCAGAACACTGCAATTTGTGATTTTTTTAAGTAAATAACTTACTGTTATTTCTTGCTGAAAATTCTGAGCAAACAGCTTCTGAAATAAGTTCTTCTGAACCCAGCCTTTTTTTTGGCATAAAACATCAATCGCAAAGAGGATACTGACCTGTCTGCCTAAATTTGGACCATACGTGGTGAACGATTGAAGTATTTGCGTATTCACATCACTTGTGAGATGTATTAGTCATATTGCCTTTGACCTGTTTTTCACAAACAGTGATTTCTTTTCTGCTGAGCATCACGACTCTGCCAGCTCTGTGACTACAAGCTATGAATTGACAAAAATAGTGCCAAGCCTTAGGGCTATTTATTTGCAAGGACTGGTTTCCATATTGAGGAAAAGGGGAGAGATAACACACCACGGTTTACCCAGATGGGTAATAATACTGGATCATGAATGATTAAAATCCAGATGCTGTAAAACTCACCTTCGCTACCTCTCTGCTGAGGCACTAAATTTAAATCAATAATAGGAGAAATGAAGTGATATTGCTCTTACAAAAAGAATGAAGAAAATAAAATTACATGATATAGCAGGTGATCTCACACAATACAGAGATAGGAAGTAAAGAATGTAAATTTACTTGAACAAAAAAACCCAGATTAAATCCAAAAATAAAAGAATCAGGATTCTTAAAACCTGTCTGAAAAGCAAGACTGCCTTTCAGAAAAACAGAAGGTTATAGCCATTAATTTCCGTTCTTTTAACAGGTATCACCCTTTTTAGATTACATAGCATTTGCATCAGGAAATGGTGCTTTGCATTAGCTCTGCATTGTTTCCCAGAGGACTGAAAACCTGATATTAAACTGCAAGTCACAAGGCTTTCTTATAATTGCAAATGAGAACACATCATGACATGATTGCTTACCTCCACAACTGGCCCCATCAGTTAGCACACTGGTTTGGGCTGATGAGGGGGCTGGATCCTTGGGTGCTGGCAGCTGAGGAGTTTCTTCCTGGGTTGGCAGAAACGCAGAGCACAGATCAGTTTCGAGGGCTTGTAGCTTCAACAAAGAATTCTGCAGACAAAAGCAGAACATTGGGCTAGATAGACAACAACAGAATTACAGCGATAGCTCTTCAACACACTGAGCCCATCAGCATCGCCTGCAAAGGGGTGTTCCACTAGCAGCTGTGAGAGGACGTGCAAGAGAACAAACACGCACTATTCCACGAGTTTCTTGACTTCTGGTTATTTAAGTCCCGATTTGCATGGATTATTCATGACACGTGGGAAAGATGACTTCGTCAGCAAAAGACGATTTATTCTAGGAAGCCAGACTGAGATGGTGTCCCTTTTCTTGGTCTTGAAGCAATACACTAAGCAAGTATTTCATTCATTGGGCTGACATCACGATCTGATGACATTATGTCCCTCCCCATTTACCATTCATAAAAAAACATATCTCCCTCTCCAGCCTATTGTGCAGTACACAGCGGCGAACAAAGAGTTACTGAGAACACGCTCCCTCATGGGATTCTTGGAAGAGATTTTTTTTATTTGGCTTTTTTAGAGACAGTTCTTTATGTAGACACAGCGTTCATATAGGCTGCTGCTGTTTGTACAGGGTAACCAGATCATTTCTTATGAGCTGCAAAGGTAAAATTAACAGATCGTTGTCACTTGCTGCAGACAAATCAGTGAGGACAAGGCTAGTTATCTATAACATCACTTCCAGCTACTGTGTCATGCTCGGTCCGTTTCTCATTTTAATCTTTAATGCTGCATGCAATATTCAGCTGTACACTCTGACACAAGCGTCTTGCTGTGATGTAAATACTGTGAAAGCCCTAATCACCATCTGACTGGGCAAAATGAGTCACTGCCGATACCCCACACATTCTGTTCCCCTCTCTCAAGGGAAATACAGCTTGCAACATTAAACAAAATCACACAAGGCTGTCCTAATAATCACACAACTGGGACACACAGAATTATAAGTAAAATGTTAAGTCACTCAAATGGTACATATTTGTGAAAAACAATTTCTGAAAAAAGATCTGAGTTGCAACAGAAAAAAAATTCCTCAAGTTTATACCCTGAAAATCTCCTTTCCCTGCTCTGTCAAAGACCTGAAAGCAATTTATTGATTCATTTAATGAAATTATGAGTTTATTTATTGGAATAATTTCCTTTGTGTAACAATATGTCATCTATGTAGTAAGTAGTTTAATATGTCTTTGTATTATTGTTATAGTGATACATCCCTTTTATAAACCCAAGACTGCCAGTGGTTTTAGTTTAAAAAAAAATAAAAAAGGAAACTAATTTGTCTGAGAACAGCTGGGAAGATTTCAGCCTTAATCCTTCCATTCCTTCTACAGAATTCAGGCAGTAAAAAGGGAGCAGACACTAGCTCTTTCTAGGAGATACCTCAAAACATGGAAATTTCGAAAAAGCACAAGATCACCAACACTAGATCCTGCAACCCTCTATGTGCTGTCAGGAGTGCTTCAAAATCCATATCCCGTCCCACAAAACAGACTAGGTTACAATCAAATGCTTGGACTGTGGTGTCAGCTTAGGTCAAAAAGGAAATCCAGGAACACCTTCATTCTCCTGGTGCAAGAGCAAACAGGAGCTCGGGCCATTTCTGTCAGAAGCAGCATGATATTAGAGACATGAGAGCAAAGAAATGGGTTGTGTTACACATTCATTTTAGAATTAATTTCCTCTCATCTGTTGTCAAGATACATTGTGACATCTCATCCTATAACACCAGGAAAGAAGGGATTGCAACATCAAGCACTGGTCCATAATGAAATGCCTAAATGTAATACTATTCTTTTTAAATATGGCATGATATAGAGCTGTTTTCTATGATCTGAGGCAGAAGATACTTTTACTATTCCCAGGTGCAGGTTGCATTAACAACCTGCCATCCTCTGGCCCAGCTGCCATTTGTAAGGATAATTTCCTATCTTGACCAGCAGTGCCTCATCTTCACAGCTCACTTTCTCCAGGACTCTTGAATGAATGGCATTTTTTCATTGTCACTTACTGGCACTATTTGGTCCAACACTTTACATATACTCCTTCAAACCGATCTGGCTCCTTTGGCCTGTCTGCAATATAGAGTATACCAAGTGTGCAAATGTCCACCACATGGGCTTTTTCAGTGAAGACCAATACAGCAAATTCACTCAGCCGCTCTGTTTACAGCTGTATCACCTTGGTGCCCATATTACACATCAGCCAGGCAGCAGTCCCAGCGATACCCTACCTGGCTTCCTGCATCTGACATATTTAGTAGACTTCTTACCATCAATTTAAGCATCTTTTGTGAGGCACTTTCAAACTCATCTTTAATCCTCTATAGGACTTTCTTGAACTAGAGACAGAATGATAGAAACCTTGAACAGCTTTCAGGTGGCAGTGAATTTTCCTTGTCAAGGGAAGGGTGATACCATGGCACTGTTTTGGAAAGAGCTTTCCTGACATGACAGGTCTCGCTTTCCACTGCCTCTCACCCCACCTAGACCCAAACAAAGTGGCTGTGGGATTACCACAACCGCCAGGCAGCATTTTACAGTCATTAATGTCATCTGGCGAAAGACGACTATGCCACTTACAGACCAGTGAGGACTGTGATCTCAGCCCGGACCTTATTGTGATAACTGCTGATGGTTAAGTGAGGAAACATAGACAAACGTACCAGAAGAACATACCAAGAAGGTGAACGTAGGTGAATAAGTGACAAATATACCTAAACTTCACAGACTGTTACTTCAAGCATTTGACAAATATCAAGAAAATGTCTTCACTTTGCATTATGGCAAGTTCAGTATCAAAGCATTCACACAGACTACATTGTTAGACGTTGTATTTTGGCAATGCTTATGCTGTAATTCACCAGCTGGTTTATATTCCGTTGCTCTAAATGATATTTTTCACCCATCTGTGGAAGGTGGGTGGATGGCAAATTTCCAGTCACTGGCAAATACTAAAAAAATTCATATAATAATAATAGAAATACCTTATATGATTTTGTGAATGTGCCCTTGACAGGGATTTGATATAGGGAGTAAAAGAGTGAGTACCTTTGATCATTTTGATGTTACAAGGGAGATGATGAATCTGGAGTATGCCATCAACCTCATCTTACACCTCAAACACAGCTGAGTACTATGGTACTGCCACAGTGCTCTACACATGAAAAGCCACCACCTAGTTATGGGAACACATGTAAGGAGACATAGCTTTAAGCAAAGACCAAGCACAAAGCTGCCCAAGGTCACCAACTCATGGCAACAGGAGCGTCCTAGTAAATGCTAGGGATGACCTTGTTGCCTGCCCTGCTGCAGGTCCTGTCCTGTGCCTCTCAGGGGGCTGCTTGAAGTACTGGCCATGCCAGAGTATCCAGGATCCCGCCAGCCTTGCACCTCCCGCTCCATGGCAGGAACAGTGCGGCCCCCTGTTTCTGCACCTGCAGCCTGAGCAGAGCAGCAGCGTGCTCTGGGAGGGGACACAGCCTCATATCAGCAACCAGCAGCAGGTCCTCTATCCTGAGGCTCACTGGGGCAGGCCAGCATGATACCAACTGCCAGCGAAAGGAAGGCAAGGAGAGAGAAAAATAAAGTTTGAGCCCTGTCTTCATCTTTTCAAGCCTTCTAAGTTCATTTCAAATCTTACTGACCACTTCCAGCTTTCCCCTAATTCTCCAATACTTTCCAGCACCTGTACAGGCCTGATGTGACTGCAGGTGTCCTGCCACGGTGGTGGGAATGTGTACTCTTCTGCACTGCACACACTCAGCAATGCGTCTAATCTGGAGATGAAAGAGCCTGGGCACCTGCTACTCAAAACTCTGTCATGGTCCAGACCTACCCCTGGGGCCCAGCTGGGCCATCTCTGCCCTTGGCCATTTAAAAGAAGTTGCAAACCATGTTAGAAGCAAATATAAACAGCTAAAATACATAGAGAGGTAAATGTTCTTTCATGGTGGCTACCATCATAAATTTTGGTAAGCTCTTACATGGAAAACCGCTGTCACTTAAGGAATTTAAGCTATGGCATATCATATCAGCTAGTGATCGCAGTTCAAATACTTCAGATTTGACGCTCATTCCAGCTTTAATCTGGTGCCTAACACCAGTGTTTCTGAAGCAGTAATTCCTGATCCATGCTAAAGCAAATGAAAGGACATATTAATATTTAAAATGGATCCTTAAATTTCTTTGGAAAAATAACCACATTGTTGCCCTTTAAGAACAGTACTTTGCACATTTGAAAAAAAAAGCAGTTATAACTGTCTTGGACAAAGGTTTCTTATCTCTTCTTATGTCCTCTTAAAGTAACAGACAATTCAAAGAACTTGAGAAAAAACATCCTATATTATTCCACATCCAAGATAAGGGAAAAAATAAAGACATTTATAAGAAGTCTGAAGAAAACAGAAAGAGAGACATTGTGGTATTTCTCTCCTATTTGTAATTTTTGCTAAAGCTTTAAGAAAATATAGTCATTAAAGTATCATACTCTTGCCTGCTGGAGAAAACAGAGTACAAAAGGATTGCCATTTGCAGAGGAAGCTCAGTCTGTAGTAAAGAAACCGTCTTTACAGACAAGTACTCCTGTAGACTGTACCCCACTGACCATCTCGCTTTCCAGATGATGATTATTGAAAATCAAGAGTTGAGACCTTGGGGCAAGGATTTATTGAGATGACAGATAACCTCTTACATCTAGAGATAAATACTAAACACCTACTCTCACATTGGTAAATCCCGCTGGAGAACGGGACACTGAATGAACAAATACTCCCAATTTATCACCAAAATGCTGTGTCAATGAGTGGGAGTCCCCTGAAATAGAGTATAAACAACTTCTTGGTAGGTGCCATCAGTAACTCCCTCTCCAGCTGGAGGTCCCTGCTTGGGGCCCTGCAGGATCAGCACCATGGGACATGTTGGTCAGCATGTCCAGGGGGCCGTAGCCTGGTGGGAGACACTGTGCCAAATGGAGCCTCACAGCCCTGCGCTCTGCCTCATTGCACAAAGGGCTACAGCACTGCCGAACCAGTTACTCAGCCAGTGATCGCTGCTTATCCACAGAGAGAGCAGGCAGCTGTTCTATTATACCCAGTTTATTGATGGATTTACTGGATTTATGAAATCAGCTGGGGCAGAGAAAGAGAATAATCCAAACTTCCAGTATTTAATGGCCTTTGAAGTAATTCACACAGAAAAGAAACTGAGCAAATATCAGCCTGTTCAATTTCTTCACTCTAAGGAAATGAATACTTTCATACATCACATTAAAAGAGTGACATATAAAAGCATCTCCCTTGCTTTTTAATCTAAGAGTTCAGGTCAAAATAAGATAGGTGTATTTTATGTGAATGTAAATAAATATCTGCAGTATCTGTTATAGCAATATTTATGTCTTGAGGCGTATGACATTTTCAATTCAGAACTTCCTTTATGGGGAACAAACAAGCAACAATAAGATAGAACAACATATGCCCTGGGTCTGTATAATGCCACGGGTGAGCAGTGAGGAGAAACACCGCTTTCTCTGATCCAAGAAGAGAATTTATTTTTTTATAACATATGTCCATTTGGATTCTCAGTAAACCTGAGACACAATACAATCTAAGATTTTACGAAAGAAAGCACCAGAATGTGATGCTTGCTCATTCCTCATAAATTCTTAGCTATTTATTTCAATTTCTGATCTAACTATCTGGTATAATGTTTTATACTGATTTTATATATTATCATATTTTGTCTTAACCTTTAAGGAATCCTTTGCAAGGATTTTAAACAGGTGCTTCCTCAGTGGAAGCTTTGGTGATTATTTGCAATGGGGCTTCTCAAAAGAAACAGTAACTTGTTGATTTCTCCCAGGGCCTTAACTGGCTAGACAGACGCTGAGCACATGCCTTGTATTGGTCATGGATCGTGCCTCACAAGTTAGCATGGAGATTTTCAATAGTGAGCTGCACAACAATGACACAAATGCATGGGAAATAATTTATTGTAAGAAGATTACATCTGAATTCCTTTAAAAGGACACATTGTGGTTTTCCTCTAATGAAAGTCAAGCATCTATTGATAGACATAGATATTCTCTGGCTCATTATGGAAACAAAGCTGGTTTTCCCATGCTTTGACAGGAAAAGGATTCCCTTCACCCCAACTCTTTTTTTCACCCTGCTTCTGTTGATCTGTTGTCCTGGTCTACACTTAAAAATATTGACAGCTGTTTGTTTAAGTCCAGTATTGTTCACTGCCCTGGCAGTGAGCAAGCATACTCAATGCTAGTATGGAGATACCCTCGACTGTGGGAGATGCTTCATAAGGTTTCCCACTTAGAATAATTGTAAAGCTTGGGTCTGGCCTCCAGTATATTGCTGATTGTGAGAATCTAGCCCAGGCTCATCCATTGTTTGACACGATCACACAAACCGTTTCTTTGTGCTCTACTCTCACACCATCGTCCTGCCATAATCCCTGTGAAAACAGCTCTTGTTTCAAGTGTCACTGGTGTTATTTGGCTTTCCACTCCAACCCTCCCCTGCTCCCATCCTACAACAAGAGTACCTTTTAGACTACATTGTACTGTTCATAGTTCATTTATGAAGGATGTAGCAACTTTGAGAGCTCCTTATTTTCAAACAAAACATAATTGATAGTTGAACACATTTGAGCTGTAATATGAGGAAAAAATCAAATGTTCTTAAAAGATGGCCTTTTCGTTCAGTCAATATTGAATGTTTAATTCTTTTCTGAGCACAAATGGAAAGCAGCATAAAGTTGGCTTAAAATATTTTAAAAATCTCTTTCTTCTGGCTTTTAAACTGTTATAGCAGTCTCATATCACATTTTTAAGCCTTTCTCCAAAAACATGACTAGAATGATTCATTAAAAAGCTAACCTAAGATTCTCAAGTGATTACATTATTCCAAGTCCTTAGAATTAACAAAAACCAAACATCTAATTCAAAATTTGTAACATCATATTTCAACTTTTGGTTAAGCTCACCTCATTTAAGCTGTTAAATTGCTTAGTTTCTTCTTCTGGTGAAATACATGTGTTCTGTTCTAGTTCTATCCTACAAAACAAAACAAGAGTTTTCATGTAAGAGATTGCTTATCTGTGCTGCAAATATTTCAAAATGTTCATCATGTCTGTACATAAATTACAAGCAATAAAACTATTGCTGTCTCAGAGAATGAGATTTCACATTGCTGAAAAGTTGGCAGTGTTTGCTGGCCCCCATGAGACTCACTCACAGACACGATCAAAACTAGCACAAAACCCAGATTCCTTTGTACAAAATAATTCATATTTTTCAACCTATTGTTCTCAGAATCATCCCAGCAAAACCAAATAGTTTTAAAGGTCTCTAGAGACCTCAGAAACGGAGCCGACTGATGCGTAGGCCTTTGTTGTAGTTATTCATAGATCTATCAGGCATTTATAGACTGAAATGACAGGTATGCCACTTCCCTTACCGAAACAGACACACTAGACAGCAACACCAGGGTGAGCAACCTCTTGCCTCCAAACAGGACCCAAGGTGTGCAATTCACATAGGAATAAAACCATCATTTTTGTGGTGGTACCTCCAGCACCAGAATGGGAGGTCTCACAGGCCAGCGAGCTGCACCTCCCTCAAGATACACAGGTACATGACCAGAAGGGAGTGATTTCTGGAGATACTTAAGCAGCAAGGTGCCTTGGCGGACTGTTGTACAATCACCTGTCTACACCTCTGTGTGGCTCTCCACATACATATTCATTCTGCCATCTTCCCTCCAAATGAATAGCAAATGTCTCCATAACGTGAAGAGAACAGAAGGAAAATGGGCTTACAGGAGCAAAAAGGTTAATGCCTAACAACCAATCTCTAGCTTTTAGGCAGCAGCAAGGACATTATGAGGCAGCAGAAGAGAGTTAAAGAAAACTGAGAAAAAGCATGGGGAGAGCAAAAGGACTAATTTAATAGGAAAGAGTGAAATTTTTATAACATGTAAGGAAGGACCTGCAAGGCTACAAACAGCTGAAGAGTTAGTTCTCTAATGAAGAAAAAAATATTTAGAATTATTTATTGCATTGAACTAGAACTACATGTAAAGAAAAGGAAGAAAAGCACACGTGTCAGATTTGTACACTTCGGATATTTGTTTGGATGATTCCTTTCAGGGTACGTAACACAGAGCAAATGTGAACTCTCCCTGAAAAAAAAAAAAGCAATAGCTGCCTAGCAGCAGTTCTTACAGTTGTTATATGAAGTTCTACATAATTCACAGCTGCATCACTCGTGAGTCTTGCAGTGTGGAGAGTAAAACACTTACAAGGCCCCTGACGCGCCACCTTTCTCTCATTTGGGACGATGTCCTTGTCTGCTTTTTTAGGGATGCAGAAGTCTTGCATTTTATTGTTTCTTATTCACTCAAAATAGTGGAGCAAGAAGCTGTTAGTTTTGCATTCTTTGGATTCTGGAGATACTGACATCATTCAGGTGAGTAATGGTTTTTGTGTGAAGCCCATTTACATTAACAGTCATATATCTATGCTGAGCTGATCTCACTCTATACAGAGAGTTTTGGGGGGTACTTTTTTGTTTTCACCACGATTAACTGCTCTGCTAGGCAAATGCAGGTTATCTGATTGTCACCAGGCAACAAAGGGCTTACAATTTAATAACTATGGGTTGGATCCTACTCTCATTAAAAGTCAAACACAAAATATCCATTAACTCCAAAAGAAGCAGGAACAAGCCCCAATTTTCCATCTGCGCTGAGTACATCAAAATTATTTTAAGCCTGAGCTGAAATTTTGAACAATTGCAGGCAATCCTTATTTTGTATAATTTACATCATGTAAAATAACGACAATGGAGTTCTCTCTGTGGCTACTACTCAAATATATGTTATATCATTCTTTATAAAATATGAGAAGCCTGATCTCTCACCCTCGCTATAGACTGGCAACTCTGGCTTTGGCAGAATCATTCTGTTCTGCATGGCACAAATGACAAAGAAAACCCAGTAACATGTGCATTTGAAGCTTGTGGACATCACAAAAAAAAAAACCTCAATACTTATTATCATAACAGAGCTCCTATCAGACTTCAAGGGGAAAATCAATTTGCATGAGCAGTGAGCTGTTTAAAAAACAGACCAGAACATGTGAATTATTGAATTATGCATGATATCACTTCTAAACTCGCATAAAATTCAAATAAAACCACATAATTTTAAAAACTAGGAAAAATGTTTAAAGAGAACCTAAACGAATTCACTTCTTATTTCCCAGACTAAACCCAGGAAGGAGCATTACATTCTGTAATTTGCAAGTCTCGATCCAGTCCAACCCTGGATTACACTATCTCCATCCTCAGGAGACTTCTGTGTGTATGCACCATAATGCCACGCATGCTCAGTGTCTTGGGCCAATTAACGCTTTAGTGAAGCCAGGATAAATCCTGACAAGAAAACCACACACTATGCTGTGGGATTAAACCCTTTTTCCAGATTCACTTTCAGTCTACCCTGGCCCAATACTCCTTCCCTGTCCACAGCCTAGCAATCAGTGTTACCCTTGCCGCTGTGAGGGCGGCCTGCCAGGTTAACAGCTCGCAAGGGGAGTCTCAGTACCGCGTCAGAGGACTGATTCAACCTGTCCAGAGGTCACATCACTCCAGTTCACAGAAAGGCAGACCCCACAACAAACACGCCTCAGTGCCAGGAAAACAAAAGGTCCTCTCTGAGACCTCCGCAGACGGCAAAAACCATTATGAAATTCAAGCGTAGTCACCATCTTGACGCAGGGCTGCAGGTGAATATTTCAAAAGCATGCCTAGGAATCCTTACAAAGCAATACAGAACCACAAGAGGCTTTCGGGTGACCATAAAGTGCACACTTGCAGTGAAAGAAACACCACTGTTAAGGGCCCAAGGCTGTTTGGGTACATCCCAGGCTACTCCTTGGGCAGCCTCTGAGTGCTGGAATAAGCAGCCAGCCAGAGAGCCAGCGCAGCAGTGCCTGTCTCGTTAATCACAGCAGTTACATAAAGGCTGGCTGTGGACAACCACACTTGTTTTTCTTTTTATGAGTGCCTCCCACACTCACCAGGCCCAGTCCTTACTTAGGCTACAATAAGATGCTATTTATTTTTTTGTCCTTCTTTCCTCTCCCCACCCTGCCTTTTTTTTCTCTTTTTTCTCTGAGTGTACTGCAGCCGAAGAGCTTGCTAAGGGACTTTCCATGCCTTGATACAAGAAGTATCATTGGAACCATAAACACGAATATTTTAATAACAAGATTCCTGAAGAAACTGTTCTTAGGAACTGGTTGATCATTTCACAGCAAAGCAGTGTTTCATCAGCAAATTCTGATTTGCTGACAGAGAGCTATTTGCAGACACATGCAGGTTGTGATGATTTTTTGCCAGGTCTGAGGCAGGACTCAGAGTCTGGCCAAGATTTCTCCCTGCTCACCCGGCCGCCTGTGCAGGAACGCAGCCTCACAAGCTCTGCCCCACCTGTGTGGGTCCACCACATGGCATGGGGACTTCAGCACTTCTGCAGCTTCCCTGCTCCCTCCCACACATCCCTGAGTTGTAGCTGTTCAGCAGAAAGCGTGGAAACTACGAGAGTCCTCACCTGAACTGCACTCTTGAAAGATACTTGCCTTGAAAACTGAAGTTTGAAAGCTTCATTAGAGCTCGGTCTCGCTCCGGGGAGCACAGAAACCCTGGGAGACTCTGGCTGAGCCCAAGACCCAGGGCAGCCCAAGGCTCTCAGCATTTCCAGTTTTCCTGGAGTAGTCATAGGTCTGACAGCAACTGCCACCCTTCAACCTCTACAGAAATTAGAGACCAACCCAGGGACCAGCTGAGTCCTACTAAATGAAACCCTTCCACTCCCATTTTGTTTGGGGAACAGGAAAGAGGGGGAACTTTCAGGAACTTTTCTTTGGCAGAAAACTTTACCCCAAAGTGTAGTTCCTACACTGGCTTGGAATGCAGTCTTCTCTGAAACACCGATATTCCCACCGCCCAGGAGCCCCAGGTCTCAGCCCCCTCTCTGTGTAACAGGCATCTGAACCAAACACCATCCTCTATTCAGGTAACAGCGTACACAGCTCTGCAATCCACTTCAGTTTTGCTGATTGCCTTTGAGAAGGCAATTGGTAAGAGCAGGTTTTTGTAATCACTTGTATTGTTCCATACTGGCTTTCTTATTCTCTGCCAAAAAGAGGCAATTCTCTTTATTGTAACATTTGTTCTTGGGGCCTGCATGTAACTTTTATCTCCCAAAGGTACAGATTGTATTACACTCTTTTCCAAACTCAACTACAGACAATGACTAGAGCAATATTCAATGTAATCACTGGCAATAGTATTAGAAATTCATGTTCTTGTAATAAAATGTAAAGGTTTCCTTCCATGCGGATGGCATTTCAAATTCTAAATGCCGATGTTCATAAATCATGCATGATAAACACCACGTGAAATTAAAATCCTTAATTCACAAGTTGGGTATGGCTTAGCCAAGGACAAAACAGTATTCCCTCATTCTTCTGACTGTAAAACTCTTCACCAAGTCTGTTCTTCCATTTCCCCCAAACCCTGCTAAAACTTTTTCTTCACTGTTTCGGTGGTTATCCTAAAATAAAAGTGCCCTCCCAAAAAACGATGAACACATAGGAGTCCTGTTTCTGTAGATTGTTTCTCTGATATTGCCTGTTCTGTTCTTCTCTGTCACGTGTCTGGTTACCAACATCCCTTTGTTAGGTTACTCTGAAATTAGGTTGCTCTGCTTAACAGAGGCTGTGCTGAAAAGATTTTCATATCTCTTCTCCAAAAGACCAGAAAGCTTTTGGTCTATGAGTTAGGGATCCTAGGCAGATGTAGCATTCCAAAGCATTGCTAATTTTGCCAGTAACCTAGGGTGGAAGATAGTGCAACCCAAGTTTTGTGGGACTAGCAGATGTGTTCCATCAAAATCTAGCTATGATTGTTGCCTGCTGCCAAGACTGAATACTTAACTTTTGCCATGTCCCAGAGCAGAGAAGGCAGAAAACAGCACAAGACGTCATACCCTGGCAGCTGTGTTTCACAGTCTGTTGCACGAACCAGTTCTGTGATCCAGATGCAGCAGCCAGCGATCTGCGTGAGCTGAGCCATGGGCATGTAATTGCTCTAGCGCTATCAAAGCTGATTGACGGCAGAGGGATGGGGCAAGCTGCTGGTGACCCTTAAGAGGAGTCACCAGACACAGTGATCCTCAAAGTGAAAGTTGTAACTTCAGCATATGTAATTTAAAGTCCTCTGCCTCAGCTGGGTGGTGGGAATGTTTTCTCCAAGGACAGTTAAGACAGTTAAAATAAATGAAATGTGTGTGTGAAGCCAGAGACCATGCATTAATTCTTGTTTACTCCATGTTCAAAGTTCCTTATTTGAGAGTAAAGTCACGTCCGTTTTGTTGTAATATAATCAAAATAAGACATGGCCAGAGTTGAGATATGATCGCTATGCTTTCACAGCTCTTAGCATAGTAAATCCAGGTACCAGTATTTAACAGATTTAGCACTTGTGGACAGCAGGATTCCTAAGGAGCTACCCTGATATTAAACAGGAATAAACAGCAGGTTTAATACCAAACAAACTAAAAAGGCCAAACTGTTGAAGTGGACAGGGGAACTTTACTGTGGTTGCTGTTTTATTCATGCACACTCTACTCTGGTTCTTACCTTTAAATTCTATGTTTCTTCCATCATGTTCCTTTCATCATTAACCAGTAATATTTCGTTGTCTACCCATACACAGATCTCCTACCAGCAAAGCCACTAGGTAGGTCTAACTCTCTGATACCAAACTCATTATGCTTCTCTTTACAAGAAATCCATGTGATTTTTTCCTTCCGTAAAGAATGCCAGAAACAGAGAAGGCCCACTTCCTAGGCTGGGACTAATTAGAAACACTTTCGGAGATGCAGGACTTTGCCATGTCTCAATTACAGACACAAGCATTGGAAGGTAAAAGCAGTTCTTTCTGAAAGCTAATCAAATGCTTGGTCGTTCTGCTAAAGCTTCCTTTGAGAGCACAAATTAGTATCATTTACAATGTTGCCTACTAAACCTGTGGTGAAGGCAACCAGCTCATTTCAGATAGAGCACTAAACTCTCCTTGGATGGCAACCATCACTACTAACCCACTCCTGACTTGAAACAGACCTTGAAGGCAAAGAGCTCTGTATGTCCACTAGCTGTGCCCTGACCCATTGCACGTCCCTGGGATGTACAGCTGCTGCTCCAGTCCCTCCAAAGAGAGACAGAGCTTCTGCCACACAGCACCAAGGCTGTCATGTAGCTCGAGGCAGAGAACAAAGAGCAGAGACTTGGCTCACCTACCTAAAACTCTATGAGCACAGCAAAGCAGGGCCAAATCAGTGCCTGAGCATGGGCAATTTGTAAAGTAGTGCCCCAAAAACTGATGGCTGTGAAGAGCATGATCTTATTTACATGGTCCAAGCCAGTCAGTAAGAGCTAAATCTTATCTTTAGGACACACCCTCACTGGTAGATTGGGTCATTTGGGCACACTGAAACCTCATCTCTAGCCTTTTGCACCACTCTGAAGGACTGGAGGAGGAACTGTGACTTCCAATAGTTACCAGAGCTAAGTTACTTCATGATCAGCCGAGTTACCTGCCATCAAGACTCAGCTAATGCCAGACTTGAATATCCCATACCCTCCACAGCATTGGAACAAGCACAGTTACCACAGCACCCAGGGTCTAAACTGTACGTAAATGCATACCCATGCTAAAATCAGGTGTGTAGCTTCCCATGCCCATTTCTCAGGGAGAAAACAGCTCTGAGAAAGAGCGAGGCAAGCCAGCACTGGGGAAAAAAGAAGTGCCAAGATATTTCTGAAACTTGGCACAGAGGAACTGCAGTTTCTGAACTGAGGATGTTCTTCCTGCTTGAAACCTAAGGGGTTTAAAGGATGATGAAATTTGCATTCTTATCTCCATCTCTTTCATTTTCTCCAAACAGTTCTAGGCACATAAATACAGAATACAACTGTCAGTGGGAGCCAGGAGTCTGAATATTTTATACAAAAGGCAGCAAGTGAATTAGCCTTTCCTATGGTTAATCAGAAGTGAAATGCACTGTCTTATCCCAAGGCTTACCTTGGTTGAAATCTCACGACTGCTTCCTGGCCTCTGAAAACCACGTTCTGTGCATAATTAGCTGAGGATCCAGCCTTCCTCTGCCATTCTGAGAGACCCGGCAATGCACTTTCCAGCTCCTGCACAAAGCAAGAAAAAATGTTGAATGCCCTGTCAGTACAAATTAGACTTAGCTGAACATTTTGCTTTAAGAAAAAATGAGCTCCACGAGACCAGATGCTGATTATGGTTCTTTCTTATTTTTTTGTAATAATCTGGAAATAACTGGAAAGCAGAGATTAGAAAAGGTTCTAAACAAAGTAATATCTTCTTTCACTGTAAGAAATTTTTTGAAACCAAAGAAGACTGTAATCCGTTTTCTGTTTATTAGTTAGATAACAGATGTCAGCTTCTTAGCTAAGAGGTGCTATACACAGAGTTCAATATTTTTGTGCTTATATATAGATTCATATTTCATTTGAAATTATTTACTTACTTTTCAGTAATATTTTATTACCTGGGCATCATCAGGAAAATTTTGGCTGACAAAAGCAAGTGCAATTCACTTAAATAAGATTTGTAGGTTTAACCAGTTTCCTTTTTCCTTTTGCTCTTTCCCTTCCCTAGCATATGCACAGCTTTCAGAAAAGAGTGTTACTGAAGGAGGAGTGAAAGGCAGTGAGGGGAAAAAAGTCACATCAGTCAACATACAACACAGAAAATAAAAAAGCTAATTTAGCCCAACTAATTGAGGAAGGGAGTAGGAATTAGAAAGATATGTATTTTACCCCAGACTTTTGAAAACCAGTTGAAGGGCTGTAACATGTTCAGCAGATCTTAATTTCCTTACCTATAAAATGGGTTCAAATATTTCCCTTGTATTGCAAATGGGTAAGTTAATGAAGCGCTTTGAAAATGCGATAATCATAGTGGGGCTTTTTTCTACTTCTCTATTAGCTTTTATCATCCAATATTTTATTCGAATACTTTACAAAATTAAAATACAGTGTGCTTAGCAAAACAATAGCATTCACTTCTCCCGGTAAAGCAATGCATCTAATTTTGCTCCAGTTTCAAACCTTAGTTGGAAGCATGGAAGTCAGAAGTTTAGATAAGACTATTCAGATGGGAGCTTGGAGGGCTGAGATCGTTCTGTTTACAAGAACAGTGGTTGCTTTAGATATTACGAATGAAGCTTGTTTAAACATGCATGCTATTTAAAAAAAAAACTAAATCAGACTTTCATAAAATTGTCAACTTTATAAAAAGTTTTAAATTTAAGAAAGTTGCCCAAATGTTCTTCTCAGGAGAAATATTCAGTGCCCACCTCTCAAAATTAATGAAGGACTAATGGATCTTGAAAAAAAGAAAAAAAACCCTGGTGAAAATAAATAAAAAGTCTGTTCACTGGTATTTTACTTCCTCTCCATGATGATATTTTAACTACAGGATATTTGTTGGATAAGTGAACATTAATTCCTCCTACATAGTCTATGAGATGAGTATAAAAAGAGTATTGAAATCTATCTCTAGAAACAGGCAGCTGTCACCACTGTGATGGAAGGTACTCAGGAGGAAGCAGCCATGTGCTGACTCTAACACACATGTCCATCTGTGGGGTATGTCCGCACTGCATTTATGAAAAGCAGACCTGCCCTGGGGCTGAAAGCACCTTCCCTGCCAGCTGAAGAGATCTGCGCTAGCGTTAAATTAGTTTGCTTGGGTATCAGCCGCTGCAGTAGAACTGACCCAGCAGAAGTAAATCAAGCTTTCCAACCATACTGACTACCTACAAGGGGAAAAATTCCAAAACAGATCTCCAGACCAGAAGCTGTCTTTTTATCAGACTAGATGTTACAAAGCTCTGGTGATGTCAGGGCAAAAGGAGCGAAAGCTTCACTGAATTGACTAGCGTTACTTTTGCTTTTATTACCCTTTGCCTCCTTCAGAGCCTTCTAGGACAGAAGTCCCCCTCTCCCCATGTCTATCTAATAGAGTTGAGCATTGAATGGATGATATTTTATCTAGAAATAGCAACAACAATTCAGGTTCCAAATGGAAAGCTTTTTTTTTTTTTGCAGCTGTTCTACTTAGTGCATTACTATCTTAACATTGTTTTCCCCTAGTTATACAAAAAATGATCATATGCTTTTAGGGGCTAAACAGGTTAACACAACAGTTTTCATTAAAGTGCAAGGTAGAAGTGGATTGAACCCTTTCAGCTTATTTTATGTGCCCAGAATCTAATAGCTTTCTACGATGACATGACTGGCTAGGTAGACGAAGGGAGAGCCGTGGATGTTGTCTACCTGGACTTCAGCAAGGCTTTCGACACAGTCTCCCATGATATCCTCCTAGGGAAGCTGAGGAAGTGTGGGCTGGATGAGTGGTCGGTGAAGTGGATAGAGAACTGGCTGAATGGCAGAACTCAGAGGGTTGTCATCAGCGGCTCTGAGTCTAGTTGGAGGCTGGTAACAAG
>Ga0181612_157379_pt1 | contig 33766 bp, 24 predicted proteins | sample HoacroProtozoa21_FD_119630 | JGI IMG/M metagenome (GOLD analysis project Ga0181612, IMG submission 119630) | Hoatzin crop microbial communities from Cojedes, Venezuel. Combined Assembly of Gp0051906, Gp0051904, Gp0051908 | reverse complement strand
TATTTTACTGATTCTTGTATGATTCCGTAATTTTGAAACATTGAACCTTTAAATAGATAACAAAGGATGCCGAAAACAGCCCTATCTTTGCACCAGAAAATAAAACGTAACTGTAAAAATTAGAATTATGGATTTGAATTTAAAAAACAAAGTGGCTCTCGTAACAGGTGGAAGTACCGGTATCGGTAGAGCAATCGCAGGAACATTGGCAAAAGAAGGCGCCAAGGTGCTCATCGTAGCACGCAAGGAGAATGAATTGAAGGAAAGCGCATCACAGCACGAGAATATCGGTTGGATGGCTGCCGACTTGACAAAGGACGAGGATATTCAGAAAATCCATGACCGCATCGTTTCTGATTATGACAAACTGGATATTCTTGTTAATAACGCAGGATGGGCTCCCGTGACTCCGATCGAAGAAATAAAGATGGATGAATATGACCGCTGCTACGACATCAATGTTAGGTCTGTCATCGCGCTTACGCTGAAAACGCTTCCGCTCATCAAGGCATCAAAGGGTAACATCATCAACATTGCCAGTGCAGCCGTGCTGTTCCCAATGCCCACCATGTCTATTTATGCCGGAGCGAAGGGAGCTATTGACATCACCACCCGTGCATGGGCCAAGGCATTGGCTCCTGAAGGTGTTAGAGTTAATTCTGTAAACGTTGGCCCAATCTGGACGCCCATTTACGAAAAGACTGATTTGAATGCTGCTGATGCCAAGAGACATATCGAAGCTGTAACAAAGACTATCCCGTTGGGACGGTTTGGCCAACCCGAAGACGTTGCATCTGTGGTTGCCTTCTTGGCATCAGAGCAAGCCGCTTTTGTAACGGGATCGGCATACGGAGTAACGGGAGGAGTCGGTGCTTAATGTTTAACATATAAAAATTAAAACAATATGATTAGACATATTTTTATAGCAACCATCAAGGATGGCATGTCCGATGAGATGGTGAATCGCAAGATTGAGGAAATGAAAGCGATGAAAGAGCGCATTCCGCAAATAAAAAGTATCAATGTCGGGCGTAGCTTGGGTATAGCCGGTCCAACAAACACAGTCACAATGGTGATTGACACGCTGAGCAAGGAAGATTTTCTGGCCATCCTCGGCAGTGATGCCCACAAAGAAGTCGCTTCTAGAGCAGGCGAAGTCTTCCGTACTGATAACTTCATCCTTTCACAAATTGAAATCTCGTGCAAGTGAGCGCAGAGCCAAGCTCGCTTGAGCTTTGCCGAGCGCAGCCGAGATTATGTAGATTTAACAATAAAAACAGAAAACAATATGAATGTATTATTAGTATCCGGCCACACGAACATAAAAGGTGATTCTGTTGCCAACAAAAACATTATCCAAGAGTTTGAGAACTTGATGCCCAATGCAGAGATAGATTTGCTCGACGAACTCTATACCGATTTCAAAATTGACGTGAAGGCAGAACAGCAAAAATTGTTGAGAGCCGATGTCATTGTACTGCAATTCCCTGTATGGTGGTACAGTCAACCATCGCTGATGCACAAATGGATGGAAGACACTTTCCAGCACGGTTTCTCACACGGCAGAACAGGAAAGGCACTTGTCGGGAAGAAATTAGTGGCTTCGTTCACTACAGGCGCACCGGCAGAAGCTTATACGCTCGAAGTATCAGGAGCGACATTAGAGGAAATCATCATGTCACCTATCGTAGGAACAGCACGACTGACGGGAATGACCTTGCTGGAACCAGTTTACACATACGGAGTTTCTTATCAGACCCGCAACAATCCTGAGGCGCTTGCAGACATGGTGGAAAGAGCAAAGGAGCATGCAAGACGCTTAGTTGAGATTATTAAAAAGTCAGAAAAATAATAAGATACAAAACAATGGAAACAATCAAATTGAACAACGGCGTCGAGATGCCGTTACTAGGATACGGAGTATTTCAAGTATCACCCGAAGAGACCGAGCGATGTGTGACCGATGCCATCAGCGTGGGCTACCGGCTGATAGACACTGCACAGGCTTATTACAACGAAGAAGGTGTTGGTAATGCTATCGCCAAATCGAACGTTCCACGCAATGAACTGTTCCTCACTACAAAAGTTTGGATTACAAATGCTGGCGAGGAAAAAGCATCTGCAAGCATCGACGAGAGCCTGCGCAAGCTCCGCACCGACTACATCGACCTGTTGCTCATCCACCAGCCATTCGGCGACTACTACGGCACTTATCGCGCCATGGAAAAGGCACTGAAGGCAGGCAAGGTACGTGCCATCGGTGTGAGCAATTTCTATCCAGACCGTCTCGTAGATATTGCAGAAAATATGGAAGTGAAGCCTGCCGTTGACCAGCTACAGACAAACGTTTTCCGCCAGCAATGGGATGCCGAAGCAGAAGCCAAGAAATACGAGACGCACATCATGGCATGGGGACCTATCGCGCAAGGCAACCAGGATCTCTACAACAATGAAACAATCCTCTCCATGGCAAGCAAATACGGAAAAAGTGCTGCGCAGGTGGCTCTCCGCTATCTCACACAACGTGGCATTATTGCAATACCAAAGTCGAGTCACAAGGAAAGAATGGAACAAAACATCGACATCTTCGACTTCTCGCTCACGCAAGACGAGATGGATGCCATACGCCCCCTCGACCAGCCCGCAGGATTGAAATGGTCGCATCGTGACCCAGAACTTGTCCGTTTCCTGCTAAACTACGACAAGAACAACCGCCCTAAATAAAGCACATTGTGGATTTCCCCATTGCCTTGAAACAAGAAAAGCAGTGGGGAATTGTTTCATGCGACAAGAGAAATCATTATTGCTAGTGCCCTTGTGATGTGAGCAAGGTATTCATAGCGCAAAGATGTTGCGCAACACGCCCCAAGCCAAAATGGCAACCAATAACAGCAACACTAGCCAAGGTGCATTTAGGCGGGCATACAGGGCTGGTCGGCGTGTGCGTATCGCCTCGGCATACAAGCACACAGCAATCCAGGGCAAGGCTATCAGCAGCATGGCATTGTGGCCAAATGCTGCTCCCACATCACCATGCAGCAGGGCGTGAATGGCACGCTGGCTGCCACAACCTGGGCATTTGAAGCCTGTGAGCGACAAGAACGGACATCGGGGAAACACCCCAGACTGTGACGGGTCGAGCTGATAGTAAATGCACCCTAGACCCAACAGCACGACGGTGACGATGATAGCGATGATGATGGCAGAGCGGCGCATCATCACATCGCCTCACCACCCATCATTATCAACATCACCAGTGGTTGGCTGATGATGCCCAGTATGATGGATGCAATGCACCACCACGCGCCCGTCTCGCTAGCGCATTTGGCTCCCTCAACATCACCCATCTGGTAGAGGCGGCTCACCCGTATTGCATAAATGATGGCAATCACGCCTGTCGGTAAGCAGCACAGCAGGGTGGTGACAATAGCCCATATCAGATTGGTGGGCGGACACGGCTCATTTGCCGCCTGCTGGGCTTGATATTGCGGCTGGTAGGGCTGTTGCTGCTGCGGTTGGGCTTGTGGGTAAGCCTTCTGCCATGCAGCGGGTTGGTAAGGTTGTCCAACCACCGCCTCGGGAATCGGTGGCACCTCGACGTGTGCCTCTTGGTCGCCGTCTTGGGTCAGCGGCTTGCCCTCGATGGCTTCGGCAGGTGTTTGATTATAACCCTCGGTTTCGACTTCAATATGCTTATATAAACCCTCAAGCTCAGGCAGTTGTGTGATTTTCACCCAATCGCTTAACCCCTCGTGCCACACATACGCACGCGAGGTGAGTGCCATATCTTTGAGTTCGTTGCGTGTGACCGGTCCCGCCTGCACGCCATCATGATTAATCCAATATTGCATAATCCAATGTTAATTAGGGAGGTGATTACCATCTGACTACAAAGGTAATAATAATTTTTGGCACACAAAGCAGATATTGATCAAAATCAGTCTATTCTGACACGTCGCCTTGCGACTGTTGAGACAGGCGTTTGTACACCGACGGGGTCATACCCATCACCTCGTTAAGTCCTTTTTCGTGCATCATGCTTGGCTTGTGGTCTGGCGCAGGTAGCGGGGGTAGAGGATGGTCTGCACTGCTCCGCGCAGCAGCAGGAACAGCAGGTAAGCCACCCACAGGCGGTTGTTGCCCCAAGCGACGGGCATCGCCCAGTAGAGCGAGAAGAAGGCGGTCCAGGCGATGATGACGGCGACCAGCATGCCGCGCGAGCGGGTCAAGCCGATGAACACACCGTCCCACACAAATGCCGCCATGCCAGCCACGGGAATGAGGGCGCACCACAGGCGATAATCCATCGCTGCCTCGATAACTCCAGCTTGGTCGGTGAGCAATGTGAACACCAGTCGTGGAAAGGCGTAAGCCAGTGTGAACACTGCTACCACGGCACTGCCCCACACAAATAGTCGCCTGACGCACTGCCGCATGCGCTGCCAGTCGCCCGCGCCGTAATACTTACCCACCAGTGCCTCGCCCGCAAAGGCGATGCCGTCCATAAAGTGGGAGTAGAGCATGAATAGCTGCATCATCAGGGCGTTCACCGCCAAGATCAGGTCTCCGCTGCGGGCTCCGAACGCCACAAACGCCAGGCTGACCGTCATAATCAGAAAACTGCGGACGAAGATGTCGCCGCTGACGCGGAAAAATTTACCCGCTCCCGCAAAATGCCACACGCGACGCACGTTCACCGCCGAGCGCAGCCACGAGTGACGATGCAACACCAGCCCCAAGGCAAACGCCAACCCCAGCCATTCGCCCGCCAGCGTGCCCGCCGCGATGCCTGCAAATCCCCAGTGCAGCCCATAGACCGCCGTGACGCTTGCCACGATGTTGAACACGTTGGTCATGATGGAAATCCACATCGCTCCCGTTGAGTCTTGCATACCCAGCAGCCACCCCTTGAGCGGCATCATCAGCAGGATGGCAGGCGCACCCCACACACAGATGTTGAAGTAGGTCTTGGCAAGTGCGGTCACCTCGTCCGACGGACCAATAATCCACAATGCCAACCAGCGTAACGGTAGTTGCAGCACTAGCACTGATAGCGCGATAAGTAGTGCCAGTCCACACGCCTGCTCTAGCAGACGAGCGCTAACCATGCGCTCGCCACCGCCGTAGGCTTGTGCCGTCAGCCCCGACGTGCTCATGCGCAGGAAGCCGAAGTTCCAGTAGATCAGGTTAAACATCATGGTGCCTACTGCTACAGCCCCGATGAATGCCTGGTTGCCCAGGTGTCCAGCAATAGCGGTATCCACCAGTCCCAGCAGCGGCACGGTGATATTAGAGATGATAGCGGGTAACGCTATTTTTAATATTTCGCGATTCATGCCGCAAAATTATATATTTTGCTTAGATAATTTGCCCACGCTCGACAATAAAAAACAAGTTCTTATTATGCTCGCTTAATCACAAAATTAGATAATTTGCTCACGAGGGGCAGCAAATGTAAGCTCTGATTGTGCTCAATCTCGGTAGCGTGAATACATCGATAGATGCCAATGACGATAGCCACACGGCTGCGCCGCCTGCAAAACGACTGATAATATTAAAGCACTGCTGCCCTTCGGATAGCTAATTTTTGTCGGCTTCTAATTGCCGCGTCACTTTGAAGTTGCAGGCTTCAGACACACTTTATGAAACACTACCTCAGGTATTGTAACGAACAAGTTTCTTAGAGATTCTTCGTCTTTGTTAATATACTTCGAGGGCTTTTGCTCAAAGCTAGCACCTAATTGATTTAATTATTCATATATCGACTCGGTTGGTATATCGTTTATTATACGCGTTGCTTGCCGTGCTATTATACGTCTGGAATTAGGATCATATACATATTCTTGTATCGTACCAGTAATTATTTTTTGGACAGCCTCATTTATTGCTTCTAAACTCACACAAAACCATTCCCTAGGAGAAATAACGACGCCTCTTTCATCAGGAATATTTATATTGAGTCTGACTTGATCAAAAAAAGCATGAAGTCTATCTTCAAGTTCTCTTGGTCCGATATTATAGCAACGATAAGTCTCAACAACATCAACCCCTGCATACAAATATGTAGGTTCCTTTGTTGCATTTTTTATTCTTTCCGTTACAGTCGATGTCGTACTTCCAATTTTATAAACATCGGGTACATTCCTCAATTTTGAATGTCTACTTCTAAGTACATAAACGAACCCCCGCGATTGGTCTACTTCGTTCACGTTTTCTGCGACATTAATAGTTTCATCATAATCCGTTACAGCATAGCCTTCTTTTTGTAATGCTTTGTCCAATGACCTATAAAGCATGTCTGAAGTAGTACCATTATCAAAGATACAACATGTTCTTCCGTCATATCTAACCCGTTCACCGCTTCTAAAATTATATGTTGCAGTATTACCATCTACAGATTTTAGATATAACATAACACCTGACAAAACATAAAATTTATTTGGTGCCAAGTCTTGAGGATGATAGACCGCTAATTTTCGCTTTCCGTTTTCAAGATCTGTATGCAAACTTTCGAACATCGGCTGATATTTTTCAAAATCCTTACAGAACTTCCGTCTTGATATATATTCTGGCGATATTCTTTCAGATTTTTTTACGTGATTCAATGTAAAAATAGAACTTTCTATATCATCACCAAGAAGGTTCAATGGATCATCGCCTAGTATGTCATCTAACGTTATACTTGATATTCCGACACCTTCGAGGAGGCCATACATATCATATTCCTTTAACGATTTTACCATATTAGGGTTTTCTCTAATGGCATTTAATCTACAGAATAATTGAAATTCATAAATATCTGTTGTGGATTTCTGCGGCTCACGAGAATGTTCTTCAAAGAAATTAACTATTTCTTCAAAATTCTGCACTAAAACATTATGGACAATTTTGGTTTTGTCCTTATTCCTCGGTTTGAGCAATCCTAAAGGATCGTTATCCGACAAGAACTTTAAAAAATCTTGATTATCAGCCATTTTTTTCTAACATTCTACGTTTCGCATATAATAGAACCTCAGCAAGTCTTCTTTCGTAAGGATCTACACTATCGAGACTTGGTTCACGACTCATTTTTTTTGCAAATTCGGTCACCTTTGGCCATAACACTTTTGCTTCGTCATCCGTCACATCTACTTTCATCGATTTTATGTACGTTTGTATTGACTTAAACACCCTTGCGTCAAGAGACTTTGACATAATCTCATACGCATCCATAAATGGATTGATTGAGTAAACCAAATCAATATCTAAATCATTTACATTTATCAGACGATTGCCAAATTCTAAAAATTTCTGACCATTTATCTCTTTTGCGTTTCTATGCGTCAAAACAGAATCTATTACAATATATGTACTAAGTTCTTTTGCTTCATCTTCACGCAAATCAGGAATTACCTCTCTAATAACTTTAGGAATAAGTCCGTTATTTATAGTCTCTGCGGGCACATTTTGACCAATGGCGTGTTGCACATCAGGGTCTTGCAATATTCTAGCTTTTAAATCGACAATATCGTTCTGTATAATATCTTTAACACGATCAGATTTTATGCCATGAAATCCATCGATAAATATTGTATGGCCACTTCCATCATCATTTGTTGTTCCAGTTTCAGAGGTATCACTGGATGAAGACTCTTTGGGCTTGAAATTATATTTGGGAGCTATTACTTCCTCCATCAACAATGATGCAGAAATTGCTTTTAATATATTGTTTACGCTCTCCACAATTTCTTCTCTATTTGCATTTGGCTCTGCAACCAAATTAGTGAACTGCGCATGAGTTTTGTTATAACTATCGCGAGTACATCTGCCAATAATTTGAACTATTTCCGTCAGAGAACCTCTATAACCAATTGTAAGTGTAGCCTCACAGAAAGGCCAATCAAAACCTTCCTTGGCCATTCCGAGGGCAATAATAATGTCAATATCATCTGGAGTTTTCACTTTACGCAAATAGGACATTATTTTTTCTCGCTGCTCATAGTCTGTATCATTAACTAAGTCTGCAACTTTTAATTCTCGACCGTCATTGGATTTAATGTGATAAACTCCATTGTCATCAGCAAATAAATACGTTCCTATACATTCTAAAATTTGGTCCACTTCCATCAACTTCTCTTTCGTTGATTCAGAAGAATTTACATTGGGTATATATATAATCGTTTTCTTGTTTAAATCAAGCACTTGAGGGTCTTGTAATGCATTAAGATATACTCCATTATAAAAATGGAAACCTATACCTAACGACTTTAAATACTCATAACCATTTAATTGCTCATAGTAATTATAAGTAACTTTTTCAAAGCGTCTTTCATCGGACGGACTCAAAACTGCGGCGCAGTCCCCTCTGAAATAAGACCCTGTCATCGCTAATATTTGGGCGTTAGTTTCAGACATAATAGCACGAATCAGTTCTCCCAATTTACTATCTGCTTCTGCTGACACATGATGAAATTCATCAATAGCCAACAAACAATCATTGAACTTCTCGTTTCCTATCTTGTCATAAGCGAATCTTAAAGTTGAATGCGTACATAGTAGAACTTCTGCATCTGGGTCATTCATAAATTCCATAAAAGTCCTTGTCTTCAACGGTTCACCTCCAGGAGTACATAAGTCATACTTTCTACTAATCACCCAATCTGTATGGAATCCATTAGAAGTTAAATCTGTACTAGCAAAAGATTTTCCAATTGAGCGTTCTGGAACAGCGACAATTACTTTTTTTACCAAGCCCTGCCGCAATTTTTCCAGTGCAACAAACATTAATGCCCTAGACTTTCCTGATGCAGGGGGAGCCTTTAATAATAGATATTGTGATGCGTATTTTGCATAAACACGTTGTTGCATTTCACGCATACCCAATTCATTTGTGGCTACGCTTTTGCCATTTCTATCGTATATTGCTTCAAAAAAATTATTCATGTTCTGTCAATTTATTATAAAGATTTTTTAACCATATTAATCGTTCACCATCACTAGAAAATGGTTTGTTTCTATAAAAAGAATCCACCGTTTCATCTATCCAATGATGCACTCTTTTTAATTCTGGCGGTAAATGTAAATACATTTCAGCAAGAGATTTATCGCAGTACTTTTCACGTACCTCCAATAATGTCTTCGACAAATTCCTTAATGTTGAAATTTGTTTCTTCGACAAATCTGGAACAGGAAAAGTATTGTAGCATAACGTACTAGAATACCGAGGACGAACTTCATGACCACCACCAACATTTTTAGCCCACACCAAATGCATTTTTGACTCCAATAAGGCCAATAACCAAATATCACAATCAAAAATCACACTCACATTATTGTTTAAAATAGCAATCGGTCCTAATATACCCATTTGAAAATATTCCCTGTTTTCAGAGGTAACACATGGTGCTATTAATGAAACCTTACCTGGACTGGTACAGTTCGTTTCTCTGAATTTATGAGGATTGTCTTTGCTTTTTTGTGATGAACGCGATTTTGCTCTCGTTTGTCTAACTTTTTCGATTCTTTCTTCAATACCCTTAATTTTTAGAGCTTCATTCAAATCATTATCAGTGATCCACAAAACCCATTTAGGATTGTTATTAACAAATTCATCACCACCATATAAAGGGCGGACAAACTTTTTTGCATCTGGATATTCATTGAGAAAACTGTTCAGTTCACTAGTCGTGAATGTCAATGGTGTAGCTCCATCTGGCATATTTCCTTTTCGCATATGAGGCAAGAAATCGCATAGGGGTGTGTTCCTTGAATTAACACGAATGTCTATATCAGGAAGAAGACTTGCACCGATTTCGCTACATGTAACAGAAGTTGTACCATCATAAAGTTTTTTTTGTGCAATCAAACCTTTTTTTGCGATACCAATGATTACCACAGTTACACCAGAATTATCATTTGACGTATTCCATTTAAACGAACGATAAGCATAAATGTATTCACATCCATTCTCGTTTATCTTGTTTAATATAAAAGTGGATTGTTCACCCTGAGAAACGGAGTTCGTGAGAACGAAGGCAGCTTTTGCCGCTGTTCCATTAATAAATTGTGCCGATTTTATTAACCACGTCGAACAATAATCAGCACTATACAAAGTGGTGCTAGAGAAAATTTCCTGCATTTTTTCTTTCTCTCTTATCGGAAGTCTATTACTTCCCTTGAAGTCTGGACTTCCAACAATATATAAATGCTCATTTGGAAATACATAATCATGCCAATCCGCTTTTAATTCGTCACCAACATGCACATTCAATTCTTGATATAATTCTATTAACGCATCCATATCAAGAGTTCCTAACCTCTTAAGTTCTTGAGTATGAGTATACGTTAACGCTAACTTTGTCAAATCTTCTGTAAGATTGTTTTTTACTAAACCTACAAAATTTGAAATAGACAATGGCTTTTGACATTTAATATCAAAACGCTCTTCAATATCTCTTAATTGTTGCATTAAACCATTATATGCGGAAACCAAATAACAGCCTGGACTATTTGTCGGGTCAAAAACGACCGTTTCATATATCTCTGTTACAACCTCAAATACATTTTCATTTGTTGAATTATATGCCTTTTTCTGCATTTCATTCAAAAATAGAGGTTGTAATAATTTCTCTACATTAACAAAAGAAGTTTGATGACCATATAGGCCTGCTTCGTCTCTGTTTGTCATCCTATAAATCAACGAAGTCAAGTATTCTGCATCTATCAAATTCGTGTCAAATTGTATTATAGCAAAGATGTATTTATAGGCTTCTTTTGTTATCACTAAACAAGGACTACATTCCTTAATAAAAGGGCATCTCTTATCAAAAAAATAATTAAACACCCGTGCCAATTTTGCATCATCACTCGTATCATATCCCTTCAATGAATCAGAAACGGGTTTCAATTCCATCAAGGTTCTAAAGTGAGCGATATATAACAATGAAAATATAAAATTTCTAGTAATCTCTTCTTCATTATCAGAAAGTTTCAATTCACGATATAACGACTCCACTAAAGTATCTAATTCAAGAGTACTATAATGATCATTCTTATTTATATCCCATGATTGAAGCGGAGACAAAGCATCAAGGTTATTTATAATCTCAGAGTATTCACATATAGACGTTCCTTTGTATTGATTTATTATAACGATTCGAGACAATTGGAAAACAAGCACCAAAGGTAAAGCCGTCTTAATTGAACCTATTCTAGATTCATAATCTTCATCATCAACACAGAAAATCGCAGCCCTTCGATAGACATAAAATGGACCGTATTCTCCATTCTCTATTTTCCCAACAATCTTGGCAATAGTTGGTTCAATTATACCAAACGCACTAAGAAGTTTCCTTATAGCATTTGGATAACCTTTAAACTCGAAATTTTCCAAACGTTTTTTAATAACAGTATTGTCAATCATTTGCACGCATGTATTTAATAATCCGTTTCGCTATATATTCTGCCATCTTGACGGGTACAGCATTACCTATGACCTGTTCAATGTCAGTTTTTGCTCCAATAAACTTAAATTCTTTGGGAAAAGTCTGGATATAACTTCTTTCCTTTGATGTCAAGGCTCTAACAATTGAAAGATCAGAAGTCTTGTCCCCTGAGTGCGGCGTATAATTTGATGGAATTGGTCTATTTACGCCACGTATAGTCGCACTAGGTTCATCTACACTGAATATTGCTCTTCTTGCATAACTACGTGGATGCATATAATAGAATTCCGTATCTAACGGCGAGTCCTTAAGATATTCCCGTAAAGTTAATCTTTTTTGGCTTAATCCAGAAAGTAAAGAGTCCATTAAAAAATCGTCTTCAGTTTCTAATCTACCTATCACAAAATATCTTTTCCTCATCTGCGGAACACCCATATAGCTTGCGTCCCATATATGTTTTGTTATTCCATAACCACTCTTTTTAAAATTATGAATAGCATCGTTGAAGACAGGAGATTTTTCAATATTGTATACGTTTTCCATCACAAACCATCGAGGCCGAACCGACTCGATAATTTTGCTAAATATCAACGTCAAATTTGCCCTCTTACCTTCGAACTCTCGTTTTCCTGCAATGGAAAAGTCTTGACATGGCGGACCTCCTATAATAATATCTGGAGCCATTCTTTTTAGTTCCGCAGATATGTCTTGAGTTGCAAGATCTGCAGAAATTATCGGGTGTTTGAAATTTTCCCTATATATGTCAATTGCTGGTTGCCAATTATCATACGCGGCCACGATTTTAAATCCCGCATTTTGAAATCCAAGACTCATGCCGCCACAACCAGCAAAAAGATCAACTATTTTTTTTGCCATTTATATATTCCATTAAGCATTTTGCAATATATTCAGCCAATTTCACTGGTACAGCGTTGCCAATTGCTTGGTTGAGATTTGTTTTACTTCCATCACCCCAATCAAAATCTTTAGGAAAAGTTTGAATCCAGCTTCTTTCCTTTGGGGTTAATGTCCTTATAGATGGATTCAAAGGAATAGGATCATTAGGATGACCATGGTATCCTGTTGGCACTGGACGATCCACGCCACGAATCGTCATTGATGGTTCGTCAATACTAAAGATTCCGCGTCTAGAATACGACCTTGGGACTCGAAAATAATATTCAAAACCCAATGTGTCACCAAAGTAGTCTCGTAACGTCATACTCTTTGAACTTAGACCCCTTATAAGTAAATCGTCTAAAAATTTTTCATCTTGCTCTAGTCCACCTACAACAATATATCGTCTTCGTTTTTGAGGCACGCCACATTTACTCGCATCCATAACCATACGAGTTATTCCATAACCTGCTTGATGGAACATATCCAATACGACTGTAAGTTTATCGCTTTTCTGAATGTTTGGAACATTTTCCATCAAAAAGTATTTCGGCTTCAATCTTGTTACTATTTCTGCAAACCTAATAGTAAGTTCAGCCCGTCCAAGATTTTCATTTCGATGTCCTGCGCTTGAATAATCTTGGCATGGTGGACCACCGATTATTACATCTGGTTTGAATTTCTTCAAATCACTTAAATCTTCTATATCATTGAGATCCTTCTTTATAATGGGATGATTAAAATTCCGCTTATAAATTGATATGGCCTCATCCCAATTATCAAATGCCGCCACAATTTCAAAACCTGCATTTTGAAATCCCAAGGACAGTCCGCCACATCCGGAAAATAGATCAATGACCTTGATTGGCTTCTTTCTCATTCTGTTAAGCGTATATTGGTTATTACTCCTTAGCAAAAATCACCCACAATCAATTTTGTGCTATATTTTTTGCTTTGTTTTTCAACAATAACATTAATCATATTTTTCGCAAAATTAGACAAAAATGTAAAATTGCAAAAGCAAAACTAATTTTTTACCTCGTTTTCTGATGGAAATGAATAAAAAACACTCCAGCGTGTCAACGCTAGCGTGGGGAGTTGATGGGGTCTTGCATCAGGTAGTTGAATTGGCTAACGAGAGTTGCAGGGCCCGCTTGATGTGGCTGCGCAGTCGGTAAGAAAGATAGCCGGAGCATTCAACGAATCAGGTCAGGCAACCTGATACCGTGAATAGTACACCCCGCAGGGAATGAAGCAAACCCTGCGGGGTGTCTGATGGTTTTGTTTGCGATAGGTTTTGTCCTCTGCCGTGGCGGCTTTGGCGGTTTGTGCGCCAGAGCCTTTGCGGTGCCGCTGCCGGTGGCCTTGCTTGTCACCGCACGACCTTGTCGGTGACGGTGGAGCCGTCGCTCATGCGGCGCACCACGATGGACACGCCCCTCACGGGCCCGGCGTGCTCCGCCCCCGCCGTGTCATAGCAGCGCTCGCCTCGTCCACCGCAGTCGCCTCCTGCGGCGGCGTCCCCGACAGAGACGAGTCGCCGCCAGCCGTGCGGAGCCCCGCCGCGTTGGTGACGAACCGCGCCACCCTGGCGGGGTCGAAGCCGTCGTCGGCGAGGCTTGCATCTTTGTGCTGCCATCAAAAAGTAGACTGTACTGTTACTTTTTCTGTGCGGTTCAGAATTGCTGGGTCAATCGTTTTTAGTAGAAGGCCTTGCGTTTTTTATTCGATATGCTCGTGGTGAAACACCGAGGTGGGTTTTGACAAACTTGCCGAAGAATGCTAGCGAGGGGAATCCCATGCCCGTGGCAATCTGCTTGATGGTAAGGTCGGAATAGCGGAGCTGGCGCTCGATGGCTCGCACGGTGTATTGGTGGATGTGGTAGATGGGTGGATGCCCGCTCTCTGAGCTAATGACATGAGAAAGGTACTTTGGCGTCACGTTCATCATCCTTGCCACCTGCGCCACACTGCGGATTGTACCCTCGCCATGAGCCAGCAACTCGAAGAATTGGCGCGATAGCAACGTGTCCTGCGGCACATTCGCGGTCGGTTCGCCCTGCGTGGTAACGTCTTTGCCTCCGTATGTCATGTTAATGAGCTCGAAAACAAAGGTTTGAAAGAGCAGATGCACGACTTCTTTGCGGAATCGTGTGTCGGGATTATCGATGTGATGCAGCAACAGTGAACGATATTGTGCAATGCGTTGGCACTCTTCAGGGCTGAGCGTGAACACGGGGTCACGCAAGATGGCACTTGCATGCGACCACGCTTGCTTCACGAGCGCGGGCACGTCTTCGAGCAGATGCCACGAAAAGCCCATGATGTAGAGTCGCAGGTCTGGCGAAACCATCAGGTCGTGAATGGGTGTGAAATCGGGGCATAGCACACATTGCCCAGCCGAAAGGTTCACGGGTTGTTCGTCCAGCCGAAAAGACGCCCGCCCTTGCGTGCAAAACACGAGCAGTTCCATGTCGAGCACGGTGTTCATGAACTGATCTGGCATCCTATCTGTTTCTTTGATCACAAACAGGTCGTTGTCCACATAGTCCAACTCCTTTGTGTAAAGATCTGCTATTCGCTTTTCCATTTTAGGTTGAGAATTTTGGTCACAAAGTTATGTGTTTTTCTTTAGGTAAGTATTCTAAAGGTGCTTTTTTGCGCTATTTTTCTTCCGGCAGAGAAGAATTATATAGGTTTAAACGAAAAATAGAATACTGTTGATTGAGCAAAACCACCTACTTTTGCGCCAACATTAATCGATAATTATGGAACAGAAACCCGCCACTTTGCCCAATGCTGGGCGCCAGTTTGAGTTGGACTTTGCCAAGTTCATCGCCATCATTTTTATGATTCTTGTGCACTGTTTCGACTATTCTTCAATCTATTTGTCGTCGCTCTTTGCGCCAACGGCTGGGGCAACCTCACCACTGGGGACGCTCATTGAATTTCTCGGTGCCCAGCCAGCCGCGCCAGTCTTCATGTTTTGCATGGGCATTGGACTCGTCTATACGCGCCACAACTCGCCTCGTGACTTTGCTCGTCGAGGGCTGAAGCTTTTCATCATGGGTTATTTGCTCAACCTCTATCGCACGGCGTTTGTCGTTGCTGGCGGCATGACAGGCGCACTTGGCGAGCAGCCGCTGCCGCCACTCGTGTGGGCTTTCGCCTTGTGTGTTGACATTTTGCCTTTTGCGGGCTTGGCATTTCTCTTCTTTGCACTCATGAAGCAACTCCGAATCTCCCCCGTCGTCACTACGCTCGTGGTGTTTCTGTTGCTCGTTGTCGCCAATATATTGCCCAAGGTTGGCAGCGGTGAGGAATGGTATTGCTACATTGCTGGACTCTTGTGGTATCAGAACGACTTTACTTCGTTTCCGCTCCTCCAGTGGCTCCCGTTCCCCATGGCGGGTGTCCTGTTTGGCAGGCAGCTGAAGGCGACTGCCAGCAAGCGCCGATTCTATCTCTTGACGTTGGTCATTGGGGTCGCAGTTTTTGCCCTTACAACATTGTTGGCGTGCAGTCGTGGCATTGACCTCCGCACATTCTTTACAACCGATTATTTCAACATGAACCTCCTGAGTGCGTCATGGTCGCTTGCCATCGTCCTGATACTGCTTCCCGCATATTACTTCCTGGTGAGTCGTCTTCGTGAAGGCAGCCTTTATCAGTTGGCCACCTTTTGCAGCCGAAACATTAACAAAATCTACATTTGGCAATGGATTCTCATCACCCCGATAGCCGCCCTATCGCTCACGTTCTTGCCCATCGACGCATACTGGAAGCTATTTATGGAGGTCGCCTTTGTCAGCGTGGCATGCCTACTCATTGTCCGAGCCCGCGAGAAGGGTAGTTTGTCACACAAAAACGGTTCCATTTGACTAACGAACGCAGAAAGGAACAGGCTCACATCTTCTTCATATCAATAAATGTAGGTTGCGAATGTGATTTTTCAAGTTTATCCAGAGCAAATCATGGCAAGGTGGCTTCTTCCACATCGAGCACTTCGCCAGCACGAATTACCTTGCAGGTTTTGAGAAATGAGCCGTATTCTACTTCGGTCTCCATCGATGGAATGTTGATTTCTTTGAGCGAGGGGCAACGGAAAAATGCCTTGTAGCAAATCTTCTTCATACCGCTGGGGATGCGCACGCTTTTCAATGCGGAGCATCCTGAAAAGCAATGGTCGTTAAGTATCTCCACCGAGTCGGGCAGGAACAGGTCGGTGAGTGCATCGTTGTTGTAGAACGCATATTCGCCGATGACTTTGAGTGACTCGGGCAGACGGAAATCAACTAACATGGGGCAGATGCAGAAGGTGCCCTCGGGGATGGTCTCCAAGTGCTTAGGAAGGCGAACCGCCTGCAACCTATCGCAATAGGCAAAGGTGTGGTCACCCATTTTCTTCAGCGAGTCGGGCAGATCGACGTTTTGCAAACGCTCGCACCAGCCGAATGCATAACGTTCAATCTGTTTCAATGTGGATGGCAAGGACACTTCTCTCAACTGGCGACAATGTGCAAACGCCTCCTCGCCAATGACTTCAACCCCCTCGGGCACAGTGAATTTTCGCACACCACCATACACGTTGACCAGTCGCCTTATGTCCGAGGTATAGAGGCCATAGCCCTTGCTTATACATTTGGGACCTTTGCTCTCTACGCGGCTATGAGTATCACGAAACGGATTGCGGTCGAGGCACTCAACGCTCGGCGGGAGGGTGATTTTCTTCAACGCGTAACAGGAACCAAAAGCCATGTCCCCGATGCTTACGACACCATCAGGAATATTGATTTCTTTCAGGCTCGAGCAGTCATCAAATGCCGATATGCCTATCGCCTTTAACGATTGTGGCAGGACGATGTGCTCCAGTTGGTCAGCATCGCTGAAGGCGGAGTCACATATGACCTCGACCCCACTGCGGACGGTATATGTTGGACCGATTTCGCTGGGTGCTCTCAACAATTTCTTGCCATCGGACGAATACGCCACGCCAAACTCATCACAGACAGCGTTCTCGTATTCTTGATTGCTAAATGTTGTCTTCATATTATTGTTTTGACCAAATCTTCAAGTTGTTGATATTCTTGACAGGAGTTTTAAAATGGTTTTTATTGAGGTTGGCTTTTTTAGAACAATACATTTAGTTATTGCAAGGATATTGCAGCCAGCAAGTCTTAGTTGAGTGCCTCAAGTTGGGGGGCTGAATTTGAAAATTGAGAGGGTTAGGTTTGCGTGAGGTCGGGCTGCTGCATGCCGATGGCTTTAACTTGATTTTCGAAGTCGTCACGATTGCCGATAGCGCCATTCTTGGTGCGGGCTCGGTAGTTGTAGATGGTGTTGACCGAGTAGTGCAGAAACTCGGCAATCTTGCTGCTGTCGTCGATTCCAAGTCGGATGAGGGCAAAGATGCGGATGGTGGTGTTGAGCTTATTGTCCTCGGTGAGCTGAATCTGGGCTTGCGGCTGCAGCAGGGCATTAAAATCGTTCACAAAGTTGGGGAACAGGTGCAGGAATGCCTTGTCGAAGCTGTCGTGCAATTCGGCTAAATTCTTTTCCTTAAATTCGGTGCTCTTGGTGAGGCGGTTAAGGGCCTCGAAGTCACGATTTTTGACCAACTTGTTCATTTGGTGCCTGAGGCTGTCCATGCGGTCGATGTAGATGGAGCACAGTTGCAAAAATCGCCCCACATACTCGTCCTTGACACGGTTGCTATCGGCGAGGTCGCGGTTGGCTTGTTGCAGTTTGCCGTTCAGGGTTTGCTGCTGTGCGTTTAGGTTCTGTAGCTCGATGTTGTTGGTGGTGAGTTGATTACGGGCTATAGCAAGTTTCTTGCGTTGCTGTCGGCTATAGAAAAGCATCGCCAGCAGGATGGCTGAGAGCAGGCTCACTGCGATTCCAAATCCCGTGAGCTTGCGGTTGGTAGAAGCCAGTGACGCCTGGTAGTTGTCGTCGATCATCGACAGGATGGGTGACACCTGCTGCCCGCGCACTCGGGTATCGAATTTCAGGGCACAATTCCAGGCGTAGCGAATGTAGCGGTGCGAACGCTGCAGGTCGCCGTCGTGGCTGAGTAGGTTGGCGAGTTCCCACACCGAACCCTGGTCGGTGACGGCGTTAGTGACATCGGCGAGTGCCGACTGAGCGACCCAATATCGTGCTTGCAGCGAGTCACCTAGGGCACTGTAGTCCAGATAGCGGTAGTAGGTGACAATGGCGTATTGGTGCGAGTGTGGCTCGGTTTTGCTCAGGCGGATGTCGTTGTAATGCAATGCCTTGTGCAGATCGCCGGCGGCATAGTGAATTTGCTCCTCGTTTTGCAGCCAGACGTCGGTTGTCGAGTCCACCTGTTGGTGAATGAGTGAGCGGTAGTAGCCTTGTTTGGCATAGCATTGCTGCCTGAATTGGGGTAACTCGCTATAGTAGCCCAGTTCCCCGTACAAGTGGCTGTAGGCGACTAGGTAATCGGTCTTGCCTTGGCTGGACAGTCGCTGCGGCTGGATTTGGTCGAGCGTGGACATTGACTCGGCGTACATGCCTGCGTTGCTGCACTGGTACGCCAGAAGGGCACGGGCATCGTCGGCAGCGGTCATTTGTCCCTGACGCTCGGCGAGCTCGATGTAGCGGGTGAGGCAGTAGATAGCTGAATCGTTGTCGTAGGGGTGGTATTGCCGGTAAAGGCTATGGTAAATGTTTAGCTTCGTCATGCTGTCGGTGGCACTGGCGAGGTCGTGCCTGAGCTGTGCGATGCGCTGTCGGCGGGACTGCAAGTAGCTGTCGTTGGCCTCGATGGCGGCATCTAGACGGCGATATAGCGTGTCGAGTGACATGGGCGGAGCCGCTTGGCTGGCGAGCATGGCAGTCCAGACGAATAGGATTATGCAGAGTAATTTTCGGTACATCGGCGGTGAGTGGTCAAATTTGAATAATCACAGCCTGCGGGATGTAGAGTGTCTCGCAAAGCCATGCGAAAGGCAAATTTAGTAAATTATTGCGAGGGCGGCGAAGTTAGAGGGCGAGAAATTGTGATTTTTAGCGTAAAAACGTGGCACCACCGACCGCATAGAGGGGCTGGTGATGCCAGAATTTGCTATTTTTCCTGTAAAGGGCGAAATAAATTCTCGTTTTATTTGACCATGAGGCTTACGGTCTGCAGGTCACTGCTGTTGGGTCCCGTCATCACGTGGACTTCGCCTGGCTCAAGGCGCAAGGTGCCCTGACCGTCGTAGTAGCTCAGTGCATCGCGGTCGAGGGTGAACCTCACCTGCTTGGTCTCGCCGCGCTTGAGGTGGATGCGTTCGAAGCCCTTGAGCTCTTTGACGGGACGACTGATGGTCGCCACCAAGTCGCGAATGTAGAGCTGGACCACCTCGTCGGCATCCCAGTTGCCGGTGTTAGTCACTGGCACAGTGACCGTGACGGTCTCACCCTCGCCCAGGATGCTCTGGCTGAGCGTGGGAGCACCGTAGCTGAAGGTGGTGTAGCTCAGACCGAAGCCGAAGGGAAAGAGGGGGTCGTTGCGGATGTCGAGATAGTTACTCTGGTATTTGCGGAACTCCTTGGTGCCGTCGGGTACGGGTCGGCCAGTGTTGAGGTGGTTGTAGTAGATGGGAATCTGACCCACCGACTGGGGCATGGTCATGGCGAGCTTGCCCGAGGGTACTTTGTCGCCAAACAGGACATCGCAGATGGCGTCACCAGCCTCGCTGCCACCAAACCAGACGTTGAGGATGGCATCCACGTGGTCATTTTCCCAGCCTAGGGTGGTGGGACGGCCCGAGAAGTTGAGTAGCACGATGGGCTTGCCCAGCTTCACAAGGTCTTGCAGCAAAGCTCGCTGCTCGTCAGGCATGTCCAGATTGGTGCGGCAGGCACACTCGCCACTCATGTCGGCGGTCTCACCCATGGCGCACACGATGACATCAGCCTGTTCGGCAATGGCAAGAGCCTCACGGCGGGCTGCCTGGGCATCGATGCGGGGAATGGTCTTGCCGAACTCGGCAGCCACTTGCAAGGCACTGTCGCTAGTGATGTTGCAACCCTGGCTATAGAGTACCTGTGCCTTGCCATCGACGGCACGTTCCATCGCCTCCCTGAGGGTGGAATAGCGTTCGGGAGTGAAGGCTACGACCCAGGCTCCAACGATGTTGTTGCGTGTACCAGCCAGCGGGCCGATGAGGGCTATTTTGCCTTGCTTGGCGAGTGGCAACAGGTTACCCTTGTTCTTGAGCAGCACGAAGGTCTCGGCGGCGATGTCGCGGGCGGCTTGGCGGTTTTCGGCAGTGTACACGTCACGGTCGTGGCGTGAGGAGTCGCAATATTTGTAGGGGTCATCAAGCAGTCCCAGACGGCACTTGGCCTCAAGCACGTGGCGGCAAGCCTCATCAATCTGCGCCTCGCTGATGTGTCCCTGATGCACGGCATCGGCAAGGGTGCCAATGTAGGATGCAGTACACATATCCATATCAGTACCAGCGTTCAGTGCCTGCCATGCACACGTGGCGATGTCACCCATGCCATGCGACACCATCTCGCCCACGGCACCATAATCGCTGATGGTCAACCCCTTGAAACCCCACTGCCGACGCAGCACATCGGTAAGCAGCCAGCGGTTGGAGGTGGCGGGGATGCCATCCACCACATTGAACGAGGGCATGACGCAGGCGGCACCCGCATCGACGGCGGCACGATAAGGAGGGAAATAGCGGTTGTACATGCGCACGCGGCTCATGTCCACGGTGTTATAGTCCTTGCCAGCCTCGGATGCGCCGTAGAGGGCGAAGTGCTTGACACACGACAGGATGTTGTCCGTCTGGCTGAGGTCACCCTGATAGCCGCGCACCATAGCACTTGCTACCTGACCCATCAGGTAGGGATCCTCACAGCTACCCTCGCTGATGCGTCCCCAGCGTGGGTCGATGCAGACATCCACCATAGGGCTGAAAGTAAGGCAGATGCCGTCGGCACTCGCCTCGCGGGCTGCGATGTGTGCACTGCGTTGGATGGCGTCCATGTCCCAGCTGCACGCCAGGGCGGTGGGGATGGGGAAAATGGTCTCGTAGCCATGAATCACGTCCATGCCGACGATGAGGGGAATGCCCAGACGGCTGCGCTCGACGGCGAGACGCTGCAGTTCGCGGATTTGGTCAGCTCCCTTGAGGTTGAAGACCGCACCCATTTGTCCGCGGGCGATCTTGTCGGTTACGTTGCTGGTCATGGGCAGACCAGTGGTGATGTCACCAGCGACCTCGATGTTGAGCTGTCCGATTTTTTCGTCGAGGGTCATGCGTGCCATCAGGGCACTCACGCGGGCGTCGATTTGCTGTTGAGTGAGTGCCTGCGCTGCTACTCGCAGGGCTGGACACGTCAGGACGGCGAGCAAGACAATGATGGCGGTGCGGTGGCAGTTGTTATTGCTGTAATGATTCATTGTTTTCTTGATTTTTGAGAATTGAGTATGGTGAGCAGGGATTCGTCACTGCACGGTGAAGTCGGCACTCGATGTCAGCTGGTCGCTGCTGGTGCCAACGGTGGCTGTGGCGGTGCCAGGCGGGATGACCCAGGCAGTGCGGCTGGCATCGTAGGTGACGAGGGCACTGGCGGGGATGGGAATCACGACATCGCGGCTCTGTCCTGGCTGCAAATAAACCTTGACAAAGCCCTTGAGCTGCTTGACGGGCTGTTGCACGCCAGCTGGGGCGGTGCCAGTGGGGCGGCTGACGTAAAGCTGGACGACCTGTGCGCCAGCACGCTTGCCAGTGTTGGTAACAGTGACGGTGGCGTGGATGGTATCGCCCATGCCGAGGGTGTTGCGGTCGAGCCTAACGGAACCAAGCTTGAAGGTGGTGTAACTCAAGCCGTGACCAAAGGCAAAAGCGGGCTTCTTGTTCTCGCGGTCGAGCCAGCGGTAGCCAACATAGATGCCATCGGTGTATTGCTCGTCGATAATCTTGTGGTCGGGGCGCCATGTGCCTGGATAAGTGCCCAACGCATGGGCACCGACATCGTTGAGCGACTCGGGCCAACTGATGGGCAGATGCCCCGAGGGATTGATGTCGCCAGCCAGCAACGCAGCGATGGCTTGACCGGCAATGCTGCCCAGGTACCACTGCTGCACGATGGCAGCCACATGATGCCGCCACGGTGTAGCGACGGCGTTGCCGCTAACCAGCACGACGATGGTGCGCGGATTGGCTGCCGCCAGAGCATCGATAACACGCTCCTGACCGTAAGGCAGTTCATATTGCTTGCGGTCGTGTCCCTCGCAGTCCTGGTAGTCGCTCTTGTTGAGTCCGCCGATGAAGATGACATAGTCAGCCTGCCGCGCTTTGGCGACGGCATCGGCAATCAGCTGGTCAGCTGTGCGGACATCACGCAAGTCCTGACCAGTGGTGACACCGTTATACTCGCCCGTAGTGTCACCCACATAGCCGCGTTCATAGTCCACCATGCTCTCTCCAAAACGCGCCCTAATGCCATCCAGCGGCAAAATCTCGCGCTGCACCTTGAGCGACGACGAACCGCCGCCCACAGTCATCATCTTGATGGCATTCTCGCCCACTACCAGAATGCGTTTGCCAGCGGTGGGGTCGATGGGTAGCACATCGTCGCGGTTTTGCATCAGCACCATGCCCTCACTGGCAATGCGCATGGCAGCATCGTAGTGGCTCTCGCTGCACATGAAGCCGCGGGCACGCTGGTTGCTCAAGGTCGTGCGGTAAAACAACCGCAGCACGCGCCTCACCTTGTCGTTAAGCTCGGCCTCGGTGAACTCGCCGCTCTGGATGAGCCGCTTGTAGGGCATCGCCAGATAATAGTTGTCGTAAGCGTTGCTCACGCCCGTATGCAAGCCATCGGTCCAAGTGCCAAATTCCATATCCAAACCACCAGTGATGGCGGCGCGTGTGTCGTGCGTACCGCCCCAGTCGCTGACCGCCACGCCGTCAAACTTCCACTGATCCTTGAGCAGGTCGCACAGCAGATAGCGGTTGTGGCTGTTGAACTCGTTGCGGTAGAGGTTGTAGCCTCCCATCACCGCCCACACGCCGCCATCGACGGCAGCTTTAAAGGCTGGCAGATAAATTTCGTGAAGTGCTTGATCATCGACAATCACATTCACGGCAAAGCGGTTTTCCTCGTCGTTGTTAAGGGCAAAATGCTTGATACACGCCGACACGCCGCACGACTGCAACCCCTGGATGTAGGGGACCGCCATGCGCGAGGTGAGCAGCGGGTCTTCGCCAAAGTATTCAAAGTTGCGTCCACCCAGTGGGGTGCGGACGATGTTGACGCCAGGCCCCAGCATCATGTCCTTGCCGCGATAGCGAGCCTCCTCGCCCAAGCTAACGCCATATAGGCGTGCGACATCGGGATTCCAGGTGGCAGCCAGGCACGACAGGGCGGGAAATGCCACGCACGAGTCGTTGCTCTGACCAGCCTGTTCCCATTCGTCCCATAGCACATCGGGACGCACACCATGTGGCCCGTCGTCGGTCCAGAAGTCGGGAATACCCAGCCGAGGCACGCCGCGGCTCGAAAATTTGCTTTGTGCGTGCAAGATGGCAATCTTCTCGTCGAGCGTCATCCGCGACATCAGGTCATCGATGCGACGCTCCACGGGTTGGCTCTCGTCTAGGTAGATTGGCACCTGCTGCGCCGACAGCTTAGCGCTACCTAGCATGGCAGCTGCCATCAGCAGCACAGTGATTGTCGTTTTTAAGCAATTCATAGCTTTTTCTTGGTATTACGATAGGTTTTGCTGGTTATTCTTTTTGAAACACACGCACATAGTCCACCTCCATGGTGGCAGGCAGACAGCTCTCGTCAACGCCCTGGGCACCGCCCCAGTCACCACCCCAAGCCAGGTTGAGGATGACATAAAAGTTGGCGTCAAAGGGCCAGGCATCCTTGCCAGTGCCGTCGTTGCGATAGGTGAGAATCGATGTGCCGTCCACATAGAACGTCATGTAGCTGGCGGTCCACTCAACGGCATATTTGTGGAACTGGGTCTGTGCCGTCGATACCGACTTGCTCGCCGACTCCACGCTGGTGCCTGTGTTGTTATATTTGTTGCAGTGGATGGTGCTGACCACCACGTTGGGGTTGTAGCCCACCTCTTCCATGATGTCAATCTCACCATCGGCAGGCCACGAACTGAAGTTGACGGGCATCATCCAGAATGCGGGCCATGTGCCCTTGCCGGTGGGCAGCTTGATGCTTGCCTCAATGTAGCCATACTTCCAGCCGGTGGTCTTCTTGGCATACAGGCGTGCCGAGTAGATTTTATCGTTCACCTTTTTACAGGTAATCTTGAGCGTTCCGTTGCTGACGGTCGCCACGTCGTTGGTCTTGGTGTAGGCCTGCAGCTCATTGTTGACCCAGCCTGCGCCCTGCACTTCGTAGGTCCAGTCGGCACCTGGGGTGCTGCCCTCGTTAAACTCGTCGTTCCATACCAGCGTATAGCCCTCGAGAGGAGCCTGGATGGTGTCGGTGGTAGCCGGTTTCTCGGCTGCCGCCTGATTGACGGTGATGGTGGCGCGTGCGGTGCCTGCCATCAGGGTGACGGTAGCGGTACGGGTCTCGTAGGTTGTGTTAGCCGCTGCTGTTACAGTCAAGGTGGCATTTTGGTTCACCGAACTAGTGGGCGACACGGTCACCCAGCTTTGGCTAGCGTAAGCCGACCACTCGTGGTTGGTGGTGACGGTAGCCGTTTGTGAGCCTCCGTCTGCCGTGAAAGTCATTTCGCTGACGCTAAGGTTAGCGCTGTCGTTGGTCTTGCTGCTGGGCTCGTCGTCGCCTCCGCAGGCAGTCAGACAACCCCATGCGAGTGCGACAAATGCGCTGATTGTGATAAGTGATTTCATATATGATGTGAAACTCTTAATGAAACGTTATAGTTAGGGTCTATACAAGCCAGCATGCTGCTAGGGACTGCCACCCACGGCGGTGAAGCTATCGGGTCGCCCCTAGCAGCTTGCGGACTTGGATCTTAGGCATCACGCATTGTGACGCTATCGCTCACGGATTAGAGTGCCGTCTTCTGGAACACAATCTTCGATATGCTCACGGTGCTGTTGTCCGGACAGCCGCCGAAGTCGAATACCAGCTTCAGTGCATCGGCATCCTTAGTCAGCGACTTGGCGGGCACCTTCAGCGTGTATTCCTCGTAGGCATTGAGGGCAACGCGCTCGGTGAAGAAGTAGTTTTCGTCACTCGACGTGTCGGTCATCTTGACGGTCACGCCAGGCTGTGCCGTGGTCGAATAGAGCGTGCAGCAGAAGTCGTAAGGTGTCTCAGCCTGAGCAGCGATGTTGGTAATCACGTGCATCTGAGCCTGCCACTGGTCGGAGGTGGCGTATGGCAGCACCACGGTGTATGTGCCGTTGTCGAAGGTAAACTCAGGGTCGTCGATCTGAGACCAGCCTGGTGCATACCAGAAGGTGGTGGTGAAGTCGCCGGTCGCATCTACCATCGTGCGCCACAGGTTCATCTCGCTGTTGTAGTCATAGACGGTCTGATCCTCATCCTGCTCGGGAGCAACGATGCCGTCGCAAGCGTGCTCTTGCAAGTCAATCTTGCTGACTGTGACCTCAAAGTCGTCGGGACAGCCACCAAAGTCGAGTACCAGACTCACGTTGTCGATGTCCAGACCAGGCATGTCGCTCATGTAGAACACATACTCTTCGTAAGCCTTGAGCGAAATATTCTCGGCAAAATAGAACGTGTTGTCGTCGCCCTGCTTGAACAGCTTCACCGTCACGTTCTTGTGGTCGGCATTGGCCATAAAGTGGCACGAGAAGTCGTAGTTGGTCACCGAGTTGGTGGTCATGTCGGTCTCCCAGAAGCACTGCGCCTGCCATTGGTCGGTAGTGGCCTTGAGGAAGGTGAGTTTGTAGCTGTTGCCGTCAACCACGCACGTCGGGTCGTCGATTTGAGACCAGCCAGGTGCGTACCAGTAGCGCTGCGAGATGGTGGCACCGTTCCACAAGTTGCACTTGCTCGTGTAGTCATAGCCGTTAAACCCCTCGCCACCACTGGTCAGGATGTAGTGCCAAGCGATTTCGCCGTTGTCGTACACAAGGTCGATTTGTGATGATGTGATGTTCTCAATGCGGAAACGGGGCGAGCTCCACTGAGCGTCGTTGGCAATGTAGGGGAACTGCGTCTCGGCAGGCAGCACCAGATAGAGGTTTGCGCCCTCGACCGTGAACGAGTAGTTGGCCTCCTGCAAGTCAACGGGAACGGTGAAGTCCTCGTCCTTGTGATAGTCGGGGAAGATGGTGCAACCCGTGTTGACGTACATCGTGCCGCTGGCACCTGGGTCAAAGGTGTAAGCACCCTCGGCATTGAACGTCAAGCGGTTGTCGTACATGCCCGTTGAGGCCTTCTCGTTGGGTTGTGCCGACCACCAGCTGGTGCCGTCGCTGCCCGACGGACCGCATGCCAGGTGAGCAGCCTGCGTGTTGTCGATGCGCCACACCTTCTCTGACACAGCACCATAGACACCGCCCGAGATCATGGTGTAGTACTGGTCGTAATCGACGATTGAATTGTCGATCTTGAACGTTACCGTGCCAGTGCCCTGGCTGATGCCGTTGGCGTTGCCGATGCGGTACTCCACAGTGTATTCACCTGCGGTGGCAAAAATCTTCTTTAGGCCGTTGACGGTGCTATAGACCGTGTTCTTGCCGCTGGGAATCATCCACACGGGATAACATCCGTCGTTATCCATCTTGAAGGTCACCGTGTTGGTCGTCTGATCCACACTGACGTTCACTATCGCTTCGCTGACAGTGGGTATCCCAGCCTCGTATGGATGCTCAAACTCGTCTGGACTGCACGCCGTCATGCCAATCAGCGCCGCCAGCCCTGCGAATATATATAATAAAGTCTGTTTCATAATTTGTCGCTATAAAAGTGGTCTTTTATTAATAGTTGTTCTGGGTGAGCGTGCCCTGAGCGGCATCAATCTCGCTTTGCGGGATGGGCAGATATTTCTTGCTCTCGCTCCACGTGTTGGTGCGGAAGCCCTCGGTATCAGGAACAAGTACCGACGAGGCATTGCCCGTGCGCACCAGGTCCCAATAACGTTTGCCCTCGCCCATGAATTCGAGGTCGCGCTCGTCGAGGATGTTGTCGATGTTGGCTGCCACGTTGTCGGTCAAGCCAGCGCGGTGATGCACCAGGTTGAGGTACTCCTGGGCAGTGGCGGTGCTGCCACCGGTGAGCAGGAGCAGCTCGGCTGCGTTGAGCAGGGTCTCGGCATAGCGGTAGATGCGCAGGTTGTTGTTAAAGTTGCCGTCAGTGTCTCCTACGATGTCCACAAGGTTGTCGCCACGTGCAATGTACTTGTTGAGCCACAGACCCGTGTCCTCGTAGCGTGCGGTGTAGCTGCCCTCGGGAGCCTCGTAGATGGTGGCGGCAAGGCGCTCGTCGTCGGAGTCATATTTCAGATAAGCCTCCCAGCGTATGGGTGCGAATCCCCAGCCATTGTCGATGCCATCGGCAGCGACTCCGCCCGAGGGGCTGATGAGTCGGGGCAACCAGGTGCCGCCGACGTTGGTGACAGCATTGTAGGAGCGTTTACCGTTAGCACCGTCGGTGTATTCGATCTCCCAGATTGACTCGCTGCACCATTCGCCATCGGTCTTCCAGATGTCGGCATAATTGTCCATCAGGTCGAAGCGACCGCTATTGATAATCTCTTGCATATAGCCCAAAGCCTTGCCATAACGGCTCTGGTCGCCTTGGTACATGACCATTTCGGCATAGAGCATGTAGGCCATGGCGCGGCTGACGCGCCCCAGGTTGCTGTCGTCCCACTGCATGGGCAGCAGGCTAAGGTCGGCAGCTTCAAGGTCGGTAATGACGTTTTCATATACCTCGTTGGCACTGATTTGCTCGGCTAGATAAGGCTCGCTCAGGTTCTGGGTGTAATAGGGCAGGTTGCCGTAGTACTTCCACAAGATGCAGTAGTAGAATGCACGCAGCACGGTAGCCTCGGCGGCGATGCAATCGTTCTCCTCGCCAGTGAGGTCATCGGCAGCCCATTCCAGGTAGGTGAAGACATCGTTAGCACGCTTGACGCCCTGATAGCTCTGTGTCCACACACCCTCGATGGTGATGGTGGGGCGTGCCTCAAAGTTGTTCATCAGGTGCCAGTACTGGATGTCGGTGCGGTCGGAACCTCCAGGCCAGAAGTTGTCGCCCATCACCTCGGCGTTGATGTTGAGGGGGCAGTATTGCGATCCGTTCCAGTCGTAGGCTCGCATGGGTGCGTAGGCGGCATACAGGGCCTCGCGCACGTGCTCGGCGGTCGTGAAATACTCCTCAAGGGTGGTCTTGGTGCCTGGCTCCTGCTCCAGGAAGGAGTCGCTGCAGGCGGTGAGTGCCAGCGAGGCGACCGCAGCGGCGATGGTCAGGTTGATATAATGTTTGATCGTTTTCATGTGATGATATATATGATAGTTGTGAAACATGAATTAGAATCCCAGATTGACACCGACGGTCCAGACGCGAGCCTGGGGGTAAACGCCGTAGTCCACGCCGAGCGAAGTGCCGCCTGACGAGATTTCGGGGTCATAGCCGTGATATTTGGTAAAGGTCAGCAGGTTCTCGGCAGCGACATACACGCGCAGGCGGTCGATGAATGCCTTGCGAGTGAGCGTGCGGGGCAAGGTGTAGCCCAGCTGGATGTTCTTGAGGCGGCAGTATGAGCCGTCGTAGATGTAGAGGTCGCTCGATACCCAGTTGTAGCTGTCGCCGAGGACAAAGCGGGGATACTTGTTGCTGGTGCCGGCACCGGTCCAGCGTCCTAGCATCCAAGTGGGCAGGTTGCTCACCGAGATGTCGGTGCGGCGGGTGGCGTCGAACACGTCGTTGCCGGCGGTGCCTTGCCACATCATGCTGAAGTCGATACCCTTCCACTCGGCGTTGAAGGAAACACCGAAAGTCCAGTCGGGCATACCCTTGCCAATCTTGGTCTGGTCGTTGCTATCGATCACGCCATCACCATTCAGGTCAACGAAGATCACGTCGCCAGGCACGGCGTTGGGCTGCAACATGGTGCCATCGGCGTTGACGTAGTTTTAACCCCCGTCCATGGTCTGGAAGATGCCTGCGGTCTTGTAGCCGTAGAAGAAGGGGAAGGGCTCGCCATTCTCGGCACGCGTGATGGTGCCCACGCCCTGGAAGGAGTCATAGTTCATGAAGCCCGTCTCGTTGCCCAGGTTGATGAGCTTGTTCTTGAGGTAGGAGGCGTTGCCCTTGATGTGGAAGTGAGCATCGGCGATGTTCCACTGGTAGCCAAGCTCGAACTCAAGACCGCGGTTCTCCATCTTGCCCACGTTGCCAATGGGGCGCGATTCGCCCACATAGACGGGAATGGGCATCTCCATCAGCATGCCGTTGGTCGTTTTCTTATACCAATCGACGGTGAAGGTGAGGGCATTGTTCAGGAAGCGGAAGTCAACGCCCAAGTCCAACTGTTCGCTCTCCTCCCACTTGAGGTCGGGATTGGCGATGCCGCCAGCCTTGGTGCCGATGATCTCGGCCTCGTCACGACCCAGCAAGATGTTGCTGGTGCCACTCTCGGTGAACACAGCATAGCGGAAGTTACCGATATTCTCGTTACCGTTCTTACCCCAGCTGGCACGCAGTTTCATCAGGTTGAACCAATCGGGGCGGTTGGCCATGAAGGCCTCGTTGGTGACGTTCCAGCCCAGCGAGAACGAGGGGAACGTGGCGTAGTGGTTGTTCGAACCAAATCGCGAGCTACCGTCGCGGCGCACGGTGGCTTGCACCATGTAGCGCTCGTCGTAGTTGTAGCTCACGCGGCCAAACAGCGATGCCAGCGTAGCGGTCTCGTTGGGACCAGCCCACACGTTCATGTCGCCATTGGTGGCGAGACCAGTGGAGTAGTTGATGTAAGGCTTCTGACCCGTTGGATCCACAAGGTTGTTGCGGCTGCCGCCCAGGAACCAGCCATAGGATTTCTTGGCAGACTGACCCAGCACGACGTTGATAGCGTGGCGGCCAAACATGCGGTCCCAGGTGAGCAAGTTCTCAAGCTGCCATACGGTGGCGCGGTTACTCTGAGCGGTTGCGGTCGTCTTGGTGGATTGATTGTTGCCCGACAGATAATAAATGGGCGTCCAGCCGTCATCGATGCCGTTGAAGGTCATGTCGATGCCGTAGCTGATGCGGTAGCTCAGGCCATAGCCGATGCCTAGGTCGGCGGCAAAGTTGCCGACAAACTTGTGAATCCATGTGTCGTAGCCTGGCAGTGCCAGCAGTGCCACGGGGTTGTTCATCTCGTGATAGTCGCTGCCTGGCACGGTATAAACGTTACCGTTCTCGTCATATTGCGGTGTGTAGGTCGATACAGTAGCGGTCATGTTGGCGATCTGCTGGTCGGCAGCGTCACCGCTCAGCGTCGGCGTCAGGGTGGGCGACAGCGTCAAGGCACTGCCCAGCACCGAACCCCACTGTGAGTTGTCGTCGATGTTGCGCGTCTTGGTGTGTGCATACGACAGATTGGTGGTGATGGTCAGCTTGTTGAGCCAATCACGCTCCTTGGTGGCGTCGTATAGGGTAAAGATGTTGTTGTCGCGCAGGGTCAGACGGCGGTAGTTACTGCGGTCGTAATTGCCGCCCACGATACCGTCCTGGGTGTAGTAGCCCAGCGACAGATAGTAGTTCACGCGCTCGCTGGCACCACTCACGTTCAGCTCGTGGTTCATGACGGGAGCGTTGTCGTTAAACACTTCGTCCTGCCAGTCGGTACCCGTGCCGAAGCTATAGGGATCGCTGTACAGCGGTGCCATGCCGGCATTCACGCGACCTTCGTTCATCAGGATGGCATATTCGGTGGCATTCAGCACGTCGCGCTTGCGCCACTTGCTCTGCCAGCCATACGAGAAGTTATAATTCACGCTCGTCCTGCCGGCCTTGCCTTTCTTGGTGGTCACCAGTACCACGCCGTTGGCGGCACGTGCGCCATACACGGCACCCGATGCGGCATCCTTCAGCACCTCGATGCTCTCGATGTCGCTGGGGTTCAAGAAGTCGATATTGCCCTCGATGGGCATGCCGTCAACCAGATACAGGGGGTTACTATTATTAATGGTACCGATACCACGGATGCGGATCTGCGAGGCGGCGCCAGGCTGACCCGAATAGGAGGTAACGGTGACACCCGATGCCAGACCCTTGAGCGCATTGTCCACGCGCACGGGAGCCGTGGCAGCCAGGTCGTCTGCGGTCACTTGGGCAATCGAGGCGGTGACGACGCTCTTTTTTTGAACGCCATAGCCCACAACCACCACTTCGTTAAGCAGTTCGGCATTTTCGCTCAAGACGATGCGCATCCCGGGCGTGGCGTGTACCTCTTGCTTGGTGTAGCCCACATACGACACCTCGAGGATGGCACCCGCCTGCACATTGATGGTGAACTGGCCGTCAAGGTCGGTCGTCGTACCATTCGACGGCTTGCCCTTCTCGACCACTGATGCGCCAATCACGGGCTCACCGCTTGGATCCACGATGATGCCGCTCAGCGCCTGGTCTTGCGCAAAGGCTGTTATCGACAGCACAAGTGCCAATAACAAGAATAGAAGTCTTCCTTTACTCATGCTTGGTTAGTTTTTATTGGTTGATAATTATTGAAATTTGAAAATTCTAATCAATGGTTTTCCATTCACTCGCAAGTTTTATGTCCACACCTGCGACAATCGCAAATTTATTAAGATTTATTAAGCCCTCCCCCTCAACACAACAAAAAAGTGGATGAAATCAAAGGATAAATTCCCACAACATACTATTAATCAATAAAGTAGCAAAATTTAGATTTGTTAAAAAAGTGGATTAAATATAGCCCCTTCCCGCTCCAAAACCCACCTAATTCCCTCTCTCCATCCCAATAAACCCGCCCAATTTCTTGACTCCTTCCCAAGTCAATTTTTCCCACGATAAGACAGTGGGTGGATGAGGATAGGGGTGGCGGTTGTGAGACGGGAGACAGGCGTGTGCGGAATGAGTTGTGTGGTAGGGTGGGAGAGTGGTAATCATGGAAGCAGGAGGTAAGCACTTGGGATTAGTGTTTGCCTCCTGACTTGATGGTTTTATCAGTAAATGTGTGTGTTGTTGGATGGAAGAGGTGGATGTTTAATCTACTCTACTTTGAAAAAGGTGGCGACATTACCGTTGAAAATCATATAATTGCCTTTTTCGACCTTGAATTTCTGGCTCCACCAGATCTCGTTCTCAACGTCAGATTGCGCAGGAGTGATAGCGACTTTCAAATCATCCTCTGAGAATCGATAGGGATATTGCTGGTAGTCCTTCGAGCCGTCTTGATCATGCAATTTAGCCTCTGTTTCTACATCAATACCCTTGTATAGTTTAAACTCGGGAATTTCCATATTCTCCTTATTTTTTTTGGGCAATTTTATCTCAATATAGCCATCTTCAAGCTCGTTTAACGAGAAAACATTAGAATCATATAACTGTTCCTCAGTTTTCGGGAATTTACTGAATTTATATTTATTCTTTGATGTTTTATGAACTTTATAGATTACATCACGTGGTTCTCCATTCAGATAGTAGGTATTCTTGGCGTTTGCCGGCAATTTTGGGGACGTTTTGAACTGTGGATTCTTAATGGTCTTCCACCGTTTAATATCATCTAATTTTATCCTTTCTTCTTCGTCATCCGATGTCAGTATTACGAAATAGTAGTTATCCACATTTTCGTAATTCTTTTCAATAATAATACCCTTGGTCGTCCCATTTGACGTCCTGATTTCATCCAGAAAATAGCTCTGTTCAAAGAACGATTTTCTAACATCTTTGCGTTCTTTAGCCAAAACCACAACGTCATTTGCAAGGTCCAGGTTGATAATTTGATTATTACTTCTAAGTAATCGGATTGTATCATCAACCATCTGTTGATGAATTACTTGTCCCTTATATTTGTGGCCATCGGCGGTGGTGATGACATCAATTAATCCTTTCTTGGGATTGTGTTGAGGCTCACTGTTGATCTCGATAACGTCATCCCATTTAATTTCATACGAAGCGGGAGAAAGGCATACAAATTTGGATCGCCCTTCGATGGATTTTTTTGAGGGAATAAATATATAAGGTGGGTTGCTGTTACGTTGCGTCAACAAGGATTCACCCAATGTGGCAGGGTTGTCTTGAGATGGCTTTTTCACTTCAATTTTGCGTAAGGTAACAGATGGTTCATCCTTGAGCCATTCAACCCATTCTTGAGGACATTGCGGATCGGATACAACATAGGTCTGCATCTCGATTGTATCTTCGATATTGCTAGTCTGAATATATGCATCAACACAGCTTGCACGAACTGTATAGCTTTCGCTCAGCACACGTTCTTCGATATAGCCAACCAGGATGGAGCCATCTCGCAGAACAATTGTGTCGTT
>Ga0181612_111141_pt1 | contig 33767 bp, 27 predicted proteins | sample HoacroProtozoa21_FD_119630 | JGI IMG/M metagenome (GOLD analysis project Ga0181612, IMG submission 119630) | Hoatzin crop microbial communities from Cojedes, Venezuel. Combined Assembly of Gp0051906, Gp0051904, Gp0051908 | reverse complement strand
GTGTAAACCTCCCCTCTGTCAGCGTAAAGCCATCACCCCTTGTCCTATCACTCCATGCCCTTGTCACAGCCCCTCCCCAGCTATCTCGCAGGCCCCTTCAGGCACTGGCAGGCTGCAGTAACCCCGCAGCCTTCTCTTCCCCAGGCTGAGCAGCCCCAGCTCTCCCAGCCTTTCCTCCCAGCAGAGGGGTTCCAGCCCTCGGATCATTGCTGGGGCCTCCTCTGCCCCGCTCCGACAGCTCCAGGTCTCTCCTGTGCTGAGGGCTCCAGAGCTGGACGCAGGACTCCTGGGGGGTCTCACCAGAGCAGGGCAGAGGGCCATCCTTGCCTGTGCCTCCATGAAGAGCCTGTATTCTCTAAGCAATCTGGTATTTTTTTCCTCCAGAACATGAACTCTGAATTGCTAGGGCAGCTAGCACCAAAGGAAAGGGCAGGTAGTGGCCCCCAGACCAGTGCGAGCTGGTTTTTGCCTGTCTTGAATCAGGGGAAAGCGCTGGCAATAGTTTTGCACTAAGGTAAGTCTAGGGTTTGGCCCCCAGTCAGTACCGCTTCCTCCATGCCAAGGTGTGCTTGGTGCCTCGCCACGGGCAGATAGAGCTGTTCTGCCAACACTCCCCTGGTCTCTTGTTCTCTGTGGAGGTGACAGAAGCTGCTCCACCTGTAAACAGGTCTAATGAACGGTGGTCACATCCAGTTTGCACCCCTCTGCACCTGGACTTATTGATGGTGGTGTGGGAGAGGGGTCGGAGAATCTTGTACTGACGAGTCAGTGCTGCAGCCTCTCCTTGTGTTCTTTGAATGTTTTTACAGATGGACTCCAGTCCTTCGCTGATGGTAGCAGGCTTACACTGCCAGAAGCAGCTGTGAATTTAAGGGAAATACTTTTGAGATGGTTTTTATTTTAATGAAATAAATAGAGGTGAAATGTTTGCCTTTGATGTGTTAGAGAAGTGGGGCTTGGGAAATACTCTTTACTTGCATCAGGTTTCGTGATCACGTTCCCTGGGGATACCGAATGATGACTCTAACAATTCTCAGGAAAGAGGCCAGTTCTTGGGCTGCTGGCACATGGGACCAAAGCTGGAAACAAGGAATAGACCTGTGCGTTACCCAGTACAGAGTGCCCCGGGTGCCGAGTATCGCTGGGAGGGTGAACTTTGCAGCTGGAGATGAACACTTGCACAAGTCTTCCTGCGCAAGTGCCAGCCAGCTTCTTTGGAGACAGGGCGCAGGGCAGCTTGGGGAACCTCCGGCACGTCCTCCAGCTCCTGCCAGCATGGAGCAGAGAGAGGCTGATGGCACTGCGGTTGTGCAGCATGTAGTTAATGGCAACGCTGCCTTTCTCCCAGCCCATCAGACGCTGCCATCCAGCCCGGGATGTTTTGTGCCGCCTGCACTGCAGCAGTAGAAATGACAACAAAAGCTAACCCAGCCACCAGCCTGGGCAGACAATGCTCTGGCAGCCCCAGCGGTGTCTCGCAGTTGCTGAGCTGTGCAGCACACCGAATCGGGGAATTAAGCCTCGTTAAATAAAGCCTGCTTTATTCTCTGGGTTAGCTTTTCAGTCCAGTCAGTTCTGAGTCCCACAGGCACTGGCGGGTGCAGCCAGGAGCAGGGGCACAGCTGAGGGGGAGGGTATAGGGGATACGCTTTGGTTCAGGTTTTTTTTTCCCTGCTCTCACAGCCATAGTGTTTCAGGACAGTCCAGCTCCTTTCCTGGGAGAAGCAGAAGACAACTGCACTATTCTCTGCCTCCCAGGGTCACTCTCTTGGAGAAGCATCTGTTGTTGAGGTGACCTGTTCTGGGGGCTTTAGCTGGTAAGACTGGAAGGAAAGGTTAAAAAACCACCCATAATACATGTTTTTCAGTAATATTACAATAATTTATAAAGGCATCAAAACAAAGTCGGCATTTATTAACACGCTGATCTTGGAAACAATAATTAAATTACTAGGACATTATGGTGAAGTTGAAGGCACCTTGAAACAAGATGGAATAATAGTAAAATCACGCTGCCTTCTGCAGCATCCTCTTCACTTAAACTGTCTGCCTGCCAGCTGCATGGCTTTTTCCTACTGTACTTTATACAAGAGACACTTGGTGCTACTCCGTAGGAATCGCCCTCTCTCTATCTACATAAACATGTACTGTTCCATACCAGGCACAGATTCTGCACATTGATTGGAAAGAGACAAAAATTGCTTCAGGATTTTCTATTCCTTCGCGTCAGCCAGAGGTCGAGTGGCCGGTTTCCACAGGCACCTTTCTGACTTCTGAATTATTCTGCTCTCAGCATTCAGTAGGAACAACAGGGAAAAAAAAAAAAGGCCCCAGAGCCCAGCTAGCCACACACTATTTCCACTGTCAAAGTCCACAGCGGTATTTATCAACCAAACAAAGAGGCCACACCGTGTGCCAGGGAGGCTTTTGTGAGGAGTGGATCCTAAGCTCTTGGTGTGTAATAGGCGCTGATAACAGGCCCTGCTACGCACTGCCTTAAGCTAGCAGCCAAAGGAAGTGAAGTCACTCTGTGTAAACAACCAAGTCATCTAGCAAGGAGAAATTCTACTCTACAGTAACAGCTCATTATGAAGTAGCCAGCCCTAAGAAAAGCATTGCTTAAGACAATGCTGGGCACTTACATACAGTGCAGTCAGTTTACGACAATAAGGAATTAAACATTCGTTCTTTGTAGCATTTTTCACAGGGGAGAGAAACTCCTTTGATTCTTACAACCTGAGCTGGCCCCGTAAAAGGTACGGGCAAGATGTCTCTCAGTGCTGAGAGATCTGTCACTTCTACTGCTGATTAACAACCTTCTAAAGGGGGAGGGAACTGCTTTATGCAGAGTTTCCAGGTAGGAACTTAGCAAGGTGTCAGAGGTCAAACCAACCTGCCTTGGCTTCAAGTCTTTTATTACAAATTTTAACTACGTGGTGGATTTGAACTGAAGCCAGACTGGGCACACTGGACCTCCAGTCCTTCTGCAGGTAGCTTATTTCCTACAGCTGGTATGAGGTGGCCGAGGCAGCCAAGGACCCTCTGGGCCTACCCTGAGCCAGGGAGTAGGTAGTTTGCCCCAGCTGCAAGAGGGATGTGAACAGAACTGCAGGAGCTCCTCTCGCTCCCTGACGGCACAGGCGCCGTGTCAGGTACATCCTCCTCCCCCTGCCTTAACTCTGCATCTGATCACTGGGAAACTGGTACAAGTAAGAAGCATCCTGGGACAGAGGTTTCTTGTACCAAGCCTGTTTAATCATCTACCTTCTGTAGGAAAAGCTGGTCATTTTATCAAGTCGTAAAACCAGGGAAACCAAGCTGAGAAAGTGGCTGAAAATTAAACAAATTCCTTATGTCTGGCTACTGTGATGGATGCACTCGACTCCTTAACAAAACTAGTGGTAGTTTGGTACAGGTGGTAGTTTGGTAAGGCCCAAGCCATAACCAGGCCCAGAACTCTAGTTCCAATCTGTTCTCTGAAAACCCCCAAAGGAGCGGTGACACAGCGGGCATCGATGCGTATGAGCTCGGAGCACCAATCATGCAATTAACACGTGAACAGCAGGTGGCTTTTCCACAACTCATTTATCAAGGAACAAAGCTGTGGGTACAAGGCGTCTCACACGTACCTTTCCCATTGCATGTAGTCTGACTGCAAGCCAACCGCTTTATCCCATAAATACCACAGCCTAAGTGAGCCGCCTCTGAGCTCTCCCTCCTGAGCAGCTGCCTGCGTGCTGGTGATCCCTCAGTAAGCTGGGACACCCCCTCAAGGTTGCTCCTCGAGGCTGAGAGACCTCTCACCTACTGCAGCTCTTTGGTAAGCGACTGACATTGTGCATAACCTTGTATTGTGGTAGCTCTGATTTGTGTCTTGATAGTTTTGGATTGCTTTTACATCCCTTGCACGGTAAGTAAGAGTGAATCTTACCATCCAACAAGGTTGCAAGAGTTGCACTTTTACGACATCATGTTTCAGTGAAACCGCTCTTGCTGATACCTTTGACAGTGGTGCTTTAAGCAGTCTAAATTGCCCATTCGTGATTCATTGGCATAGTTGGCAGGATCCTAAATCAGCATTTGCAACAGCTGCCTGGTGACAGGGCCTTCACACAAGTCAATGCAGCTCCACCACGCTAACCTAGCAGCTCTTCAGCTGTCAGCTGAGCATTACAATTGGTTTTCTAATGTATAAACACATTCATTAGGTTTCAGTAACCTAAAAATTTCAAGACTGGGGGCTATCGGAACTGCTTAATTGGGTACACATCCTTATAGTTTTATTAGTGGCTTTAAAAGGCACATATAAATGACTCAGTGTCCAAGAATGGCAGTCAGAGCAGTGGCAGAACGGTATTAACTCACAGGGGAAATCAGACAGTCACGCCTGTTTTAACCTGTTCAAAATACTAAACAGAAAGCAGAGCTCTAAAATTGAGGAAAGCGCCTCAAAGGCAATTTGTAGAGAAACACTGGAAAAAGAGCTTTCTCTGCAACACCAATTCTACAGAGCTTTAACGAGCCCAGGAAGCTCCAACAACTGTTTGGACCTCAGCAGAGTAAAGAAGTATCTTCTGTGAAAAGGAAGCCAAAAGCCTTCCATGGCAATACACTGTGTAGCAGGAGTTGAGAATTCCCTTGGTTTTCTCTGTCACGTGTTTAGCTTTGTGCGATGGCCAACTGATATCTGATACCTGCAACCACTGTCTGCTTTGTTGGAGCTTTCACACGAGGCTTCCCGGCCAGGACACCACAGTAAGCGTGACTTTGTTCCTTTGTTCCTTCAGCATTGGGATTAGTTCCGAGTTGCTCATTCCTATCGCTGGCACGCCATTTACTGCCACTATTTCATCTCCACACCTAATCAGAAGACAGGAAACATGCTTGTCAGGACTTATTTTTGTTAATGCCGCACCCTAGGACCCCCACGGTCATCTAGCCGACCCTGAGCCAAGAGCATCAACTCTTTGTTGAAGCAACTTTTTCACTAGATGAAAGATTAGGGGCAAGGAATGGATGCAAGCAGAGCGAGTGGCTGCAGTCAGAGGCTTGCTTCCGAGGCAAAGAGGACAAGGGGGGAGGAGGAGGACGCTGCTGGTACTTGAGTGCCACAGCAGTGAAGGTCACCAGCAGGCCAGTCAGCAGCGGGAGAAGTTAGAGAAAACAAATTTGTGCTGATAAACACTCTTATTACCAAGGTCGCTCCTACAGCTACTTGCCGAGCAGTCGCTATGGTGAAGTGCTTACAACGCTGAGGCATGCTGTCATGTAGTAGCTCAGGACAATAGAGGTTTCACCTCTGTGGCACACCAAGCTGTCTTCGGAGCGGTTGTACCGTTCAGCTGTGATGAGGTGAGGGGCTGTAGCCAGCCAGCTACCTTCCTCGTGTCTGATGGGGAAAGCACATCGCTGTCCTAGTACGCAAATGGGAGCCCAGCTGACCCCAGTCCTCTCTTCTTCCAGTCTTTAGGGGAGCAAAGCCCAGCTCCCTACACTGAAACTACATCCCCTGCAAGACAGCAGCCTCACTTTTATTTTCCACAGTCCTGCGCTTGCTGCCTGCTTGCTGAGAAGGCAGCTCTGTTGGTTCCCTGAGATAACGCTGCAAGGAAGTTCTGTGCAGTCCTCCAGCTCCACTATTCACTCCTCCACTCGCTGCGATTACTAACAAACAGGTCAGCAGAGCTCGTTTAAGTTTCCTGCACAGGAGGGCTTTTTTTGCTTCCGTTGGGATATTTTTCCTAATCCAGGAGATTTTATACTCTGGAACCTCCAAGATTCATCTCCAACGTGCCCATTCTACTTTTATCTGATTACTCAATTAAAATCTTTAACAGCCTTTTAAAATGCAACTATTAATTCCTTTTAGTTGCGCCTTTATAGAGAAACCAAAACACTCATTAATATAGTTTGTTACAACTTTGGTAACAGTGTTAACTGCACAAATGAGTGTCTAAGAATTGAAGTCATTAACTTTTAGCTCGGGTAGTTAAAAGGATAAAAGACAGCCCCTCAGTAAAACAGCACACGCTGATTTAAGTACTGATAGTGTTTCTGGCACTAACACCAGAGACCCGCAGGGCAGCTCATACGTACTTCAGTTTCCTGTCTCGGAAGGCGGGAGTCCCAGGCACTATGGTTTTGATGAAGAACGGTTGGTTTCCCTTGCTTTCCTCAAAGCCTCCAACAATGCTGAAGCCCCAGCTTTCCAGGTTGCCTTTACTGAGGACGATATCTTGACAGCAGTGAAGGTAGCTGTGAAGACAGGCATGGTCAAAACCAGAGAAAGCTTATGACTGTGTTCAAGGAAAACTGCCTAACCAGAAAATTATGTTTTCCCTCACAGAAAGCACAGCTATGTAACAGCCTCGTATTTATTTTCTTTTTTTTAAGGCCTTGAGGCAACCCTTTGCAGGGCTTGTTACCGGGATAATCCCCAAATCTGAAGATGCCAGTCCTTTAGAAAACTTATTCTCAGTGCTGTCAGTGCTAGTTTAAGAGTTAACAGAAAGCTGCCATGCTCTAAGGGCCTATGTGACCTGAAAGATTCGTGAATAACTTCATGAATTCTACTAATGAACATGCACACTATTAGTGACAAAACCAAATTAATCATGAACAGCAGTTACACCCATGCAATTAATATGAATCGAGCTTTTTTTATTCCATCTGTATACTGCACACTTGGTACAATGAAGGCATTCAGCAGCTATGTGTCACCGACGGAAAGCAAACGTGAGGTATGGCAGCCTAACCACCTACCAAATCAGAAGGGTCTTTCCTGCAGGGCCTACACCCAGGACTGCTGTGTACAGTTAAGGTATCGGACACCCAGGACTGAGCATGCTGTGTACAGTTAAGGTATCGGACTCCTTGGAGAGAGGTCGCAGGGCACAGTGTGTGAATGCCAGGCGCTGAGGTACATCTTCTCAGTAAGCCTGGGGTATGCTGCAGTGCTAGGGCTGCCTTGGAGATGCGCTATGGAAGTGCCAACAGCACTTGCTCCTTGAGTGTGTAGCACAGAGATATGCAAAGCCTTTGTGAGGTGTCTGAAAAGGTGTGGCAGGAGCGCCGGCAAGCAGCTCGTGTACTCTGGCTCGTAGTCAGGTTACCTTCTGGCACCGAGGCGCTGCCAGAGCTGCGCCGTGTGAAACTGCTGCTGATCGCCCCGCTGAGGTATTCCAGCAGCTAAACTTTTCCTAATAAACGTTTTCGCCTCAAGGGCTTTGCTTGAGCAGTTTGTAGATGAGTTTCAGATTTCAAAAGCCTTCTCAGTTAACTTCTCACTAGGAGAAAGATCCAATTATCTCCTTTCAAACTGTAATTTACTGTTGTAGGAGTTCTTCACACAGAAGACCCAGCTCTAGCTTACTGATGCCTCCATGGTTTTCCGCTACTGGTACCACACAAATGTGAAAACAGAGCTATGAGAAATGCGTATGACATCTAGTGCAAATAAATAGCCCAGAGAGCAAGAGTGATATGCACTACATCAGCACAGAACATAAATAAAAACATTCAACACATTCTCCAAGAATTGGAAAAGGCTGTTTGTTAGAAATCAGTCTTCCATATGAAAAAGTGTTTTTAGGAAGAGAAACATTAATTTAGTCTCATGGAAAATGACTGTGGGAAAAGAATTTTAGACTTCACAGAAAGTAAAGGTGCAAGTTTTATTCTGAGGAACACCCTGCTGAGTTGGCAGTTCTGCGTCCCTTTCCCAGTTTGTGGAGTGTGCCACTCCGGCAGGGCCATGGCAGGGAGCACCTAACCGTTGCTGCAGAAAGAGCTCAGACTCCCTGGAGACTGGCTCCAGATAAACCTGAAGGAAGAAGGCAGGAGGAAAACTGCTTTTCCACCCCTGCGAATTATCCATAAGCCACACTGCGCATGGTTAGCGTTATCAAGAGTCAAAGCTTTTACAGAGAAAGGAGAAGTCAATCTGTAAACTTGGTATTTCTAGTATCTTTAGGATTCAGTGTGCAATGAATTAGGACACAATCCCCCCTTCAAACCAGCATTTTGAGGTGCTATTTTGTACTACCAGTAGCTGGTATTGATTTAACATACTGCAATGAAGAAATCAAGTCAAGTTCCTATGCTGTCTTCTGTGACAATATACAGTGATGACCAAGATGCTAATGTTATTCCCTCTGTTACCCAGCGTCCCAAGAAAGGCAGAGGACCAGGGCTGTTGTCTCTCCTAAAACCCTTCTGCAGCAGTAGCCTGGCACCTAGCCCAAGTTCTGCAGGATGGGGCTCCACGTTTCAGAAACGGTGCGTCACTCAGTGAGCCGAGATGACAGACGGTATTTGACATAAAGAGAAGACCACAGATACAAGAATCAAGGCTAGAGTTAAACACCATGGGATCAAGCATTGTAACGACTGAATACACTTCCCTAGCCTTCAGCACTAATTTCAACTCCAGCCTTTCAGCATAAAGTTTGGCTTCAAACTAGAAAGAAATACATGGGTTTCCTCTAAGGAGGAAAGGATATTTCTGCTGGATCAGAGTAGTAACTGGAAAAAAAAAAGCTAAACAAAACCAAAATCATACATGCCATCAGCAATACGCTTTAAACTTTCACGCTGTACTGCAGGATGTTTTAGCATACTGAGGCTATGTCCTCTTCAGCAGGGCAGCCCAGAAGGAACAGATCCGAGTGCAACAACTGGTGCTGAGGACCCAAGGTCTAGTTTTGGGACACTTCAGGGGATTTTCTGTAATCTAGTGTTAGAGTGGTACGCATGGAGTCTGCTTGTGCCGGAGCGCGGTGGGCATTCCTCTGCAGCACTTCTGGTTTAGTCCCATCCAAAGGAAGCCAGTTTGTGTGGGTGAACCAAAATACAGCAAGTGAGGATAACTGGGATCCTCGCTTCAACTGCACATTCCTGAGCCAAACTAAAATGCCAGCATAGAGGCATCCTGAACATTTCCAGGTGACAAACAAGGATGCCATTTCAGTTCACAGGTTCTCAAGCAATAATTAAAAATAATCCGACTATGCCAGTCACAGTGTCAAACAGAAATACCTTGCTTAGCTGAGAAAGGCAGATTCTTAGTGGCTTTAGGGAAATCATTCATTCTGTGGATGACCAGCTAGTTGCTACCAGGTCTTACTGTGAGCAGATGGGAAAATGAGCAAGGAAGCACAAGAATTACAGCCATTTTTATTACTGGAAACAAGAAGGAAGATTTTGTCAGATCCTGAAATGAAATAGCCTTGCTTTGGTGCCTCCTAACCACTCTCACACCCACAGAAGAACAGCAAATTCAGATGCCCAAATTCAGGTCAGAGTAAGAAAGGAAGACTTAAGAGCAAAAAGGGCATCTGAAATCAATGCTCCTTGCTTCAGTAGCAAGGTACAGTAACAGTCAAATGAAAGGCAACATTAATACCAGCAGAAAAAGAATTTCAAGTGATTTATTAAATGACAGGTAATGTCAGTATACTCTTGAAATAAAGGCAGGTGACTGATGAGTAAGGAGTGGTCGCCAGTCCCTATATGGTGAAGCTGCAAGCCACCAGATATCCCAATAAATTGGAAAAGCAAGAAGGGAGAAAGTACAGCTGGGTTTTGCCTTGCCATAATTCACTGCAGGAGCACCCATGGGCAACCAGCCAGCATCTGAGGGTCTGCGCTGGGGTTTGGGCTATCCAGGTGCAGCTCAGGCTAGTTCATACCAAGCCTGCACAGAACAGACAAGCTGATTGCCTGGGAGCGCGGAGGAAACTGGTAGGACAGTGCTGAGTGCAAGCCAAGTCACAGTCGCTCGAGACACAAAAGCTACCTTCCTTGGGCTGTTTTGTTTAACATTTACAGGCTGCTAAGGAACACAAAGGTAACATAACAGAGGCTTTGTTAGTATTTCTTCTTTCAGGTGCCTCAAGAAACAAGGCTGTAAAGAATCTGAGCTTCCCACAGAAGGGTTTGGCTTTACTGTTCCAAGTGCATCTCCTGCACAATCCTCCTCCAGTCAGCCGGAATGACAAGAGACTCTGCCTTTCACAGCTGAATGTATTTTGAGTAAAGTGCAAAAGTGAACAAACCAGAGGTTCACCTCTCCAGGAAGGAGATAGAAATTCAAACTTTCAAAGCCCAACCCCATCACCTGGAAAGTATCACATTGCTGCTAAAATCTGTGCTAAGTCTATGGTCCAAAGCTTTGCAGCAGGAAAACTCAACTATTCAGAATCATTTCTGCTTCATGCTAAAGACAACACAATTACGACAGCCAAAAAGAATTAAGACTGAATAAATGCCTGCCCCTAACAGAGATGATCAGATTAGAAACTATCAAATAGCACAGGTAGCTGTTGGCTTCCATCATGTGATCCAGAAAGAGCCACAGAGTGATTTCAGTTAATGACATTTTAGCAGGGACTGTATCCACATTGACTGTATGTCATCTCAGTGCCTTAAATGCCAGAATCTATATTTCTCATTTTCTGTGTCAGTTCTCTTAGACAAAAAAGGTTTTCAGGAACTTCTGAAATATGGTTACTGTCCAGCAGAAGTGGGGAAACGATGGGTCACACCATAAAAAGCAGCGGAAGTTTCTTAAGCATTCATTATACTGCCATCTCATTGGCAAATAAGGCTTTCCACCGGCTTAGAGCTAAATGAGAATACCAGTAATGCTTCCAAGTCAACCAAGCAAGCAATTAATTTCTAGTGTTTGAGCGAAGGTCAGCTCTGTGATTGAACAGATCTTTATACTGCCACCGAACAAACGTACCTAGGCAATCCGAGCCACGTGATCCAGAGGGGAGACCAGCTGAAGCCTTGCTCCTTGATGTCCAGAGATGGCTCTGTCGAGTTCAGTGAAATGATTTCCAAGGCTTTCAGGACGACTGAGTGGGAAGCTGCATTTGATTTCAGTGCTGAGACAGCTTCATAGTAGTTCAGATGAGTCAGATCAATGCCATTTATACTCAAAAGCACATCTCCTGTTGATTAGATAGGATTCTTACAGACCTTTTTCTATGAAGCCCCTTTCTGCCTCAAGGTCTCAGGTGGAACCCCCTTTCCAGCCTCACTTTAGGGTCCAAGTGCAATTTTCACTGAAAAAAACCCCAACTAGTTCCTAAAGGATAAAGAGTCCAAGAGCCTCCTTACCTCGCTTGATTCTGCCATCCCTGAAGAGGCATCCGATGGGCTGCACACTCGTTACATATATAGGCAGCTTGTTTTTATTGTCCCTTCCACCTCCAATTGTTATTCCTAAAGATTCCTTTGGTTCCTTTTTTATTGCAACTGTCTTTTCGTGGCTTACGTATCCCTGAGGTAAATCCTACAAAGGAATCACAGTACAAAATGCAGCGTTATTAACACGAGAAGCCCAGGTCTGGAAGAAAATAACATGCCTTGTATTTTTAATCCAGAACCTGTCAGCAATGTTGCTGGATGGCAAAGTCAGCTTCTCACTTACTTGCTCTGGGTAGAAATACCATCCTGTATTTCCAAAGTGATACCACCACAACTGAGGCACTACTCTCCTAATCATCCCACATTCATTTGCTGTAGAGAGGTGCTCACTCAGAAGGACAATTTTGCAGTGAGGAACACGCTATGAACTAATTTGAAGGCCATTCATATGAAGCAATCAACCTCTCTCTGACTACTACCAAATGTTTAGGTTGCAGTGAAACCACACATTACAGCGTATGCTGTAGAAACAATATGTAAATAGTATTCTAGAATTTAACCAAAGGCATTGCCATTTATGACAGCTACTTTCTAAACTCCGAAGACATTTAAACACAGAAATCTAAACAGTTTTAGCAAGTTTTCTCACTCCAATAGAAGTGCTAAACATAGAGAAGAGCTCTCTTGGTACAACAGACCGGTGATTCTCCTCTTGCTCACACTGTTTCTTATAATATGCAAACAAATGGCCGACGCAACACTGAAGTGACAGGAGCACTACAGTGCTATTTGTGTAGTTTCTACGTCTGTACCAGAAAGCCCTCTAGCTCCAAACCAGAAGCATAACTTAGGGTCGTTGTGCAATACCCTGAAGGTGTTCTGCTTGATGGATGTCGAGAAGCAAGTCCCAAGCACTTACCTTCTGGTAGTTAGATTTTCTTCTATAGTGATTCTGGTCTAGTCGTCTCCGATGGTGCACCGGGCTTCCTCCATTGCTGCTGCTGCTGCTATTTGATGTGCTGCTGTCTTCTACTGGGTCCGACAGCTGTACGCCTGGCTGCCTCAGGACGACAAAGTTCACTCTTGATTCAGTGGTCTGCCAGGAGAAAAAAACAAAAAGAGCGTAAATAAAATAGAAAAATAAATTAGAAATGAGGGACAGTCCCTGTCATTTTCTTGGGGAGAGGGAAGGGTTCGCATTGGTTTCTACAAAGGGTCTGAAACAGGGCTGTGCAATGTGATGCAGTGTTTTTTTGTGAAAAGAAAAAAGGAATTAGCAAGTGTTAGTCAGAAGGAACAGGAGCAGAGGCAGGTTTCACTTATGCCTCCCTCCTCCACAAACGTCAAGGAAAAGTGGAAACGGATGATTAATTCCTCCATTTCAGTACAAATATCCAAAATAGCATATTGTGTTGTGATACAAAACGAACAGAGCTAGAACACTGACTGGTCCACACGATGGATGACCGTGATATGAGTACTGGATGCTTTTTCTTTTATTGTAAAGAAACTCATTAAAGCTCTTTCCCTCCCAGCTTATGTACCATGTCTATTGTTCAACATCTCCCACCCATTTTTTTCCCAGAGTACCTGAAGACATGACCTTTTGTCTAAGATTGCTGCCAATTAAACACTTAACCAGCTGTGTGTCTGGCCTTGGCAGAACTACAGGGAAAGTATTCACTATTGTTACTGCTCTTCTAATTTGGTTTGTTCTTTCAGATAATTTGACAAAACCTTATTGTGAAGGGCTCCATCGGGGTAAGGTGTATGTGCTTACTTGCTGCAACGGATGAGAGAAGTACGGTTGCCACTCTCGCTTCCTGACATGGGGCCCTGTTCCCCTGGTGCCACAGCACCCCAGCAGCAGTGAACTCCCTGGCCTCAGAAGGACTGCAACAACTGGTTTGTTGGTTTTTTTTCTTTTTAAACAAGTACAGGAGAGTTCTGTTTTCTGAAACGGAATTTAAAAGCCTCCAAAGCTGCTGCAGATAGAGCATTTTTTTTCCAGACAAGTTGGCACACATCCATGTCTTCATAAAACGTATTGTGAACATCGTGTCTTAAGATGGGGATTTGCCCTCCCCTTCAACCAGGAGTACCAGACTATGTACAGCACATCTGGGTGTGGATATATATATATATATATATATAGCTTTAAAAAGTACTTTACAGGTAGAAGGACTCTTTTCTGCAAATGGTTTGTAATCAGAATTAAAATGACATTTAATCAAGAACTGGAATTAGCCCTCAGAAGAACAGCTAATGTTTGGAAGACTGTCACAGTTTTACACAAATATCACTTCAAAAGGAATTCAATGCCCAAACCTACTGAAGCTGGTTCTGTGACTTTGGTCGCTGATTTCAGTGGGACCAAGAAAGAGTTCCTCATGTGGGAGTTATGTTTGCACATTACAACAGAAATACAGCAGCACTTGAGTGATGGAAACAAAATTCTAAGGGGCCACAGAATGGATTCACATATGTAACATAAAAAAGGATCTCAGTACTGGAACTCTGCTCTTCTTTCGTCCCATGTCACTGCACTCCTCTGCTGATTACCAGGAAGAGAACTGGCTCTCCCTCACTCGGCTGACCTCAGATCCTTTCTGGGATATAAACAGTACGTGATGAGATGTATTGTGTCAGGATCTTTAGATAAAAACAGAAACTGGAGGTCATCGCCTAGGGAGATAAACAATTTAAACCGATCTACGTGATAGCTACTGCACACGTAGCAATCCTTAATCCTTAACCAAAATTCCTTGCCCACTCCTTTCACCAAAACATTTGGCATGCTGCAACAGGAGCGCATTCCTGTTGCATAGGGAAAGACCACCCCTCTTCTACCCATTTAGTATTTCAGAATGTTTTTAGCCTGAGGTGCCTCATATGTTGAGAGGCCCTTCCCAAATATAGGTAAAATGGGGAGATAGGGCTTCAAATCAGTCAAAAGGGTTCTGTTTCATCCTGCCAGCTTACCACACCCCTAGCAAAACCCTTCGGTCTGACTGTCTGAAGCACAAGAGGCTGTCCTGCTCTCTTCCTGTCTCTGCTGCATGCATCCACACAGTGCATACAAATATTCACTCTGCAGGACAGCCTCAAACACCACACCACAAAGGAGATCCAATTGCCTTAGCTGACCTAACGAGCCATGAGCGACTGCCTCGCTTCAGACTCGTCAGAGATGACTCACAATGGATTCCCACTCTTCGTGTTTATCTTCATTTGGAAGCGGTGCTTCCCACACATCCACAGGGAGGTCACTTTCCCAAAGAGATTATTTCAGGGAATGCAGTTTGCTCTAGTGTGTTCTGTTAGCCCCTGGGTCAGAACAGGAGCCCTGCCATCAACGCAGACGGCTGCGGATCATTAGCCATACAACCTCACCATGTCATAAATTACCTGAATTATCTGCGCAGCAGCCTCAGGTGTTCCTTGCCTCAAATCCTGGCCATTTATTGACAGAACTCTGTCATTCCGACTCAGTTTTCCATTTTTGGCTGCCAAGCCTCCCTCTAAGAGATCTAGAATAAAAATCCCTGCCTCATCGGTCTTCCTGATCAGTTTGATTCCCAAGGGTTCAGATCGGTCTCTCTTTATCAAGGTAACGTGGATCACTTCCCGATTTGTAGCAGAAGTGGAATCCTGCTGTGCAGTCTTGTTGGAAAAGCCCTTCTCCTGCAGGACCATGAGGTGGAGAACAGGACCTGGGTGGCGCAGGAAGGAGACGGCTTGACAGTGAGTCACACTGCTGATGTTGACGCCATTCACCTAGAAAGACAAACAAACCAGAGTCACTAATCAGAACCTACATAATTTAGGCACTGTCCACAGCGCAGAACATCACAAAGTTGGAGACAGGATGTACAAGTCCCTGTGCAACGCTGCGACTGAAGCAGCTGCTTCTGATGCACATTAGAGAGCAGGGTTGTCTAAGAAAGAATGCAGAGAGCAGGTGAAATTAGACCATAATTGATGGTAAATAGCTGAGGACAGGGACAAGACAGGACAACTCACGTAACTAACAAATCTGAAACTGCAAAATATTGAATCATTGCATCCATCCCACGGCAATGCAGAACTGCTTTCCCTTAACTTCCAGCATTCAATACACACTTGGAGGAGAAGACTCAAATTGAAGACTACCCATCCTCACTTTTAAGTTGAGGAGTGGTCCATAGTCTAGAAGCTTCTGGAATCATCAGTCTAACCATGCTTTTACCAAGGTAACTCTGAGAAGCTACTTTTCACTTTGTCTGTTGTCACATAAGACTGTGCAGTCTTCTTTCAGGATGTTAATAGGGCTCCTAAGTGTGGGGACCTGCCCTGTTTACAACCTAGTCAAGGCTGAGACATGTACAGTTCAGCTGGATAAAACAGAAGTTACTCTAAGACACCAACTCAGAGATCATATTGGCCACTTGTGCATGCAGGGCTGCCAGTCTGTACTCAAGTCCACAGTCCAACAGGATAATTAGGTCTTTATAGCTTGTCAAATCACCGGGCAGCCATAGCCAGGAGGTGCTAACAGTTCTTGCTGCATGTAGGCTTTACTGCTGCATACAAGCTTCCGTCGCCTTGACCAGCCCACTGCCATGCAGCGTGATTAGTCTGGAAACTAAATCTGGCCGTGGGTCAGCACAGTATGAGGTTGGTGCTCTTTATTACTCACTCGAAGTATCTGATGCTTACTTGAAGTCATAAGGTCTTAAACTTTGGACCTGCCCATTGAGAATATGCAGCTTAAGCAACATGGTAGAGCAAGCAATTATAAAACTTCCTAACTAGAGCACAGTCCTTTGGAGAGAAATGGTGCTCCTGGTGAAATTTATCGGACAGAAATCTTTTTAATTTATCTAAAATGGTCTAAATTTCAAAAAAGCTACCAAATACACAAGGTAAATATAAGTATGATGGGGAGGAACCTCAGAAGTCTACTTCCCAGCCCCAACAGATACACAATGCTACGGACACACAAGTCAGATCAGTGCTTTTAAACCCACAGCTGTAGAGATTTCCAAGTTTTTCTAGGCAACTCTCCTCCTCCAGCCCTCATCTCAAGTCAAGAGAAGCAATGGGACTACCAGTGGGGTTTTACATACCTCAAGAATATGGTCCCCAGGTGCTATTCTTCCATCTGCAGCAATGACAGAATCCCGCAAGACTTCCTGGACAACAATGTTTCCTAGTGGGGTGTCTTTGCCCCCAACTATCCTCATCCCCAGCTCTTCCTCCGAGTCTTCTCGGTGAATTTCAATGGTGGTTGTTTCAGCCACAAGACTAGATCTCTGAGGAAGGTCTGATTGTGGAAATTGAAGAGAAAAAACAACACATTAATAGAATATTCCTTCACACAGCACCACAAGATTCGTAACACTGGCATGCTGTGTCCGAAGTAGCATCTGGTGGGAAAGTAGCTGTCAGGAGAGGGAATAACAGGTCAGACTAAACACTTAAAAAGCCCGTTTCTTTACAGTTTCTCCAGAGTGTTTCCCACCTTCTCCCATCTTATGGCAAATTTAAACTCATTATTAGTTCTTGAGTTGTATTAAAGGGCATTCAGTATGTTTCACTTACCATTTAGAGATTAATTTTTCTACTGTGACAGCTGGCCTGCTAGAAGCACACACATAACAAATGCCAATTTCCATGATGCCCATTAGAGAAGGGGACTACTGAGCTTTAATTACTGGTCTGCCGTTGTGATGACTTTACCAGAGGCAGCTCATGGCAACTTCCCACCTCTCATTTCCTTTCTGCCTCTTTTCCCATCCCCCCTGTAAAAGAGGAGTAATGTTTACCTATTTGCAGCATACTGAAGACTAAGCAATGTTTCTCAGACACTTTGAAGATGAAAGTTGTTGTTAGCAAGTCGTACTAAATCTACCAGGACTGCAACATTTAAGCAGGCCCAACGCGCTAATGAAGCCAAGCGCACTGCCCGTCAGGGCAAACTGCAGTTGTCACACAAGAGATGTAAAACCTGCCCCAAGTGTAACTGGGGAAGAAGCCAACAGAGAAGTAAACTGACCTGTGTATTAACTCAGGCACAGGCACAGCAGTTGCCAGCTCCAGCGCCTGCGCACTTGGAAACTGAGACTAACTTTGAAACAAGGCACAGAGATGTCCACGCTGCTGCCTTCTAACAGGGGTTGAGACAAGCGGTTCTATACTCAAGTGGAGATGGTTACTTTTATCTGCAAGAGTTTCATAACTGACTATTAATCCCAAAACTTATGTTATGCTATAAAAAACACACTTGCTGCATACCATTAGGGAAGTCCGGACGACTCCAGTAAACTGACTGTATATTTAACTTTCTTAACAAGACTAAGAAGGTGGAACATTTCCCAATTACTAATTATTTGGCTTCTGCAAGTGCTTTAAGTGCTCCACGTTCACTTTGAGAGGGACTACCTTTGTTTCCGCAAAGAATACTGCAAATCTTCACTGCAGTCTAAGAGAGTCTCGGAATAGTTTTGCACAGACAGTTTTGTGTTTGTGAGCAGATCCTGCCACACCTGATGCACATGAATGCATCTCCCTTCTGCTGCAGGACAAGCTGAGGAACGAGATTACTCCAATGGCTACTAGTCGCTGAACAGCATTGAGGATATCTAAGAATGTTGGGAACGCTTTAAAAATTCAATTGTCTTAGATGATTACCTCATTTTTATATTATAAAAGGTAATTACATAATTACATTTCTGTATCAAACTCCCACCTTCTTCAGCCTCCTCAAAAGCTGGATTAACCAGTCCAGGCTCTGCAGTCCCTAGCGATACCACAGCAGCTGCAGAGCTTTCTGCCACAAGTGATGATCCTCCGCTTGGTGCCTCTGGATCCTTAGGTGTGTTTGTCTCCACCTTGGTAGGGGGATCTTCCTTCCCTTTAGAAATGGGATTCTTTTTCCGCTGCAGCTCAGATTTGTATTTCTTGAAACCAGGACACCTAGGGAGAGATTGTCAGTGACTGTAAGTGGCTAGTCTTCGCCTGGGTGGTTAACCTAGCACATGCAAGCTCTGACTGACTAAGGTATGCAAAGAAGCACGTTCAAGATCTCATCAGCTGCAGATGTATCACAGATTCTAAAATTTATTCTCATTTGACCTTCAGCTTCTACTTGTACTAGTGTCAACTTAAGAGCAGGCTTGTTCTTTTATTACTTTAAAAATTATTAAGCACATTATTTTAAAAAGAAGACTGTAATAGAAATGGGAGTGTCCCTTGCTAAATATTTACCTGGCAAGCACTTGATGAAGAAAACAATAGCTCTTAAAATATAAGCAAATACTTAGCACTGACCTTTTAGAGATGACTTCGGGCTGTATCTTTATGCAAAGGAAGCGGCTCAAGTTTCAAGCTCAGCCGTGAATTAGGCTTTGTTTGTAACAAACCGGTAAGATGCAAGAGCAGCAAGTGAGGCTTGCCTACTTATTCTGGACTCCACCTGCAGTCCACCCAGGTGATGGCTCTCTTTGAATGGGAGCAATTCAAATGAGTTTATAATCCCACTGACTGCTCCCCACACGGAGGTTCAAGAAGTAATTCTACATTCAACAAAACGCGCTCTGCATGCAGCCGCACCACGGCCAGCCTATCTCAGCAAAAATGAGTGAGGAAAAACAAGCTCTTTTACCAAGAGTACTTATAAAAAAGGTGGCAGGTGAGGAGCGTGATGAATGCAAAAGCATCACTTTCAGAGACATGAGTAGCATTGGGTGTTTACCAGAGTCACTTTTCAAATTAAACTCAACTATTTACATTCTGGCTAAACAAGTCTCATCCCGGTATTACTTCCTCTGACTTATTCCTAGTTATTTATTCTCCAAGCAGTGTGATGACCCTGAAACTTAAAGACAGAAGCTGATTGATCCACTTACGCACATGTCCCTCTTAACATGCTGAGAAACAAACTCATTTTGCAAAGGGCAGAGAAATCCCTCATGAAAAAAAGTTGCTAGATGCTTCTTCTTTCCTTAAGTCTCCTGCTATCAGTTAATCTCGCTTAAAACTAAAAAACAGGAACACCCAAATGCCAGTGTAATTTTTTTCTTTTTTTTTCTTTCTTTTTTTATTTGTCAGTCTGTGCTCACAGCCCAAGTGAAATAGCCTCCATTTTTAGAACACACCCTCCCCAAGGAAGATACAAAGAACTATGAAATGTATAAGAGAATGATACAGTTTCCAGACAGGTCTCTAGTACAAACATTTAAGGGTGCCTCCCCCTCCCACATTTAATTCCTGTGCCAAAGGGATTAGCAAGTGACAGAAGTTTACTGATACCAGGGTAGATTTACAGAGCAGAGAGGAAGGCCCAGCCCTGGTACGGTCCACGGCCCCAGCGACACAACACATGCACAGCTGGGCAGCCCTGTCCCTGCAGTCTAAGCATTCAGCCCTGCCTGATAACAAGAACGCAGTACAAAGTTAGTGGAAGAAAAAGGAGGTGATAAGCTTTCACAGATGGAGGGAAAGGAGCACACGAGCATCTTCCATCACTTCCCCTGGGTTTAACACAAGCTCTGAGCTCATGGGTACCAAAGACAAGCAAGAACAGCAAGTATACATCCTTGGCTGACACTGCAAAGGTACCCTAAGTGTAACTGTCCCCTGCACACTGGTTGACCTATCTGTAAACATGTCGTTGCCACAAAAAGCCACAACATCGCTGAACGCAAACAAGCCTGTTGCATTTCTCATCACCCACTGACTCCACAATGCCAATGAAGGTCTGCTTCCGCCTGCAGCAGCCCAGGTGAAATCTACTTAGCTCCCTTTCCTGAAGTCATTAGCTAGGTAGGAAGCATTCTCCAAACACCACAGCAAGAGCTCTTTGTCACCTGCACTTCTTTTAAAGCTACAACATTCTGCCTGCCACCAGCTCAACCAACAGTGAAAGCAACAAAACACATCTCTGCTAACAAGCGCAAGAAAATAAAAGTCTCTGTTCCTCTGCACAAGGGGGAAAAAAGAAAAATACAGTATTTTTCATTTGCTTCTCTTTCTCGGCAAAAGAATGAGGGAAGATAATGGAATTATAAGTAGGTGATTCAGCAACTGCATAATGTGCAGCTTGGAGGGACTTACATTATTTGGATCAAAGACTTATGTATTGCACATCTTAATTGGACCAATTAAACTGGCAACACTGCACAATCCCTTGCTTCCAGAGTGTTGAGTTTGTGCCTTTCTTCTCTGCTCAAGTGAAGCAAGAATAAGCATGTTTATAATAATTTCAGTCAGGTGCCCTAGATCAGGACACTCAAATTTATCTACATTTGATAGGTTGTGTATCTGCAGACAACTTGCATGCAAGCACCTCACCCTTCGCCTCTGTAGCAGATGTGAGCTGGCCTCCCCAACACACACACGCACAATTACGCTGTCTTCACCCACCCACCTTTCTGGCCTCACCCTCTGTCATCTCTGGTGTCCTGTCTTGCCCCAGTTTAAGAACTGTTCTGAGAACGGATCTTTCTGGTCAGAGGCACAACAGACTGATGGTATTACACAAGGAGTAATAATATAATGTAAATGGCAATGCACCTGTTCTGCAGATGAGCTTCTAGTTCACACCGCTGCATTGTCTGCTGGCACTCTGCCTTGAAAGGACAGAAGACAATCAGCTTATCCAACAGGTTTCGTACTAGAAGGCTGGACTTGTGGCACTGCTGGAAAGAGAGCTTTTTCCGATCCATAGGACAAAAGTTATACTCCTGCATGAAGTTTTCAAGGCACTTGAAACAGTACGTATGTCCACAGGGGGTGTCCATGGGTTGGAGCAGAGGCTGAAGGCAGATGTGGCAGATGAGTTCATCATCCACTTCTTCCTGAAAGTTGTAGAGATGATTGTCCAGCAAGAGATGGATCTGACCACATTCACAGCAGAGTTCACTAACTTGCGACACGCGTTCTTCTGCTACGGGATCAGCCATGATAGCCAGCATCAGGCACTCTCAGCCCAGCAGCAAGGAAACTTGTCACGTAGAAGCTGTCTGACAGAGGACCTCTAATGAAAGGAAGAGAAACAGAAATTTCCAGCCAACTGTCCATTATAGATCTAGCCAATTAAAAATTAAATTGTATTCCAGCCTTACGTTCCCCCTGCTATCTTCACACACACACACACCCCCCTTCAGGTTCTTCCTTCCAGAGCCACCCTGTGAATGATCAGCCCAGGGATCCAAGAAGGTAAGGACCTGACTCAGCAAAATGTCTGAGCGCACGGCTAAATTGAAGCTTACATTACTTTACACACACACCAGGGACACAGGCTAGATAAAACCCTGCCAAACATATGAACTAGCAAAGCTGAAACAAAAGCTGCATGTTCTTGAGGAAGAACAATCCAGCGAGGAAAGGGAAGGATAATCAAGATAATGGTTTTTAAACTGACAATTTTGCTCTCTGGCTTTCCAGCTCATACCGAACATTTTAAAGATACATATGGTGAAACATCAGTTTGGGGACTTCTAATTGTTTCAATTTTTGTTTTGTGTTTTTGGGGGGGATGAGGAAAATAAGAGGAAGAAATTTCAAAAGAAACTTAAACCTAAACCTCACTTCCTTCCTTTTAAGCCCACTCCCTTCAAAAAAGTTCGCTTTAAGAAACAATGCATTGTTCCTCACTCATCCATGCCTAAATTCACCCATGGAAACAAACTGCCTATAAAAAGACTAAAGCTTTCCAAGTAGGAAAAATGTAAAGAACTGTCCATACCACAGTTTGCTGTAATGCAACACAAAGGCTTGAGCTTCAGCTCCTTACAGTTAGGGTGAGTAAGGGGCAAACCGAGTTCTCTGTGTTGCCGCTCTACTGATTTTAATAGAGATATCTCCAGTCACATCCAGTTTAAATCTTGCCTATTTTAATTAAATATAAAATTCACCTGAGTTTGCTAGCTGATTACTCTATAAGCACAGAGACTACTGCAGGAAGGATTTTTTTAACCTGGCAGTTATTTTAATGAAGTAGGAAATGTGGTACTAGACGAAGCTAACACTCTGTGCTACACAGTGGGGGGTTTTGTTGTGGTGGTGGTGGTGAGGTTTTTTGGGGAGGTTTTTTTGGGTGGTTTGGGTGTTTTTTTTTAAAGTTTACGTAAAAAATCCCAGAGTCTTAAAAACAAAAAAAAATTGCAGAACTGTGATGAAATGGAAAATTTCTGAAAGGCAACATGGAAAATATCTGAAAACCACTGCTTTATTTGGAACCAGCAAAAGCCTAAGCAAGAGTGAACACTGGTCTGCACCAGCGCCTGGAGGACACGGCTGGCACGCAACAGCAACTTTGGAGGAGGGTAGGCAAGAACAATAAGATAGCAAGAATGGCAAGAAAAAATTAGTCATGGGTTTCTAACAGAAATCATACATCACTCCAATTAATTGTCAAGTATAAGTCAGTTATTTAATTAAAGGGATAACGTTATCACCTACAGAATCAAGCCATTTTACAGGCGAATTTTTACCTAGCCATAGAAACCTATTCACTTCTGAAGATTAAAACACTGCTGTCACGGTTCCAGGTGGGTATAGGGCACGAGTTGTTCGCTTCTCCTGCTGTTGCAGTGCCAGAAAGCATCTTCAACCTTGAGGAAAGCACTTAGGCTGGAAGTACACCTTGCTTTTCTGTCTGCCTTTACTCCTTAACTCTTACATGACTGACTCAGTGCTCCCCAGAAGAGAAAGCACAATACACAGACAGCATACAAGCAAAACAAAGCAGATGTATCCATGCCCTCCTCTCTTAGAAATGCCCCTGTTCTTTAGGACTTACCTCATCTGAAACAGGCAACCCTACTGTTTGCCTTATAAAAATTTGATCTTAAATTACCTTGCAAGCAAAAAGGAAACATTTCAACATCAGACAATCACTTAACATCACCTACCAATTCTAATCAATCAGCTCAGCACCAGCAGTTAACAAAACACCAAGCTTCCAAGGCAAACATCTACCAATAAGAAATACTTGTGCTTCGGGTTGCAGTATTTGCATAAAACTTTGGCAGGCAATTAAACAAATCTACCTTCTCAGTGAAAACAAACCCCATGGTAATTTTGCTGATAAACTACCTTTATATGGGTTTTTTTCAGATTATTTACCAAATTCACTCCCGGCTCTCTGTGTTTAAAGGTTACACAAGATGAATCCCATTTATGAGTCATTTTAAAACCCCTGGAAGATAAAAGTATCACCACAATCTTGCTGCCTTTTTTTTTCTTCCCTGTAGCTCTAAGATATTCTGCTCTCTCAATTCTAGATCCTCGAAAACAAGGCGTGAAGATTTCATTCAAAAGTGCCAAAGTAAATTTTACTTTTACACCACTGTCCTTTCCATAGGGAGGACACTCCTGCAGACACCAGGGAACCCAAGCCTGACACGTCCGTGATGAATCCCAGCCCACAGCCTTCGGCAAGGCAGGAGTTAGTGAGCAGCACAGGGAGGACAGCAGGCTCAAACAAGCCTGCCGCTTGTTCGGTGATTCAGTCAGAAAGCAGATGTTCTGTAAGAGGAAAATTGCTAACATCTTATCCAGCAAAGATGACTACTTCAGCACAAGACAGATTTTAAGTGTCTAGAAAATGCACTGTTTCAACACAACAGGCACAACTCCTCTCAGCTTCAACAGACCAATTTCAAGAGAGTCTGTCTAGAGTCCCTAGGATTCCAGCTTTGGAGGGGAAGTCAGATATATACTCAACCTTTTGCAGTTTCCATCAAATTTCAGTTACTCGTCCTAACCTCTGAAGGTCAGACCAACCCCAACAACCCACTTCATTCTTGCATTGCTGCTCTTGTTACACCATTCCCCCTCTCCAGGTTCCTTCCAACAAGGCCACCTTGAGTGGCATGTTCCCTGCTCCTGCCTTTCTCTGTTGTACTTGGACCTCTCCTGAGGCCTCACATATCTTTTAGCTTACACGCAATGCACATAATATGAAGGAATCATAAAATAAGGATCTAGCTTGGTCCCAAGTTACTACTTACTGACTACATTAAAATGTTACAGCCTGATGTATACGTATGTTGCTGCTCTAATGGACTCCGCTGTTCTATAAGTATAACACAAGGAATGCCTCTGGAATCTGAATTATTTAGAAAGTAATACACCCCATTCCTATACATGACAAAGAATTGAAGGAAATAAACCAGCAGAAATCTCTCTATATTTCCTCATTTCTTACCCTGTGTGGGCTAGAGAAAAGATGTCTTTGAGATTACCTTCATCTTTACTGTATTTAAAAAAACAAACAAACAAAAAATCACTGTTGGCTTTTTTTTTAAAGTAGGATTGCTTGTACTGTAACACTGACTCAAAGAAAAGACTTTTTTTTTTTTAAAGGAATACTTATCAGGTTGTCTAATCTATTTCCCTGCCAAAGCAAGACTATTCCTGACAATATTAGCACATTGCCTATTCTTGTTTTAACTCGGCTAGGGCACAGAGCCTCAGATATACACCCTCTCTGCACATCTACAATGCTGTTAATAGCTCTAGCAGGGAGTATGCCAAGAAACACACCGACTGCGAACTACTCAGCACCATTCCTGATGGACAAACTCTGTTCAGTCCTCTAAAGCACCCCAGACTTGTAAACAGACCTGATGAATTACTTCTACAGCTCTTTAAAAAAATCCTTTTTAAAAAGCATATTTATCTAGGAAATCTTTCCAACGTCGTGCCTCCACTTGCGCTACAGTCACTGAAAAGGAACTATGGCTGTGGTACCTGGCTACCCCAAGAGCAACATCCCTGCTTCCAGTCATATCATTTGAAGTCTCAGCGTTTCAAAACGCAACTCTTGCTCCCTGTTTTCAAGGCATTTCACTCTGCCATTGTTAGCGTGGAGCACAAACTGTGGCACAATTCAGTCCAGGCCTGTCTGCCCATACAATTCCAGCACTTGACAGGAGTCCCTTTCAGTCATGAACATATTTACCTTAACGACATCTCTTTGAGGTATACCATTATTGCTATTGCCATTTAAAGACTGACAAATGACATCACCAGAGGCTAAAATACAGTCCCACAGAGGCATCAGCTCATGGGAATTTAACACTTCAGTGTCTGAACATGATCTCAAGTGACCTACCTAAGATCACATAGGAAGCTTCTGGGGAAAGAGAAAGCAACAAATAAAACAAACCAAAAAGAAAATCAAGAGTGTTTCTGTTAACTAACTGATTTATAAAGTGAGCTAGAGCACATTCTATATTGCCAAATAAAGAAACATGCAGCCAGTCTACAGTAAGGACACAAAACAAAAGTGTAAAATTTTTCCTGACAGATTAGGATGACAGAGCAATGTCTCATACCGCTCCAGTTAAAAAATAATTTTAAAAAAAACCACCTGTCAAATAACTAGTTCGCAAAAAACTACTTGTACCATGGAGAATATTTTGGAAATACAATTGGTTTCTATTTTCATGTACCTGTAGGTTAGCACTTCTATGTTGATATAGACTGTGTTATTGAAAACCCCGATGTAAAAATTGGCCTTGAGATTGCAGGGCGCGTGCCCCACATATACTGCTATGTAATAGTTCACTGCAATAATTATGCTGCTTATTACATTTATAACTACATTTCCCTGGGAGACTGGAAACGCAACATTCCAACTAAAGGCTAAACAATTAATTAATTTTTTTGGAGTGGACAAAACAAAGCCAGCACATTCTGGATTAAGCTGTCTGAGGGCACATACCAGCAGGGCACTAACCCAAAAACCATCTGCTTATCTAAAAGCAAATTCAAGATGGATTCCAATGTAGCAAACCCAGTGCTCCAGCAATAAACCATAAGAAAAAGTGGTAGAACTTTGCTAAACTTTCTTCAAACAGTTTTCACTCAGTTAAGAAGTTTGGGGCTTCACAGAATGGCAATTCTTTTTCATTCTAGGGACAGAGAGAAGTACATAGCAAAAGTGTTCTGAAACAGGGGGGTTTTGCCAAATTTCTCTGAACGAGGATTTCACGTACGTGAAATGGGACAGTTTTTATATGAAACACACTACTGTCCTGACTGAACACTTCCAGTGTGCTCCTGCAGTGTTTCTCAACCATGAGTAAACTGTCTTTAGTTTACAGTAGTGGTACAGAAAATAGCGTTGAAATATCAGAGGATTTTTATGAGCAACACTTAAAGTAGGTCACCTTTTACAAAAAGCACAATACCGAACCCAAGAATAGTTTCAGGTGGTGACACAACGTTCTGTTATCTTTACTATTTTCTGATATTGCTGAAAATCAGGCCACTGAACGTGAAAGCAGGAAGTCAAAACTTCTGTAAATGGTAAATTTATACAGCTAAATAAGAAGTAACCCTTTCACTAACGAACCTTGCCTTCAAGCCAAAGGGTTTCTAATAAGCCACCTCCAAGAGTAACCGCTCAGCACATATACGAACATTTTGATTGAGAAACTCTAAATCAAAGCTACTTTACTGTACTCAACATAAAGGACAATTGACAATTTAAAAAGTTTTCATTGTCCCCATCATTTATGCCTATTCTTTAACCATAAATTTGAATATAAGTTGTATTCTAACTCCCTGGTGTTTCCGTGCTTGTTGGACAATTCTGTACTTAATCTGCTTGATCTTCTGGGCAAGTATCTGCTTTCTCAACCAGAAAACAGAAAAATGATTGTATTTTCATTAATTGAATCATCATCCTGTTAGACTAGAAAAGACTTATTATTCCAGAAAACCTTTTCTGAGAGATGTGCGAAAAGGCTTGGCTGACTGGAGCAACACTACCCCATGGAGTTTTCTCCTGAGGACCTTTTGCAACATCAGCTCTCCAGCATGGTACGGGGATTTCCATTTTTAACATAATGCACTTAAAGATAAGATATTTTCTTTAAACTGTTTTGTTACCATATTTGAAAGTTCAACACAAGAAAAGATGTCTTCGCTCTGTATTATTCTAAAAATCTTACTAGCAACCAATAGCTTAAAATGCAATCAGACACCTAATTTTAGGAGCTGACATGAAAAACTAAGCTGGCACTTCTAATTAATTTCTCTCACTACCATATGCTCTTAACATTTGCTTCTCAGCTCAGTTAATGATACCACAGAACAGTAGCTGTCTCACCAGGGACCCAGCATGCTAAAGTAGCGGGACTACACAAATACAACTTCAACAATTCATCCCAATTCTTTCTACAGAGCAGGAGATTCTGATGTTATTATTCAATTAATATTATCTGGGTAACAAGAACCAATAAATTTACCCTCTCCTCCCTTCTTCTTAAGGAATTAGGTAGCGGTGTATAAAATGTCTTCCACCTACGCTTTTCTTCCAAGGGGATTAAACAGTGACTATTTTAACCTACTGCTCTGAAAAACAGGTTAATTAAATGCCATCAAACAGAACTGAAGCGGCTTTCTCACCTTTGCTAGATGCTTCTGCTATATCCACCATCTTTTCTACACCCTGCCTTCCACACAAACGTGCAAGTTGCTCATTTTATGCTCACAGAAATTCTGTTTTTCTACTCACCTTATTTGCTTCTTTGCAGATTTTGACCCAAAGACTCCTATGGAAGTTTCACCACTGGCAGCACATGTGAGTTTTCTTTTCATGTTCTTTATTTCTTTCTATTGTGTCTACTCATCTCTCTCTAGGAAATCAAATACCCCTGCCTCCACCCTCACCTCACCTACATTTTTAACCTGGCAACTATCTGCAATTCCATCCCTAAAAATCAGCTTGATGTTTTGGGAGAGGTTTTCTATAGACAAAGAAAGAAGGAATCCAATCCTGTAATTTAAGGATACAGGACCCAATCTGTAATTAATAACCAAAGCTTCTCTTGCAATTAAAGCCAAAAGTCTAAAACCAAAACAAAGAGGGATTAGGAGTTTTGACATTAAGTTTTAGGTTCATCTAAGTATCTGGTAACACACTTACTTTCCAAAGACTTGGATTTGCTTTTGAGGACAGGAGGTAAAGATCACATCTATTGGCTATATATGAACACCACATGCTCTTACCACATCATCGTCTGTGTGTCTACCTGTAAATTCCCTGTCTATACAAAGAAAATAGCACCATGGTGTACACAATCTGAAATAAGCACGTAATGTGCAGAGGCTTGTCTTGGGTATAAGCCTTCATAACTAGCCAGCCCTGATATCTACCGCTTTTGCAGCAGCCTGACGAAAGAAAACCTATGTATCATTGTGCATTTGTGATCCGGGTGTTGTTCTTACCACAGAATTTCTAAAGCATACAAGCAAAGCAGTAGACTGTGCATTATATAGCTCTGTGTTTTCACAAGTCACTGTTTGAATATCCTTACCAAGGCAGTCATCATCACATCTGTTTAAAAGTAATGTGAGAAGTGGGGAGGGCAAAAGAGAGAGACTGTTGCTTTTGGTAGGCATATGGTATTTCTGTAGCTCCAAGCCCTGCCTGTCTTGTGAAAAAGTCCTATGAAGCTTTAATCTCTATCTAGTGTTACTTCAAAATAAATAAAATTAAGTTCAGTTTAAAGCAACTAATCTCAGCTATTCTCAACCTTAACCATGAAATAATTAATTTTCTAGGTGAGTTTAAAAAAAAACAACAAACAAAACCAAACAAACAACACTTTTGTGAACATTGTTTTCTACATAACTTTACCATAAGCAATCCAGCAGCATGAACATCACATCTGGTGATGAAATATTTCCTATCAACAGACAGATAGTTACAGTTGTTAACATCAGACACATCATATCAGGGCTTTACTGCAGGATAAAGTAGCACAGAACTTTTCGTTACCCACACCAAGTCAAATTTTGGTCTCAGTTACACTAGCACTACTTTTTTTTTTTTTATGGTGCTGTGTTTTAAATTGAAGAGTTTGGCACAATCTACGACAGCATCCCTTTACAGCACGAGGCACTTGGAATCTAAACTCTGCAAAAAAGCCATGATCAGCAACAAACATGCAGCATGGCTGAGAGCGCTAGTCTAGAGGGACCATCAAATTTCTTCTAGTCCTGGCTCTACTTTCTCAACAGCTCCGGACTGCCCCAGCCTGTGCTGATGGATCACACCACTCAGTATACAATATCCCAGACTTCCTTTCACGGGCCAAGAGGGTATTTAATCAAAACCAGTGCAAAGAACTTTCTAGCCCAAGCCTGTTCCCACTAACTCAAAAAGTGAATTAAAAGATAATTAAGTCTGTAATTCCCCTTTACATCCCATCTTACTATCACATCATGGTAAAGGGGAAAGGAAAAAAAACAAACAAAAAACAAGTTATCTTCATCTAAAGAAAAAAACCACCTTATTCCCTAGATCATGTCTTCTCAAACCGCGGCTCCTCAGGGTGGCGTGCAGCTAAGTTTGAAGTTAGCTTAAACTCCCGCCAGTGCCTGTGGGCAGGCAGAGCTGCTGCTGCAACCAGTAGCTGAAATGCCCTTCACCACAGATGGCAGCCCGTAAGTAAATAAGCACGACAGTAAAAGTTAAAAAAAAAAAAAAAAAATCTCTGGATTAAGAATTATATTCCCCTAGAGATTTACAGAACAGTATTATGGCTCATTTTTAAAAGGCTTGAGACACACCCTGCTGCTTAGGACATCTGTATTACAGGTTCATGAGCTTAGATACAGTTGCACATGTAATTTAAGACCCCTTTTAATCATACAGTTTCTCCTGGTGTATCTTGTTGACTTTTGACTTAAAACCTACAGCTGTCACAGGCAGGGGGAAACAAAACTGCAAGTGGCATTTTTGATTTGGTTTCTTTTTAGATCTTATCTTGGTTTAAAGCCATGACCAAGCTGGTATCAGAAACAGGTCTTTAAGAACCATTGCTATCTTACTTCATTGGGCACATATTTACAGTATACGTAAATTGATAATTATGTTATATTTTCCCTTGTTCTAAAAATAATTTTAAAATGGGCATGGCTGTCTCACCAGTTAAAAGAGCTGGAACAACAGACCAAAGTCCGTCCGCTATCCACAAATCAATGCAGCAAACACATTCTTTCTTAGCCACCTGTGAACAGCCTCAAGTCCGGGTATAGGCAGGAACAGAGAGGCAATCTCCCTTCTCGGCTCAGTTTTCAGCCTATTGAGATTATGAGCAAAGTAGCTCCAGGTGTTAACCTCACAGGAACTCTCTTTTTTAGTCATAAGTACAAAAAGGCCCAGAAGACCCATTATGTTTATTTTTATGTATCCTACTTGAAATAATCATACAGCAATTTTTGTTCACTACCAGTTGAGATCATGTAAAAGAGGATATCCTCAGATCTAAGGTTCCCAGGGTGGGGACTGCTTGCTTTATTTATCTGCTATTTAAAGACCTGCAATAGCACTTACTAGGTGAGAAGAATTCATCTGTAATGTATTAGTCTAGGGGTGGGACATTAACAAGTCTGAGAACATTACAGATAGGGCTCATGATGATATACTGGACTTTCAACAACTGCAACACAGCTGATGTCACAGGTGAGCCCCTTAAACTCTCAGAGGAGCAAGTCAAGTTTTATCTCAACCCCCTTTTAACGGTCAGAAAATCAGCTTTTAAAGAGAGAGTGTCCTGCAACGGTTTGCAACACTTGCATGAGTTAAAGCCCAGGCAAAGAATAGACAAAGCTAGACAACACTTTTTTTTAAATACACAGTCCCTTCCAGGACTTCCCTTCCAAAATATTCCAAATAAGGAACACTACAGCCTTCAAACAAAATGTGCAGAGACCCTCTAAACTCAGGGGACCACCATATATACACAAAACCAGCCTTCGCCTGTAAGCTGCTGATTGGCTCTCCAAATTCCTCCAGCTTTATTCCATTTCCCTCCTTGCAGTCTTGAGTGGTTTTTCCTGGACCAGCATAGTAATTCCTACTACTTGTGTTCATCTAAATCTCCTCTAACACGTTAGATGGTTTGTGAGATACTGACTCATGGGCAATTTCTTATCCAAAGTATCAAAAAAATTGCCAAATATTTTCATATTTTCAAACTCAATTCATGTCATGAAATTTCAAAGCCAAGAGCAACATTTTATGTGCTATAAATCAGGGAACATAAACTGACGAGGGACTGTCAAATACAATTCCTAACAACTGTATGAGCAGCACCACTAAAGTAAGCTGAGAAGGAAAAGCCAAACAAGAGGGTTTTGTATTAAACCAGCAAAACATACTCAGGCCTGTGAGTAAGACAACAGCTGCAACTACTCTGGCAAGATATACACAATCAGAATGAAATGATGCAGCTTAATTTTCAAAGTGAAATCAATATAGCAGTTGCAGCAGGATTTTTTTTTTTTTTAATGCAGAAAACAAGAAATATATGGCAATGCACAAGGAAGAGTTGCAAAATAGAGCAGGGGTGCTTCATAAACTACAGATCTGTTATTCTGCAGTTATATTTATTCTTTTAAGTTTATTCTTATTATACTACTAAGTCTAAGACTGTACAATCTCATAAACATGTAAATTAATCTATTAACCATACTTAGGGAAGTACAGTACTACTAGTGTTTACAAAACCATTAATTACAATTTCTAATTGAAGTTATTGGAATCACCATTCAGGTAGCACTAATGTTATCCAGAATAATCCTCAACCTGTTTCATCAGGTGTCTTTGAACCTCATGGGGTTTTTTGGAGGTCATTTAGCTGCCAGGTCCCTTCTGGAGCTGTTTCTTCCACCTTTCACAGCTCTCATTCCCCAGACTATATGGCTGGGTTTGTTCCTTAGCTCTTCCTCACTTCCCTCACTATTCATTTGGTTAGAAACGTTAAAAGCGACTTGTCTTTTAACAGACAAGGTTCTTTGCTGAACAGTACAGGTCCCTCTCTCCATTTCATTTCACTGGGGTTTTATGCTAGCGCATCTCCGTTATGTAAATAAGTTACATATGCATCAAGCTTGCATACTAGAGCAAACACACAAATAAAGTGCACGAAGATGTGGATTTACAGCACAGCTGAGTTTTTTCTAACAGCTAGCAAACCCCATAAAAGGTCGGGCTCCTGTTTATCATTTCTCTGCTCCATCCTCAGCCATATGACCCCTGTTTTTCCCTGCACAAGCACTGGTGCTGTTCTGACTTCCTGAGCCAGTTCAGGGAGCAAATCTCTTTGGGGCAGGGAATAAATATTACCAGTGCCTTAGTCCCTTTGAGCAGCAAACACACTACATCTGCTTAGCTGCCTTGTAAAAGAAGAGTTTGAGCGTATAACTTCAGAGAAAGAAGTTCTGTTTCGAAGGAGGCATGTGCGCAATTTGCTTTCTCTTTGCTGGAGAACTGCCAAATGAGCTCTGGCCTTCAAGCATCAAGGAGAAACGTCAGCACCGTCCCTCAAAGGCACAACACACAATTGGCATTGCTGCGGGAGGGTAACTACAGTTCTTTAAACTACACCGCGCCACCCAAATCTTGGGCTGCTCTGGAATCTCCAGAGGCAAGAGGATTAAGCTGGACAACTCTAGGGCCGCGTGACAGTGACAGAAACTTCCCTGGGCTGCCTGTTATCTCCACAGGCTTGCATGCTGTGACCCTGCCCCAACATACCCTTTGCACAGTAGAGACCTCCCCTAACACTCGCTATCTGCACTTGGGCTGGATTAATGTTTCCTAGGGAGACTTCATACAGTTATGGTCCTTGGGCATCGGCTAAAAAACTGGAGCAGAAGGTGAAAATACAACTCTTTTTGGTCTGGCAAGCAATAGGGAAATGCTCATTTTGCATTCCTTACTTTACCAAGGTAAAGTGGGCCAAAAAAAACGGCTCATGGAATTGAAAAGTGCCACTTCAAGCATGGCTCAAAGCAAACCAAGCCTGCAGTGCCACCGAAAGGGGTTCTCCCTGCCACCTCCCGTGCTGGCACCAGCTGCCAGCTGCCTGCTCTTTTCCCTTCCAGCCAGATAAGGAGGCGAATGTCAGCAGCAGGGCGATGCCAACCAGGCGGCGAGGCAGAGCGGGACCGTCCCTGCGGCTGCACGCAGCCTCATCCCGCTTTCAACCCCTCGTGAAAAACTGCTTAAATAAAATGAAAGCATTCCAGTTCACATAGTATCCCCCAAACATTTCTTTCCAAGCCTCCTGCAAACCTCTCCAGAGCATTACCGCGTATTTACCACCTGTATTTCTTACGTTTAAGGCATTTATGAAATGTCCACATCGTCACGTTGCTCTCCTTTGCCTGTTGACTTCTATTTATAGGCTTTTTCTGCGCAAATAACCAGCACAGCACCAAAAACTTGCCAACTTAGTACCTTCTCCATCTCCTAGTGAAGAAATCTCGCCCTGCAGCCTCCCTCAAACCGACACAAAACGGCCAAAGCGCCGAGTTTGGGGTGTCCTTCACAGGCCCCAGAACCGCCTGCCTGCGAGCCCGGCCTCTGAAGGGTTAAACCCTTGGGGCAGGCAGCCTCCACCTGCGCTGCCCAGCCCCAGCCGCCCTCACTGCCCAGCCTGACGACAAATGACCGACGTGACCGAACAGACCTCGCTCGGCCATGGCCGAGGGAACGAGCTGCCGCCCTCAGCCGCCCCAAGACCCCCCCGCGGCCTCGCGCCCCCTCAGCACGGCGGGACCCCCCCCCCCCTCACCCGCACCACCCCGGGCGCGGCGGC
>Ga0181612_124215_pt1 | contig 33772 bp, 21 predicted proteins | sample HoacroProtozoa21_FD_119630 | JGI IMG/M metagenome (GOLD analysis project Ga0181612, IMG submission 119630) | Hoatzin crop microbial communities from Cojedes, Venezuel. Combined Assembly of Gp0051906, Gp0051904, Gp0051908 | reverse complement strand
GGAGACCTCGGCCATACGCTACACTGTTCAACCTTTGCTGAGAAGTATGGAGAAACTGGTTTGCTCTGTGTGTGTTTCTGTGAATTATGGGCTGTGCAGATCGGCGAAGTGCAAATTAGCAGTCCTCTACTGTCCTGTCATATCTCGACTCACAAGAACAGAGTTCAGAAGTTCATTGCTCGGGGGAGGGAAAAAAAAAGAATTAAGAAAGTTTGCTCTGACTTACTTGCGCTTTTATGAAGACTGTCTGGAGCTGCATAACCCCTAGTGAACTTGTATCCTCCACCCCAGCTGCAGCCTTTCAGCTCCAACAAAGCCCACTCACTAAATCCAGGAAGCCGAGCGGCGCGTGGGTGAGCGACTGAGTCCACATTCACACCCTGCCTGCTGTCCCTCCTCCCCAGCCACTGCCCTCCGAGCCTGAGAGCAAAACCCTCCGCATGTGTGCGTGGAAAAACTAATTCCTTACCAACCGCGGAAAACTGCACTTTCCGTTGAGTTTTTCCAGCAGCGCAGCTTTTTAGAAACCACAATAAAAACGGCGGGCTGCAGGATTTTTATTCTTTGCATACTTCACTGCACAAAAAGGGGCGCCAAATGTTTTTCTGGAAGCAGGATTTCCAGCCATGCGCGATGATTTAGGAGGGTGAGAATATCAGTTTTCAAGAAAGTTTCATTTGGAAAACTTTGATATTTACTTGAGACACCACTGATCTATTTCCTCCACTTTGATTACTCCGCTTCCATATACATTTAGCCACTGACTGTTGTTCTTTTACCCTCCAAAAATCTGTTTTGATGCCCTAAATATCATCATCTTTGTTATGCTAACACGGGATATACAGCGGCTTCCAGAGAGAGAGATAAAAGCAGTGTTGTTTTACGGATCCTACGCAGTGTACTTTGCAGGAACTTTAAAAATACTTTGCACAGTGCTCCTTAGTGGGATAAATGTTCTTTGTGACCATTTAAAAAACATGAACCAAGTAATATTAACAAAGATGAGTAAGCACAGATTTGTTCATTTCACAGGTGAAGAAACAAAGCTCTGTAACACTTCGTTGTTGGTACAGGGTCTGGTCAAGGGTAGAAAGTATGAGGTTCAACCCGCAGGGCTATCACTTCCATGTGTCATGGTGACCCCAGTTTGAGGGGAATGAAAATTTAAAGTGACTAAGAACAGAAATAGTTATTTAGTAGTTTAGTCAGTAGTCTTTGCTGTTTGTGTGATGTGACATGCTTAGGAGATGTGTTTAAGTGACATGGTTTTCTGTCATTGGGGCAAAAAAACCACCCAGAACCTCAACTACCCCTGCAGAAGCTGTGATCTTTTGGATTAGGGAACTTCATGTTTTAAACAGAAAAGTTTAGATTCTGTGATGCTCAAAGACCAGAAATTTCCTTGGGAACTGCCAGCTCTACTGCCTGAAGTGAAGAGACTGGGCTGATGGGCTGATGGGCCAATGGGCAGAAGGTCCCTGAAGGAGCAGCTATCGACCTGAAGGAGCAGCTATTGAGGAGGAATGCCTTATCGACCCTGTGAATTCCCTGAAAGCAGGGAATGTGGCTATGTGAAGGTCCCGCTACCTAGTTTGCAGCTTTTGTTAAAACCAGTGGTTAGTGGTTTAATAAATAATAAAGCTCATGAGGAGAGCTTAATGCAGATTGGTTAGAGCTTTGCACATCTCCTGCTGCCTGGTGGCCTCTCCTGGGAGGCAGAGGACTTTCAGACTCACTGCACTTGGGGATGCTCTTGGTCAGTGGCAGTTTCTTAGGGACAGGGTCAGGAGGGGACTCGGAGACCACATGCCCTGTCTGGAAAGAATCACGAGCCCCCCATTGCAAAAACCGACCTTTGAGAGGCTGAAAAGTTGTCCTAGGTGCGTTGTGGAGGCACATTCATGGGCTTTTCTGGCCTGTCTGCTTGCACCAGGGTTTCCTGGTCTCTGCTGCTCGTGTGAGAGGACATATTTAGGACTTTTTTCTCTGCAAGGTGTTGGTCAAAGGCAACTTAAACTGATCCAGCTGTTACAGTCCTGTTTCCATCTTACCCTTCTGGCATTCATGTGGTCACACAATATGCACATTCAGATGCTGAAAACTGATCTTCTCTTTTTTCTTTTTTTTTTTTTTTTCCCCCTCTCTTACCAGAATCAGGTTTTAGGCTGTATCAGTTCTGTGAACTGATTGACACTGTAATTGCATTCATGTGAGTGCAAGAAAAAGGGAAGGAAGACGGGAACAGGAGGGACAATGGGATCACAGCATTCCAGGCTCAGTTTGGTGTAAGCTGCCTCTCTGGCTGCTGGGACAGGCTGCATTTGTAGTGGCTGCTGGGGCATAAATTCAAAGATAATGGGTGCAGGAGAGTACAGCAAATAAATCCATTGATTTACCCTCCGGGCCACTGGAGGTGATCCTGTATGTCAGCTGCCGTACAATCTAAATAATACTGTCTCTTAGACTTTTTATTTTGTTTTATTTTAATCAGTTGGCCTTGCAGTGATTTCACTCTGTCATCCACACTTTGTCTTGCTTCTGTAGTGTGATACTGCTGCTATCGCTGACTGAGATTATGCTGCAGCTGGAGCTAAACCACTCATCGAGCAGCTCCAGAAGGAGAGCTGGTCCCCAGGGGCTGGTCTGAGCAGATGTACACCAAAAGTTTTGCAGCCTGCAAATGTCAGACTGATGTTTTTCCTTCTTCTGACTGGACTTGTCTACATCCCTGTAACTGTAGGTACAGCTGCTTTTTCAGTTGCCTACAGCATCAGGACACAGACTTTGGACTTCAGTGATACAGCTGGGTGGTTTTTCTCCCTACCATTTGTACCAGCATCCAGGGACACAGACTGACTGTCCCAGTATAGCCTGCTTGTGAGTTACTCCCTGCATGCTTTTAGCTCTGGTTCAGCCATGTGTTCCAGCATGCTTGCCAGTAAACTGGAATCATCTGTCTTGCAAATGGTCTCATCTTTAAGTAGAAAATCTTTAATGTCTGTAGTGTCACACGTGGATGCCAGAGTTTGCGGCTCTGTAGTGTAAGTTCTGTTGCCTTTCTGGTTTTAGGCGTAAAGTTCTAAAAAATAATCTCTTGAGCCTCAGGATAACAGTACCCATTGAACCCTGCTAGCAGATGTTCCATGGATTAATTCTGGCCAAAAAAGTCCCATTTATTCATATTTTTCCCCAGTGAAACACTGAAAGAGGTTTTCAGTTCACTTTCTCATCTTTGTCCCCCAAGGCCAGCTGTATGTGGAGGCTCTATTTTTGTTTTTACTGTCTCTGTGCAAGTGTTAATTTTTTTTCTTTTTGTGCTGTCCTGAAGTCCAGTATCCTGAGCCCGTTTGTGTCAAGCATTACCTTTTTTTCTATTAGTCACATATTCTTCTCAGCGGTAGGTTTTGCTGCCTGGATACTGCCACCGAGTTTCATATATATCGTGTGCTGGGTAACATGGAGAGAGGAGCGTTGTGATTCCAAACTGCAACCCTTTCCTGATGAAAGCACTCTATGGGAATGCTGCAACTGCAGCCAGTGAAGAAACCCTGTAGGCTTCTTTGTGTACCCTGCAGATCTCTCTCTTCCTTGTTCATCCTGTGTTACGGGAGCCTACCTTGCTCCAGACTTGGAAGGAACCATGTCTACGGGAAGGACCTTGAGCAAGTTCTTTACAAATAACACCCTTAGACATTTTTCTGATGTTACGGGAACCAGAAAAGCATGACCATGATTCAGCTCAGGGGGTTGTGGAAGAGGCAAAGTCTTTGAGATTAACAGGAACTGCCCTGGAAGAGATGTAGCCCAAGGCTAGATGGACTACAGGTCTCCTGTTCCCCATGTCATTTCTCTAAGTTGTTCTTATATGTTGTAGCATCAGGAAAGCATGCTGTTTCTTTCCAGAGAACAAAACCCCCAAATCTTCGAGGTACTGTGTAGACAAAGCTCATCGAGGTGTGCAGAGAAGACTATTAATGAAATAAAACAGCTTCATGAGAAGCAACACTTGGTGCTTTGTCTGCGAAGGAATCGGTCTTTCATGAAAGATTTCATGTTCCCCCGATTTATTTATTTATTTTGCATTGAATGAGCAAGATTGTTTAAAAAGGGTGATGGGAAAGGTCACTGGGGAAAGGCCCCCTCCTCTACTCACTCATCAATTCTTATAACATTAAAAAAATTAATTTAAATTGCTACTTTCCTCAAAATGAAATGTAAAGCTTTCACAGTTCTGTTGTTTAATTTCCCAACTGGATATGAAATTAAGGAAATTGTAATTGTTTGACCTATCGCATCAGGGAGTCTAGGTATTTTTTCTTCTGTTTCACAGGAGTACATCTATATGAGAATAATGGCTTCCCCAGAGGCTCCATTTCTTGTAAAATACGATCTAATGAATTAAAATATATCTCTTCTTGTTGGTGCTTTTGCGTGCTGTGACCTGCCGTGGGTTTGAGTTTCGGGTGCTCCCATTGAATTGTCTGAAGGCTCTCGGCACACTTCCTCCTGGTGAATTGTTCTTCCTGAAGTTTGTCCATTGATTACATCCTCTGGATTGGGTTGGCTGTCTGTCTTACACGGTTCACTAAGTTTTCCTCACTAAGCATTGCTAATGTGCCTTCCATAAAGTTGCAGCTTTTTGAGCTTTGATCCAGGAACCTTTCCAAATTCAGCAAGAACAACTAAAGAAGCAGGCTTTTTTTTTTTTTTTTCTCTTCTCCCCCTCCTCACTTTGTATCCTTTGTTACTGAAGAGGGCTGCACATATTTAATACCATTTAAAGCCAGACAAAAAACCCTCTCTTTTGGTGATTTCTCCAAAATACCAGCTGATTATTGTTGGCAAGGACATCACACTGGAAAGGACTAGCTGTTCTGCGTGGTTTTGAGGCCAGAAGACTGCTGAGCTTGTCCCTGGTGGCTGGGTGGAGCTCGTTGGGTACCTGCCCAAGAGCCACGGGATCCCCATGCAGCAGGTGGGCCTCTCTTGGGGGGTAAAATAGGTTGACACCAAAGAATGAAGCTCCTCTCCACTGAAGGGTCAAAAAAAATACACTGAATATCGCTGAGGAAGCAGCAAACATTGGTCTTAAGATCTCTCTACTCTGTAAGTCTGACCAGATGCATATGAGGTTTTTCAGGGCATCTAATATACTTTTAGAGAATAGCTAGACATGTCAGTGTGTGGGGTAGGGATGCATTCATTTTGAGGGGTCTTGCAGTGAAGTTTTTGTCCTGAAGTCAGCACTTGGAGAGGTTTCCCATGTGATAGGATTGGAGGCTGAGCTGACCTGCCACCAGAGAAAGGAAATTTTGCTCTTAAAAAGTGAGCACAGGTCAGCCTCACTGATATAGTTAGCTCTCAGCGATTGTAAGCAAAGATGAGTTCAATGGGATCCATGATCTCTCGCTTTGCCCTGATTTCCCAAACAGGCCACACAAGTGGCCTTGCGCACACCCACGGCAGCTGGTAAAACAGCTCCTCTTGAGCAATGGGAAGAAGTTGGCAGGACTGTTAGGATGGTTTTGCCAGGAGTTCGTGGCAGAGACAGTGACTTTGTTGAGGCCACGGAAGAGTTGGTGTGTAGACCGGATTAGAAGTCGGGAACCGCTTTGCCACATTTTAGGCATTAGAAGCTCTGGCTTATGTAGCATGAATACCTGGGTTTTTAATATGTAAAAATTGTCATATTTCTTTCCCTCTTTCTCCAAACCCTGTTGCTCTAACAGGAGGAGAGCTTTCCAGCTTGCCCCAGAGTGGCAGAAAGCAGAGTTGACCATGCCTTGGGGCAACCCCCTCCTTCCCAGGTGGGCAGAGGAGACCCTGCAGCCGTGGGAGCAGGGGTAAGGCAGGGCCTGCTCCGCTCCCCACCGCGCTGCCAGGCTGCGTCAGCACACGAGCGGTGACGGCGGCGAAGGCAGCGGCAGCCCTGCCTGCGGCGGGCAGGCAGCTGCGAGGCAGGCAGCGGCAGCCAGCTCGCTGACAGCACGGCTCTGGCACCGCGAAGAATCGAGCCCTTTGTATTTAGCCATCCAGACCTAACACACTGACATGGTCGTCATCAGATACAGTTGACACATGTTTAAATGGTGTATCTCACCGCTTTGAACAAGCGGGAATGTGTTCTTGGACTGCTTTGCTCTCCGGATTTCTACGGAGTTTCCCACTGTCCATTTTCCATAGTTACTTACAGCAATTAACTGGAATCCAGGGCTGCAGCGGCTGCACGCATAGTCTCTCAAACCACACCTGTGGCTTTTTTGTGTCACATATAATTCATTACTGAGTGACGCTTCCTGCCTTGTCATCTTTAGTCCTAGATGAATGAATGGTGTAGCTAAATCAGCTTAGCGCCGAACTAAAGCGGTGGTTCATGTCAGCTGTGGCTCTTGCACAAGTCGTGCAGAAACTTATTTGTGTTGGTACGGCTGGGAGTTTGCTGGAGGCTCCAGCTCTTTTGATATCGGATCCGCTCACAGCTTGCATGTCCTGCCTCAGCTTTATTTTCCCTTCCAGAGGCATAGATACTGCATGAATCACTGTGTCTTTGCAGAGGCTCCAACGGGCAAAGGTATTTGTGCAGAAACCTCACGGGGCTGTAATGGTTTTGTGACAGCTAAATGAAGACCAAATAATGTGATATGATGAAAGGTATGCTCAGCAGTCTGATTCCGCATCTGAAGTTTTTATGCGTTTATCTTTACAGTGAGCTGAAAAATGTTTGAAACATTCGAAACAAGAATTGCCTCAAGTCCCGGTTAGTAGCAGACAGAAGTACACAGAGGAAAACCTGTACGTAATTATATATTAATATGCAGAAAACTGAACAGCGATTTTAAAAAATTACATCCTGTTATTTCAGCATATTTGAAAACATTCAGGAAGCTTACACACAAATTTTATACGGGCGCTGTACACGGAGAGGCCTGTGCTTTATGCGATAGATCAGGGTACATTCCAGTGAACAGGCTGTCTCTGCTTTGGTCTTTAGTTACGCTGAGATAGAAAACATCTGATAACCTTTAAAGAAATATTGCAGTCTTTTGTAAATTAGGCTGGGGTTTTGTTTCCAGATTTGGATTGTTTTGTGAAAGGAAAGATGTTGCTGATCATCTTGTTTGAAAGTTAAATATTGCTCCAGTGAAATGTTTTGCGTTTTATTTTGTTTTGTTTTTAAAGAAGGAAGTAATATTTTTAATTCATGTTTCAGCTTGTTCATCATCCGTTGCACCTTTGATACATGTTCTCTCACATTACTTCATCTGTAGCTGAGATCACTTTTTTAGCAAAAAGACACAGTGATAAACCCGGCAGCTTCCCTGCAGCTTGGTGACAGGAGCTTTGGCATAGACACTCTGAAACTGGTTGACACTAAACATTTCAAACAGCCGCAGCAGTGGGTCCTTAGCTACCTGGATGATCTTCCAGAGCGTGAAGATTTGTCAACTCCACTTGTGTAGAATCACAAAATCCTAGAGATTTTGAGAGAGACCGGGGCGGGGGGAGGGCTCTAGTCTAGCCTGAAGCCCCAGTGGGGACTGCCATGAACACCAGGTCAAGTTGGCCATAGCTTGTCTAGTGGAGTCTTGAAAACCTCCAGGGACAGAGGTGCCGCAGCCTCTTGGAGTGGGCGGTTCCAGCACTGCACGGCCCTCCTAGAGAAAAAGCTTTTCTGAATGTCCAGCCTGAACTTCCCAGGCTGTGTTACACCATTTGCCACTATCACGAAGGGTTTGGCTCCATCAGAGCTACAGCTGCAGACTCTGGTGCTAGGTCGTGTGTGCATGCTCTTTTTCACTTTTAATCTAAACTTTGATAATGAAGAAGCAGTTAGATTGTCTGTATTAAAGGTAAAACCAGATTAGGTTTATAAAATTTTTATGAAATTTTAGTAATTTCACTGTGGCTATATCACGCCTATAACTTCATAGCACTGTAAGACTGTGACCATACTGTTATTATGACTACTATTATTATCATCATCACTATCTCTATACCTGATACGAACATACCATTTCAGGTTGTTATCCCATTTTTGGCAGCAGAAAGAAACATTTTTTATGACTGGGCAGAGCTGCATACTGGTGGGGGAATGAGTTGGATTCTGCTATTACTTTAGCATCATCAGCAAAATGATCATGTGCTGTAAATTTACATTATAATTATGATGTCAGTCAGAAACAATATAACTTGATTTTCAGGTTGACAGAGAATGTGCCCTGGGAATTTAGAGGGAATATACTTGTCTTCTTTGGAAGCTGAATAAGTCTTAACAGACATATTTCAACAGTATGTATGTAGTTCAATGACGTAATATTCAGCAAGTATTTTCCAATTAGCCCAAGTTTTAAGGCCAGACATTTCATTTTTAGTTCCTGTTTTATTTACTTGTCACAAATGAACTCAGGATTCTGCACCTTTTTTTTTTTTAAATATAACTTGCACCCTACACACCTACAACAATACTCATGGGGTTTTTTTTCTCTTTTGTCTAAGATGTGATTTATTCATTCAAGTAAGCAGGTTGTAGATAACCTGAATCTTGAGAAATGAATAATGGAGGAAAAGCTCTGTTTTCAACACTTCGTTTGAGACAGAAGTCAGTATTTTCGAAAGAGTGTAGTGAACCGGCTTCTGGGCTTAAAGGACACTCTGAAACACCTCGTATGTGCAGGGATGGCCTAGTACCTAACTCCTCCTGGCCATATAATTTCTTTGAAACATTTTGTCGTGGACTTCCAAAATCCTCCACTTGTGAATGATGGTAATGCCTGAGTCCCACTTTGTCCCTGTTAGAGAAGGTACCCAAAGCCGTATAGTACCCCAGCTGCTACTCAAAATCACCTGGAGGGGGTTATTCCTCTTCAAAACCAATCTTTGTACCTCTAGTGACTGAGAGCTTCAGAAGGGCTTTGTCTTCAAGATCTTTCTGGTTCTTCGGAACGAAGACCCCTCTCTGTCCTGCTCAGGGTTTTAGGGGTTCTGCAGGATGGCTTTAAGGAGGTGGTGAAAGCAAAGGGCGTAGTAATGTGGAGAAGGATGCTGTCTCTCACACCACAGTGGGTATGTGAGCACATCTACTGTGACATGAAGCAACAGCTCTTCCAACAGTAGCTGGTTTTGCTTCTGGTTGTGCTAGTGTGTGATACCAGTCAGCTGCTCTGTGAACAAACAGCAGCCACTGGAGCTGAGCATCCTGACTGTGCAGCAGCATGGTTCTGTGAATTTGCTTTCTTACCTTCCTGCCTCTCTCCTCCCCTTCCCCCTCAGTTTCTACTACACTTTTCTCTTGTAGACGGCAATGTAGGGCCAGGCTGCTTTTCATTTCCATCACTTTTCCCTGCTGTGACTGAATCTGTTGCAATTAAATTTTAATTGAGATGCACACTGCTTAAATAGACACAAGACAGCTACAGCTATTGCTAATTAATTTTCTTCCAAAATGACAACACTTAATAATTATATTCCATGTCACTTACATTATTTATACAAGTTTAACTTTGGGATTTTTTTTTAAAGACACGTCAGCTGTGAAAGTGCTTTATGGTGTTAATCTCCTGTAAGGCAATTGTGATTAACTTGAGAAGTGGAAGTATGTTTATGGTGCATTTAGTAAAATAGCTTTGTGAGTTGCAAGAAAGACTGGGATGTTTCTATGAAAAGGTAGTAGTGTTTCTAGTTACAACATTTAAATCTAGATAAGCCTAAATGATAATAATTTGTGCTTCTGTAGCATCTTTGATTTGAGGATCACACAGTGCTTTCCACCTATGAACGAACAAGCTCATACCTTATGGCAGATTCCTCCCCAGTTTCTCACTTCACCTTGCATAGCACAAAGAGATCATCTGCTGCCTAAGCTTGCAAAATTCCTTGCCCTCTGCTACCTTGCTCTAATACCAGGCAAAGAAAATGACCTTTTCATATTTTAGTCTGAAGAATCCATCACTGGTTGCTGTCAGACAGGGTGTTGGATGAGCAGGACCATTTGTCTGTTGCGGCGTGACAGTCCTCAGGCAGCACTGTGACAATTTGGGGAGTCTGTCTGTACAAGAATAAGTAGTTGCTGCATCATGGGATGACTTGCTGTTTGCAGAGGCGTGCATCATCAACCTCGGAACTTCAAATGTTCACCAAACAGGTAGAAACTTCTTGGGACAGCTGTGAGTGGAATTTTTCCAGCTTTTCCTGTGGGGGTGCACAACTGTGATGCTTCTTTTGCAGAACAAAGGAGCCGGCTACGGAAGGTGAGAAGCATCAGCCTTGGGGATTTACTGGCAGATCTGGAAGCTTTAGGAAGAACTAGAGTATCAGAAGGCATTTCTATTTTTCTCAGCAAGGGTCCTGTCTAAGGTGAAAGTTAAAGCTGGAAGATACAGCAGAGGGATTCTGTGGGTCAGAGAAATAGGTGTGGGAGGGAGGGACACGTAAGACTATTTGATCACTCAGAGGACTCAAGACCAATAAAAGTCAAAACTAGATGAGAAAAATGACTGCAAGTACCTGGTTGTGCATATTTCCTCTGCTAGCATAAAGTAACTCTTTAGAAAGCTTACCACCTTTCTGGTCATCTCTATTATGTTTCAGTACAAAGTTACGCTGCTCTGGCAGCAGAGCTCTGGAAAAGTGTGTTTGCATTTATTAAGGATGTTGGGGATTAGCAGTGATGTTGCACAGAAGAATTAATTGGGTGTTGCAGCCCCCTTCCAAGAAGGCACAACAGAAAATTTTTCCAAGGATGGCATGAAAAGCAATTGTGCTGTGTGCTGCTGTGATCAGAGGAGGTCAAGATGTTGTGGATCTGGAGGACTGAGCAACAGGCCAAATGGAGTGTCTCAGCCAAAGGAAATTTGATTAAATGTGTTATATGGGTGTACAGTGAAACTCCCTTGTTGGATATATAGGACTATCGTATACTATTCATCTCGCATAAATTTTGGTGTCTTCTTGAAGATAGTCATTTTGATTCCTTTTGTGGTGAATATATAGCAACAAAAGTACCTTCGGAACTATTTCACTCTGTTAAGATGGATTTTAATGCAAGGCTGTCTGGTCATCTGTCTATTCTCGTGTACTGTCCTGGATGCAAAATTGCATTAAAAAAAAATCCTTTTTATTATTATGTCACTTTATTTTTTTCCTCAGCTTTGACCCTAGCAAAGCAGACTGGACAATAATTAGTTCTGTTTTGGTGTTTATTTGATTTCATGTGCACTGTTGCACAGTGACAGGGTTGGGTACTTATGGAAATGGAATCCTGGTTTTTTTAGAAGTAATGGAAACTTTTTGCACCTTTATTTTATGGCTTCTCTCTGTAGGCTGTAGATTATTCTGCTCTCCTCCTAAGCAGGTACTGCAGTTAATTGTGTACAGATTTTTGTGCTTATCATTAAAACAGCCAAGATTCTTGTGGAAGACACAGTGTCTTGGTAGCACAGGAGGGTGGGACAACAGTGCGTGCAGACCCCTTTCTCCCCATTGGGCCAGTCCTGGGAGCCAAGGGCTGCTCCATTGCACCTGACGAGACAGCAATCATTTATTCTTCTAACAAATAGTCCTCTTCCTCTGTGCGTTTTCCCTGAAGTTATTTACACATAATGTTGTTTGCTTTGAGGTCTCGCATGCACTGTAATTTGCATATGGTGCTGGAGTTGCTGACGGTTTGTTCCTTTGATTGCTGATTCTCACGGTCCTGAAATACGCCTTTAGCTGCCAGTGCAGTTGCGTAGCCGTAGGGGCCTTAACCCGAAAAGCCTCGGGTCTGGTAAAAGCTGGAAGAGCTTTGTCCGAGATGCCTAGCCTGCGTGGTTGTGTCCAGGTCCCAACCAAAAGACAGGGCAGGAGCCACGCAGCTTTGGGTCTGTTTTATATCATTGCACTGGTCAGCAAAAGGGAAGGCTTAACCGTTAATGAATGTTCACAGCTACCAGTCCTCTGCTCTCAAAATCTCAGTGGGGTGCAGTGATGAAAAGCTAACCCTGCGCGTGCTTCAGATCTGCTACATATTCAGATAAACAAAGACTATTTCTTCAATTACAAGAGTGCTAAGGGAGGACATCTAATGTTTTCTTGGTATGCCATTAATGATCTGGGGGTGGCCAACAGTTTTTGTTTTCAAAAGATACATTTTCTCTGACTATGTTTCTAATAAACTTTATATAAGTTAGCAATGAATCTGTGAAAATCTGAGTTTGCAGTGGAGATACTGGCTCCATAATAGAAAGTGTGCTGAGATGTCTCACTTGTAATGTGTGAAAGGCTGGGAAAAGCCCAAGGGGACAAAGTGGTACCAAAATGTTGGGTAGCTATGGGCGTGGCTGAAAGACAAGAAATTGTGTGGGCATCTACAGCTGGTGACATGTCCCCCAGCCTGGAGCGGGGGAGAGGCCAGTCTCCCATGTGCCTTCAGTTCTGTGAAAGTTTGGGCTCAAATGGATGACTGCAGAGATAGGAGATAAGCTATGATTAATTTCTTCAGCAGAGAAAAACCGAACTTGCTTTTCAGTCAAGCGCTAGGTTATGACAGCACTTAGGATGAATACTTGAAGAGGTGTTTCAGTATTTCTAGTGTAGGATTTTGAACGTCAAGGTGCCCTGACACTGTGTGTTATGCAGAGAGCAAGGGGGTATAAGAAATATGCTCGCTCTTTCAGTGAAGGACAAGTAGGTTATGACAAATGAGTTACACATGTGGTTATTCCCTTACTTGGGGAAAAATATAGTGTAAAGACAATTAACTGAAGAACCCTAGTATTTGTCCTAAAATCACAAAAATGGATCCTAACAGACATGTTCACAGGTTTCTGATTTTCTGACGGGATCTGATTCTTATCTTGGAGACCTGTAATAGAACAGAAACAGACAAGACAATGGTTTCGTTGGTGAAAACTAGTTAAGAATGAGACTGGGAGTGGACAGATATCTCTGCTCTGTCTGACCAAACCAATTCAAAGAATACTTCTTTAGGCCTGGACTGAAGAAAGTACATATGCATTTGCTGAAGTCTCCCTTAAGCCAATGAGATTGAAGGCATAGTATGGTGAGTTTTGAAGGGCTTTGAAAGAGGAGACAATGGTTGAGGCAAAACAAAAGAGCATGTCGTCAAAGGATGTAAAGCAAAGTGACAGGAACAAAGTGACAAGCTAGGAAAATGCTCTTTGCTCCCACATTCTGAATGGCTGTGAAATCAGCTTTGTACTCATTAGAGCCATTGTAAAGGAACTTGCTGTAAATGAAAATGAATGGCTTAGAGGCTGGTGTTTTGAGTTCAGATGTGTAGGTGAGTGGTAGGAAGCTCAAGAAAGTGCCAAACTCTGAGACATTGTGCAGAAGGAAGAGGCAGGAGTCAGAGGTGGCCAGAGGCAAAATCTTACAGTGAGGTTGGAGGAACCTGAGGGCCACCCCAGGTTTTAGACTTGAGTAACAAACAAGATGCTATCCACCTCTAAAGCAGTTGGCATCCTTTGCCACCTTCTAACCACAGCCAGACTGCTGTGAGAAGGTATTTGAGAGGCAGACTGAGGTTTCTATGTGGTTGGAGCGAATCAGGTCTGAATCAGGTCAATCTGCAAGTGAAATGTAGGAAAGATGTAGTGGAGACAAATCCCAGAGGCGACTGGGTACAGAAGATTGTATACGGCTTAGTTGTGAATGAGGAGGAAGATGGAATAAGAGTTACAGGTACAAGTGGGATTTTGTTTTTAGAGAGAGGCAGACGGAAGCAGACTGGGTTTGTTAGGAAAAAGAGCAGAAAAAAGGGAGAAATGGCAAGAAGAGCAAGAAATGACTGTGACGTGGTTTAGAAGATGGTTGTGGAGGAGAAAGGTGATTAGAAGAGAAGAGCAAATGAAACTTTAGAAGCAGGGAGGGAGTTGTAGATGGGAGGTAAAAGACTTGTTTTTTTTTCTCTAGGAACAACTCAACAAGACCACATGAGGAAAAAAAGATACATAAAATATAATTATCATCTGCGTTAATATACAACAGAATTAACGTACAATAACTACAAGGTAAATAATAACTATTACTAGCAGTACTAAAAAGCTACATATATATGTGTGTGTATGCACACATGCTCCTATAAAAGGGTTCTGTTCTGAAGAATTTATATTAATCCTTTGCATTTTGTCTGAAATTAGATGGTATCAAGGAACAAAAGCAAACAAGGAAGAAATATTTGCAGGGTCTTCTCAGGCTAGCCTTAATGATATGAGTTTTACATAATGAAATAGTGAAAACCATCTTTTTTGTGTGTGTTGTTTAGTAGCCACAGCAGTCACTGTGCCCCAAAGTCTGGTATAGCCTCTGAATAGCTGTGGGGACCCAACCAGAGTGAGTGTAGTTTCCAGTGCTCAGTCCCTGGCCTGATTACCCCCAAACACAGTTCTTTTGCTTCAGTTGCTTCAGCTTCCCAGTTGCATACATACAACATGGTTCCTAAACCATTCCTCTGAGCCATAGCAACCTGCTGACATTTGCTAAGAGTTTACTGCTAGCTTGGGTTTTGTTCCAGTAAGTTTTGCGGACTTGAGATGTGCTGGCATGTCAGCCCAGCTTGTTTTGTATGTGAAACAGATACTACAGGGCAGTGGAGGATCAGACCTCCTTGTTTTCCCAGTCTTCTGTAGGCTCTGGAGACACCACTGAAGGGCCTCAAAAGGGAGGTTTTTACTTTAGCTTTTATAACAAAAGAATAAAATAAAATACAGTGTTCTTTCTTTCCTTTTTGATGCTGGCAGCTACTTGCCAGACCAAGAAGCCAAGTTGGTTCTTGTAGGCTACCAAGTAAAAATTGCATGATACTCTGTTGGTGGACGGTTTTATATCTGTCTCTGTCATCAAAATGCTTGCAGCACAGTAGACATAATTGCATAGTAAAGGAATGTGTACTCTGCAACATTGCCATTGGCAGGACATAAACACCTTAGAGTTTATCAGTGTTCTGGGAGAATTTTATTAGTAAGTCCTTATCAAGAAAGAAAAAAATAGAGAAGTTGGAAGGTGTAAGTTAGTTTCACTTATCAGTAGAGACAGGTATGGTAAGATTCAGTCATTATAAATGCAGATGTTTTGAAATGCGAAGGTAAGGCAAATCAACCATATATAACACGCTAATATATAGGTGCATAAGATCACAGACGATCAAGGTGCTAATCTAGTCTGACTTTCTCCATGACATCATCAGAGGACTTTTTTGTACATAAACCTATCCACATCCAGTGACAAGTCTTCGACTACAGCAGATCTTCTGGAAAAATATCTGAACAAGATGTCAGGTCTGCAGTGCTAGAGAGTGTCACCAGCCTGAATTTAGTTATCTCTGCTGAAACTGAGAGCCTTGCTTCTAATCTGAATTTCTCTAGTTTAACTTCTAGCTTTTAGTCTTTGTAATTGATATCAGTTAACTGTAATTGATTTAGCCATAGATTCTTGTAATGTCACTTAGCTCTGGGTCAAAAAGCATCTGTTATCAAAGTTTTGTTAATTACATATCTATTAATATTACTGATCAAGTCATCCTGCAAGTGCCTCTCTTTTGAGCTCTTTCCTTTTCCTCATGGATAGCGCTGGAGCCTTTGCAATTTTCATCTTTCTGCTTGAACTGTGGACACCAGAGCTGGGCATAGTGTTCCATTAACAGTCGATTCAGGGTTAAACAGACAGGCATTATAACCTTCCAAATTCTGCATAGACAAACACATTTTGCTTTAGCTGACTGGATACTGGCAACCTGCATAGAACTTGTCAGCCACTGTTTGCCCACCATAAACTTCAAGTTGTCTCCATTCAGTGTTTCTTAAAACACAGCCTTCATTTTAATCAATTGTTTTCCAGTTGTGTGGGCTTGTAAGTAGTTGCTTTAAAATACATGATCTTTGTATCTAGCCCATCTACGGACAGAGAGCAAGTCACTGGTACAAAGCGGTTGTCTTTATTTACCGTGTCTGCAGTCATTTGTCACGGACAAACTTCGTGACTCTCTGTTTGTCTCCAGTCACTGATACACAAAATGATTGTAGTTCTCCATTTGTACAAATGTTTCCACCAGATTCAGTAATACCGATCAGGACTAATTTGTGTATTAAATGAGCTATTCCACTTCTTGTTTATTACTCAGGTTCACAGCATTAGAGTCTACACAATTAAGGAATCTCTTCTCTTTGGGTCCCTTGGTACCTTGATTAATTTTAATCTTGACATCTTGATTTCTGGCTAAATGAATGCTCATTTTCACCCTTGTCTTTTGTCATTATCTCAATACCCTCCTGAATACTTCAGCCTGTCTCCTGAAAGACTTATTCCCTTCCACTGAAGTGACAGCCAGCCACATTGTACAGTCTCTTTGTAGAAGATGGACCTGCACTGCTCAAAACTGAGGGGCTCTGCCTTTCGCTGCTTACTTTACCGTTAATTTTTAGAATCATACATAGCCCTGTAACTTGAGTTGCAGCTTGCAGAAATGAGCACTGTTCAGAGTATGAATTTCATTCTCCCTCATATAAAGTTCCTTGCAAGGACTCTTGGTCGTTCTTGAATCTTTCTTCACCAGTGTGCTTGTGCCCTTGCAGACTAGGCTGCGTTGCGGTTCATGGGTACATTCCACATAGCGCTGTTCGTTCCTACTACATCGACTGTCAGATGTTTCAACGGTTTGGGGTTTGCAGATGTTTTGTTACTTGTGAGCATGAGGTTGGACTCGATGACCCCTGTGGGTCCCTTCCAATTCCGAATACTCTATGATCCTGTCAGAAATTCTTCTCCCATTCCCATCTGGATGAATTTTTCTACATTCTCCAGTTTATGAACTGCCAACCATTTTATGTGGTCTGCATCCTGCCTTCAGCTGGCAACTGTAGTCTTATAAAGCAATATGTGTTTCTATTCAGTGTGGAATAGCAGCTTGTGTGGTGTATGTGTTCAGCAGAGGAAAATGAGCCAACTGAAGTGTTGCTTTTTTGTTTTTAATTACATTCTTGTTTCCTTCCCAGGCTTCTCTTTTCTACATACTTACACGTGTGCCTCCAGAGGGAGGATTCAAAAGGCTGATGAAGTGCACTGGAATGTTTAAAAATAAACCAAAGTTTTGTAATGAAACATGTTCTGAAAGAACCCAGTTGCTATAGGGAATTTTGTGAGGATGCAGTCCTTTGCCTTCCATTGCTCAAAGTAAAGGTTTTCCTTCCTTGAGCCAAATGAGGATTTTCTTATCCAAGCTTTGGAGCCTGTTCAGTGTCATCTGGATGGACTAGTCACTACAAGACAATGTTACTCATCCCACCCCTATTAAAGCAAACCCATTAAACTTAATTTCATGTGGCTTGTGTTTGGGGTTTCATTCATGAGAGTTGAAAGTGCCCGAACTATTGCAGCACGGAAGTGAAACCCTGAGACACTTCTCCATCAGTCACCACCAGCCAAGAAAACATTCACTTCCATCTTGTCAGAAGCACTCTCAAATCTGATTTCAAGGCAGCTGTCTTCCTCCCAGCCAGATCGCTCTGTTGACCCTCACCTGCTCCATGGAACCTGCATGAACATCTCTGTTCCAAATCAGAGTTTCTGCGGCACTTGTAGTACACACAGTTTACTTTCTTAAGAACTTTTACTCATAAACCTCCTGAAATGTCAGAAGGTTAATTATTACTAATTTGGAATTAGACTCTAATTTTGTTGTAAACAGCTTAACTGCTGGGCCACCACCCTGGTCCATACTACAGTATGTGTTTAGCTGTTACCCACACGGGTGTATCTGCCAAGGACCACAGATGTTTTATCTGACGTGTTAGTTATTAAGAGTTTCTGCTCTTGTTGGAGCACGAAGACTTGATGAAGGGGTGTTTTTGGTTTCTTTTTTTTCTTTTTCTTCTTTTTTGTTTTTCTGTTCTGGTGTGCAAAGTCTTCCTAAAATGAAAACAATACTTTTTCATTAGATACATGCACACACATATAGGTAAAATCTGTCTTTTTTCCTTTTTGGAAAAAAAATCAGAAAGTTCTATCAGGAAATTGAATACTTCTTTGGATTTACATCAAAAAACCAAACTTAGATAAGTCTTTTGCCAAAGTTCTCTCTCCCTTACAACAAGAACAACCAAATAAACAAAAACCAAGTGCAGATTCATGGACAGGTTATAATGGTGACGCATCACTTTTGAGCAATTTCTGTTTACCTGGTGGCATCCTCCCATATTTTTGCAGCATGTTAACACAGAGTCTGAATGCAGGAGTGTCTTGATTATCTTCTTTGACGGTTTTTCACATGTTGGAATGCGCATAGTTAAAATTTTCTCGTGATAAGACACGTAGGATTGGCTTTGTAAAAGTACAACCACGACTGTTTTCCTGTTCCATCACAAAAGGCTCTTCCCTCCAGCCTTCACTCCTCCATCTTCACAGTCCTTCCAAAGTAAGAAACAAAGATAACTTTTAAGAGAGAAGAGGGAAAATCATGTACCCTAGCCTGCATGTCTCAGCATGGACCAATGCCGAATCTGTGTCTGGCTTTGAGCTTTTATGTCTGCTCATATGTTTTGATGGTGTATTGTAATTTTTTATAACCCAGCATCTGAAAGATAATTTCTGTTCAAGGTTTCGAGCTTGGCAACCTGAAAATATATTTGAAGTGGGGAAACGATTCAAATTTATCTGATGTTTTATAAATTGCTCTTATTTGTGAGGAAGCAGCAAAGCTAAAGTGACATTAGTGTTTGTGAAAAATATGAACAGCAGGCTAAAACCAAAGAGTGGGTGAAATGTGGGTACCTTTATTCAATATCATCGCCTTTCCAATAACCATAGCCCAGAAAGTAAATGGCTTTAGAAAGGGAAAAATCATTTGTGTTTCAATTTGGTAGCCTCAGTGTTGTCATCTGATGCCGTGGAGTGTCCTAGGATAGCCTGGCCTCTGGTTGACATTCCTGAAGGATGCATGTCTCCCGTAGGTCCTGTGCACATCTGTCAGCCCCGCCCAGGACCATCGGTCCCAGGGTGCTGGGTGCCCCTGTGCAGACACCGGCTTTGCACCCTCTCTGTCCAGGACCTGTTAGTGTCCGGGCCCTACTGGAAGGTAAGGAGTATCCAGCTGGTGAATACTAGTTCTGGAGCAGGTAGCTCAATACTTAAAGACCTTCAAGATGGTGATAATTTCTGATCATCACAACTCGCTCCACGGGCCTTGTTTGATATAAGCGGAAGGTAACTGTGGTCAGTGTTAGTGTAAGGAGAGATAGTGCTTGTGACTCTTCCTGAGGTGTATGTCACTGTTTCCCTTCATGTGCCTGGCATGATGTGAAGCAGTGGCTTGTATCCTTGTGTCTAGGTACTCCAGCTACGAAGGGTGATAGATCACGCTGGAGAGTTGCATTCATCAGAGCTGCTTGCAGGGCACATTTCTTCTGTCAGAGACCCTTGCACTTCTCCATTTTGCTTCCCTACAAGTTCCCTGAATGTTTTCTGTCTTCTCTTTCCTTTGTGCCATGCCTCTCTGCCCTGTCCCTGCTATGCTAGATGTCATGCTGTGACCTCTCTTGCCCAAGCAGGGCTATGTATCCCCGTCTCCCATGATACTAGGTCTGTCTATGGGCTCTTTCTTCCCCTTTCCCATGCCATTCTTTTCTCTCCCTTCACAGGATTTGCCATTGTCTACCTTGTGCCTGTACTTCTGTTCACTCATATTCTTCAGTAAGCTCTTACCTACTCTAGTCTCTAAGGTCACCCCTCTTTCCCCTTATTTCAGCAACTTTGCTCTCTTCCATGCTCTCCTCAATCCTCAGGATCCCTCTGCTCTTTCCACATTCAACCAATCATCCTTGCAAACATCGCTGCTTCCCTCGTACCTCCTTTCCATCATATGTTTTTCCATATTTTATCTCCTTTCTTTACCACATTGGGCAGAGTTGTACCCATTGGTGCGTGGACTATCCCTTGATCTTCTGAAACTAGATGGAGGTGATGTTCTGAAGTTATCACATTACAGAGAAATGCTCCCAAGCACCAGGCAGTCCTGGGTGCACTTTGACCCCTCACAGTAAGGCAAGAGTGTATTCTTCCTTGTGCTTTTGGTTTGCTGTTGCCATATGGAAATGGCAGATGGTGTTGATCAGGAAGTTAATCTAGAAGCGTATCTGTTTCATACCGTACGCGAAAGATTTGTTCATTAAACTTAGAACTCTAATTTAAAGCCAATTAACAGAGTGATTTGAAGAGACTTGTTGTTTTTGAAGTTCAAAAGAGATGCAAAGTCTCTGATTTCAGCCTTTGTACATTCCAGAACCTGTATAACTCTTGCAGTGTTGCCAACTCTCCTGGGGTTTTTTGCCTCTCTTTCCACCCCCCTACCCCCCCTTTTTTTCCCCCCCTCTTCATTTTTTTGAGTGATGCAACTTTTGCCACGGGCTGGAAGTGATTGGTGAAGCCTTGTGAACACCCACCCTTCCTAACGATTTTAGCCCTACATTTAGGGGTGGGTGGGCAGAAATCATGTGTCTTTCTATCCTCTTTAATGAAAGCCAGCACAGCTCCCTCCTCCCTCCCTTTGGCAGCCTGGTTTTGCTCTTCTCTAAGCAGGAGTTGGGGAAGGAGATAGAAGCTGGTATGGACCCACCACAGAAGCTTTCTCAAGCTTGGAAGGGGCAGCAGAGGTCTCCAGACAGACAGCCAGTGCTCTATGCGTGCACACCCTAGAGTACAGCCCTAATTTCCATGTGCAATCAACCCTATAGGACTGGCCCAGGCAGACTATTTGTAAGAAATATCATGATGGGAAACCTTGTGCCAGGAGGATGCCAAAAATTGTTAGTTCTGAATTAATATTTGTACCGCCTTTGCCTGAGACTGATATTCTGTAAGCACTTGTAGACCCCTCAGCAACAGACAGTGTATTTGGACAGTCCCAACATTCAGCAGAGGCATGTGTACAGAAGAAACTTTCTTTAGTAATTTGAAGCTGTTGCTGATATAAAAGAAAATAGAAGGGTCAAGTTTTGCTGTGGTATAGAGACTATGACTTCACTGGGTTAACTACTGCTACTTCCGTGTAATTGAGAACATAATTTGGCTCAAACCCTGGGAGACTGGAAAGGATCACAGCAGCCACTGTATTAAGCCAGTGTTCAAAACAGTTGGCTCATGCTGAATTTCATGAGCAGATCATGCATTCAGAAAGCTTTAGCTATATGACAGAGCCCACCGCAAAAGAAGAGAAGGTGGGAGTATCTCTTTGTTCATCTTGACTAAAACAGCATGCCAGGAAAAGCTATCAAATGCGGTATTGTACCTACATGGGTGGGGGGCGACGTGGCAGAGCAGATAAAGTATCTCCCTGTTGGTGCCTGAGGACAAATCTGTGTGAAGGCTGCCCTCGGTTATCCCAGCTCCCATCGGTTATGCCAGGAGCCAGAAGCAGTGGGGCTTCGTCCTGGCTGTGCTGCAGTGGAGGTGGTGCTGGCATCAGCAGCCAACACGCCTTCATTACGTCCCCTTGGGGGTGATGACACCTCGCTGGCACCACTGGGGCCATGTGTTAGGAGGCCAGGTAGAGACGGACTTAAAATGAAGGAGAGGATAGACATTGGTCTGAGAAAGCCCAAAATATTCACTGAAGCGGAATGGTTGCCAGAAGCCTCCTTCAGAAATCTCTTCCTGCTGCCCCATGGGGCTGCCAGGCATGAAGGTGGCATTCAGCAACTGCGGTGGCTTCTGGAGGATTAGACCCATCTCACAACGTCACTGGCAGTGTCTGCCCTCTGCCAGAGAGGCTCGCTCCACTCTGGTACTTAGTCTTTGAGGAGAGGTGGCCAAAATCAGTGATTCGAGTTTCACAGAAAAGCTTGGGGGACATAAACCTATATTTTCTGCTCTGTCTGGAGTCGGAGGAGGGGGTTTCCTGATGAAAGAAAAATCCCGAAGAAGGAAACAATGCCTTTTTAAGCAAAGGGTGCGTGGGGGGTATGGCTGATGAGTATCTGTTTATTCCCAAGTTTGCTGGTAGTCCCTCTCTGGTTGATGCCCTCCAAAAGAGACAGGAGTTTTGGGACAGCACTTTCAACCATTCCTCTAGCGCTTAGTGGGAGGGATTGTTTTATTAGGAAAGTTTACGGTTTCTTGTTTTTCCTCAAAGGCGAATGTGACTTTGTTGTTTTTAATTCTGTTGGGATTTCTCCCTTTTAATATACAACACAGCTGTTAAAATAGCTAGGGTTGTCCAGGGCAAATCATATAGCGCTTTCCTTCTTCAGATCTGATGGCTGCCTTTTTAGTGTCGCTGCAGAATTATATTACAGGGCATATGAATAGTGCTGGTATTAGTGTCAAAATCAATTACCCAACCCTCCTTCTGCAGAAAAAGCTACAAACCTTCGGAACAATCTGAGTAATCCATTCTGGTTTCTAATTCTGAGTAATGACGGAGGGCAGAGACTTGTGCTTGAATAAGTGCACAGGGTCTTTCTCCGTATAGTCACTCCTAAATGCATGCTCTTTACAGGAAAAAGCAGGCTCCCTGTGAAACCCTTTTTCATGCCAAATGGCTCACTGCTAAGATTAATCTGTCATTGAATTTATAAATTCTATGTGGCACAGAGCAGCGGAAAAAGTTTAGCATTGAACAGAAAGCAAACTAGGTATTACTTAAAAAATGAATGTTGTGCTCCTGGATGGTGTGGATTGACTGCCTCCATCGATATATCTTCTTATACTGGTAATAAAAGTACTTCCATAGCCTTGTGCCTCCGAGGATCTCAAAGCACTTTGCAAATAGAGCAAAGTACTATTTCCTATTTTACGGCTGTGGAAACCAGCTGCAGGAGAGGTTAAGCTTTTTGCCCAGGGATACAGAGGAGACTGTAGCAGAGCCAAGATGGGAACCTAAATCTCCAGAGCTTTCAGCATTGGGTCCTGGTGTCATGCTACACCAAAGCACAGCAGGGGAATCTGATGGTCACTGACTCTCAGCCATTGTCCACGAAACCTCAGGAGGTCAGATACAAAATCAGTGTTGATGTTCCTTCGCTCCCTGGTCTGTGTCCCAGAGTCTGTGTGTGGAGATGCTGAGCAGGGCAGGATCCGGCCAGGGAGGATGCTGGTTGTCTTCCTGGGCTGGGATGGTCAGCTCTGGTTCTGGGTGGCTGTGGAAGGAGAATGATTTTCGATTGTTGCTGTCTTGGGGAAAAGCTCTAAGCCTCACGTCCAGCCTGTTCTGCCTCAAGCACCTTTACAAAGCAAAAATATTTATAGACTTATTACACTAAATCCTGTAAGATTAGAGCACTTGCATTCTTTTTTTTTTTCCTAATCCAGTATTTGAGAAGGATTACCTGTTTAATACAACCATTTACTAGAAATACTTGATTTTTTTTTAAATTCATAATTTATCTGAAAAAAGAACATACAGCTACAAAAGGCCAGATTTTCAAATATGGGCCTGATCTCTTGTCAAATTCCAGTTGGATAAATGACATATTTCAAAAACTGGGTCCCTACTGAGATGTCTGTGGCAGGGATTTGGAAATCTCATTTCAGGCACCTCTCTGGATAAAAGCATGTCTTTAACCTGCATGTTTTACAGGAGAACGATTTCTCTGACTAGTTTCGTCCTTCCCCTCCCTGGCTGCTGTGCTCTGCAGCCCCCCGAGGATGCTCCCCGCAGGCATGAGGCTGCCCTGAGGGTCAGGGTAACCCAGGGAGGGATGCGAGGGCGAGCGTCTGGTTTCAAACAAAAGTGCAAAGCCTTGAAAGGAGGGACTAAGAAGAAACAGGTGGGGGGCTACTAATATAGCCTCTGAAGTTTATTTGCTTAACGAACAGAAGCCCAGGCTGTCAGACCTAGGTCAAATACTCCACCAGTCTGAGTGTATTTATTTCATGCGTGGTCTGTAACCCAACCTCATTTCTGGATTAAACCACTGTAAAGTCCTGGCCCCCAGGAGCCCATCCCACATTTGCCATCAAGCCCAGCACATGCCTAGGCAGGTCCTCAGGGGCCACCTTGGTATACACTGGAGCCTTGTGTCATCAGTAAAGCCTGTAATTGTGGGTCCTGTCGTTTCCAATACAAGCTTTGCTGTTTACAGCTGCAAATCATGACCACAGAGCCATCACTTAGTGGTCCCATTAATGCAACCCATGCCTGAAGGCTCCCAGGAGAAGCTGCTCAGGCTGCAGCACACAGCCACTCTGCAGGCCACCGTCCTGCGGGAGCCCAGGTGGTGGTGGCAATGCTGGAGGACCACATTCACCATGCTCTAGGTCCCTCTGGGGTGCCAGCAAGGGTGGCTTTGTATTTACGGGGAAGTTTTAAAACAGCGATTGAGTGGAGTAGGCAGGGGTTTAGGACAGCTTGTCTTGAACAGTGGTGCAGCACGGACGGTCTCAAAAGATTGGCACAAGGTGGTCAGGGAGCATGGGGCTGTGTGCTAAACTGTGGAGCTCATCACATAGTGGGGAAAGAGGGACTTCGCTTTCTTGGTTGTCTGTCCTGAAGTTGCAGCACAAAAACTGCTTTCGAAAACCAGAAAAATAGTGAAAAGAAAAAAAACAACCACAAAATGCAGTGCTTATACCAGGGTCACAGACAACTAAGGGGTAAAAGTTAGAGATCTCACACGGAAGTTCCTGAAATCTTCACGTGCTTTAAAGTTTTTAAGAGTGTTAATTTTTTAATCCAGGATGCTCAGGAGTCAGTTAATCCCTTCAGAGGGAAGTTTGAGCTGACAGTATGGCAGTAAAACTACCTGCAGACAAAAATTTTTTCTGGTTTCCCAGACATCTTTTGGCTGATCTCATTAACTCCAGTAAGGTAAACAGCCTATGTGCTCCAGAGTATCTCAGGAGCTGAAAAATTTGCATCTGAAAATTTGCATGTGAAAAATTGCAGATCTGCATTAAAATTAGAAAGGAAAGGAGGAATTAGCAGTGGGTTTTCCCAGGACCAGCCCGAGGGCGGTAGTACCAGGTAACTCTGTGGGTTCTGTGAAAACAAGAGCGATGTGGAGACATTTGAAATAAAACAAGTGAAAATAGGGCAAACAAAAGTATTTGCAGTCAGCAATGAAGCATGCGTCCTCATTCAAGAGAAGCCCCATTTTTGCTTTAAATTTGGGATATGCATACATTTGCTTTTGGGAGATGAGATGTATATGAGTCATGCAGAATGAACAATCAAGTTAACAAGTTCAGGAGCTGTTATTTTTCATGGACCTAAGTTTAACAAAAAAGGGTTATTTGTGCTTTGGTATCTTCTTGTTTCATGGAGCTTTCACTGGCACTTAATTCACCATTTGTAATGGGGCTAAAGCTGTAGCTGATTTTCGTATGTGACCAGTCAGAATAGAAGAACTTGCTCAGGAGAGTCAGGAATCGGTGGATGTTATGTTAGTCCTCACCAGTGAGAGCTGGATGGGCTCTTGCAGGCCTGCTGTGGCTTATCCGTGATCACTGCTGGATGTTCTGGTCAGGGCACTGCTTCAGAACCAGTGCACAGAATAAGCACCGAGGAGGAAAAAAACCCCACATTAAAATTATTTCTGTCTGTATATTTGCTGAAAATTCTTAGCTGACTCAGTTTTTTGTTATGATGGGCTAGGTCATGTATAGGATGGACAGATTGGTTTTATACATGTTAAATTTTTGTGTCTCACCTGTCCTTTAATCCTGGAAAGCTCTTTGGACCCATTAGCTTTATTATACAGCCTAAGTTTAAGTGGGGAAAAAAATCTATTTTGATCCTGATCCTTTTAGGTCTTCAACTGCCTAACGTTGACAGGATGTGAGAATACCCACCCTTTTGCAGGGCTGTGCCCTTTCTGTCTCTAACTGCTGCACTGGCTACACTGCTAGAGTTAGAAACCCAGGAAATCTTTGCTGCTCTCTGTTTACCTTTGAGCCATGTCGAGCCATCGGCTGCTTCCTCATGGAGCTGATTTTGCCTCTTTTGTAAGTGGTGACCAGAATCTGGTTTTGTTTTATGTCCTGTAGGGTTGCTGACCTGGAAGATGCAAGTCTAAGATGGAAACTTCTGCTTCAACAGCTGCTGGGAAAACAGAAGGGAAAGGTGCAGTTCTGGAGGGGAATGGCTTTACAGAGACGGGGAAGAAACCCACTCCTTTAGCAGCTGCAGGAGCAGCAGTGGCACAAGGAGGTACTTTATGTTTTCCACACTTTGAAAGCAGCAGGGGGGGGTTTCATTAGACTGTAAGAATTTAATAAGTACGGTGGCATCTGTCCTCCTGTGAACATGCTGAGTTTATGGGGGTTCTTGGCCGTCGGAGGTCACAGGAACATGAAGTTGTATCTCCACGTGGCATCCAAACATCACTGTGCTGTGATGAGTCACTGGTGAGAGGTGGCCGTCGGAGAGCTGAAGCATCCCATCACTGCTTGCTACCTGTGCTGTGTGGTGTAGGCAGCACAGTGCCTGCTGCTCCTCCATGGAGGAATTAAAGGGTGGCTGGCAAGGCTGGTTGGAGCTGGGGAGCGCCCTGTTATCATGGTCAGGGAGGGGTGTTGTGTGCCAGATGTGATCCTGCTAACGAGCTAAACAGACTGCACTGTCTTCAGCCACTGCTGCTGGGATTTCACGGTTAGGGAGGAATTTGGGATTCCGCAGACCCAACGCAAGAAAGCTCGCAAAGAAAGCCCTCAACTTGCGCCATTCTTGTTACTGTCAGAAATAGCTCAGGTCTTGATTTCTTTTCCTGTCAGTGTTTTTGGCAAGATTTTGGTCCTGACGGTGTTGAAGTCAATTGGGAAGCTCTCATGGACACCCGTGGGCATGGGTCATTCTTGGGGCGTGTAACACTGCTGTGCGGGGGGACGTGCAGGAGCATTCGTCCTGCCTCCTCTCTCCCGCTACGGCAGGCAAAATACAGCCCCGGAAAACAGATCCACACGCTGGCACGCACGTGCTGGTGGATCTCCAGATTGGTGCCACGGCCCTTCATGGTGGCTCCAGCTGTGGGCAAGGCTGTGCCCGCCGGGAAGGCATCACACTGCCCTTGCTGGGGGCTGGGACTGGGTGTGCCTTCTGGACAGGGTATAAGGACACAAACTTAGCAGGGGCTGCACCAGCTCACATGTGACAAGAGACATCCCAGCTGTGTAAACTTTGCAAGCAGCTTTTTTTTCCTCTTGAAAATATACCTCATTGCTAGCCAGTCTACCTCACAATGAACCCTTCCCCACCCCTCCCTTCACTGCAGGGTGGTTTCTCATCACCCCAGGAGAGCAGCACGACTCCTCTGTGGGCTTCTCTGTTTCTTACACAGCTCAGCTGAAGAGTTTGTGTTTTCTGTTGGCTGAGTTTTGAAGACAGTTCCCAGCCCAAATTGCTTAAATCTGCTTTATCTATCCTTCCTTTTCAATGCATTTGTTACCCAGTTTTCATTTCCACATTGACCTAGAAAGATTCAGGTATACAGACTAAGGTAGCAGCTGCTAGGTTACGACCTATCAGATTACTTAATGTGTTTTATAAAGTTTACTAGCATTTGTTAGCCAATGGAAAGGTTTTCTTCAGAAGAACTACAAAATCTTTTGCAGAGTGCTCTTTGAAGAGAAACACAATTTCGTGCTGCTGAGTGGGTTGGAGCCACCTTCCTTGTGAGCACTATGCAAAGTGGCAGAAAGGAAGGCTTGCTGGGCAGCAGAAGTAGGGGAAGAGTAGAGACAGCAACACGCAGAAGTTTGCCATCCCCAACAGATTTTGATCCCTGTTGAAGAAGCACAGGCTGTAGAAACCACGAGGCAGCCCACTCGAGGCATCATCTCAGTGACTGGCAGATCCAAAGGGCTGATTGGCACCAATAAAGTCCAAGCACGTGCTAAAATTCAAAACCCACAGACATGCTGTTATGAATAAACACCTTCTCCCCACTTGGCACTTGCCTTGGGAGTGCCTCCACCGAGGAAGCAGTCACCGCATTTCCAGAGATGCAATGGAAATGAGGATGCCCCCGAGGTGGAGCATCCATGGTTCCATTTGGTACCCCGGGAGACTTGATAAGTTTTTAAGCATTCAGTATTGTATGTCCTGCTCTTGCCTTTGGAAAAGAAATGATTTATGGGCTCAGTATTGCTCCTTTTATTAAGAGGAAGTGGAGAAGTAAGTGGAGGATTGTTTGAAGATGTCAGGAGAATCGTGATGAAAGCATTATGTAACGAGATGTGAAGAGCGAAATCTGTGTCATGCTGTGAGGAGAAGTACTCACAAATGCCTTCAAATGGCTAGCAGTGAAGTAGCATGCGATCGGATGCCAGCCCTGGGACTCTGCAGGTGATGCACGTGCTCTTGTGGTTAGGAGGGCTTTGCTTTGAGTTCTAGCTAGACATAATACTGGCTCCCAAAAGGAAGCAGCACACTCCGTGTGCTTATAAGTAGAAAAATGAATACAAAATTGTCTTGTAACATCAGTTAATTACAAGATGTGACTTAGCAGATAATAACAAAAAGGCTGGGCAGCGATGAGACTGCACTTACATGGTATTCTTACTAATATAACATACTTGCTTCACTAAACTAGTGTAATTACTCATAACAGGCTAGAAATATACATATTTATGTTCATATTCTTACAGAAGAAAGCAAATGAGGCATGGAGATTAATTACATTGCTCAGCTTGAAGAGGGGAACAGCTTTAAACGGGGGGCCTCTGAGATCCTCACCCTGCTTTGGGGCCACACGAACAAGTCTTTATTCTTCTCCAAGACAAACGCTTGATTTTATTTATTGTAGAGGTTTTACTCTTTGTGCTAGCATGTGAGAAAGTGGCAGCAAGGCTCAGCTAGTGCTGCAGATCACTAAGCTGCTCTCCAGAGCCAAACAAACATAATTTGCAACACATTTCTTCTCCTTTTTTCTACTGAGTCACACAGATGGAGTGCCAACATAGCATATTTCTCAGATCATAAGGTTTTCTTTTTCCCTTGTAGAAATGAATAGATTTATAAGGTTTTATTTGTAATTAAGGTAATTGAAGCAATAAACTCAATATTGGTTAAATAATTGAAGAATAGCTATTTTATTATATTATTATTTAGATTTTATTATTATAAGATAATAATATGTCCAGTTTCCATTTCTAGTTCCCTTGTTTTGGATATTTGTCCCAAATGTTTGCAGCCTTGAACAAATTAAGTTATGGCTGTAGGAAAAGAGATTGGTATTGTTGATGTTGTAAGTGGAGAAGAGTCCTTTCATACCATCAGTCTGCATTTTGTATTTTTAGTCTACTGAAACCGCCTTTTTAGAAGTCTTCTGTGACTTTTTTTTTATAGTAGCTCATTGATCAGATGTTCAGAAATTGGCCTCACAGAAATGCCATTGGTCTCCCTGAATTTTCTATTTTTCCATGAATCTTGCTGGCCAAGGAGTCAAAGCTGCTCTGTTGGAGATGGAAGCTGGTTTTAATGACAGTGAGTAGGAGCTAGACACAAGTTAAATCTGCAGAAGAGCCTCTCACTTTTGGTGCTTCCGCTTCTGGAAAAGTGAATCAGAACACATCTAGAAAACTCTTGTGCTGAGTGCGAAAGTGCATACTGCTGCATAGCGTAAGAGGGTTTGGAGCAGAGCACCACGTGAGTGAGACTGGGTTGTGTCCTCCAGGCTAGCACTGTGATATCCTCTGTATCAGCACACACGAAGAAGCCCGCGCGCCTGGCTGGAGGAGAAATTTAAGAGACACTCTTTCAAAGGCAGAAATATTTAGGAAGATGGGTTTCTCATCTTGTAATAAAAATTAAATACAAATTCTCCTAAATGCTAACTGCCTGACTTTAACAAGGCCCAGAATGCACCTTTCCCTCCCCACCCCACCCTCAGCTTGACACAAACACCAGGTTCCCAAATTGATGGTGTTTATGTTTGAAACATTTTTCTGATGTCTGGCTCTGTCAAGACTAATTTTAGCATTTCTAAAGCTGGGTAAAAATACAGCCTCATTACTTTGATGTCAGAGCATAGTTTACTATTAGTATATTCTGGGGTTTATCATTTTAGTCATGTTTAACACGGCTGCAGCAGGCATGCACTATTAAATCTGGCTTATTTTACATTCCTGTCCGAGATTATTTATTTGGAACAATTTCCTCTCTATCAAAAGACACGGCTAATGCTGAGTTTTAATGTGTTATTTACACACAAAATAACCTATTTACAACTCAGTATCTGCCGCAGGGAGAATGAATGGGGCAGTGCTCCCTTCATTCTGTTGTATCTGAGTTTAACAATCTGGATTGCTAATAGAACCATTTATCACGGGGTGGTAATTTATTTTATGTTAGCTGCACAGGTCTCCCTGCCTCTGATCTATGGAAATACTTTGTATATAATGAAGTTCAACAAGTCATTTGATGTAAACATGGGGAAACCAAGCTGCAGAACCAGTAAGACTCTGGCTACGCTTTTTTTTTCCAGGAGGTAACGACTCTCCTCTATATTAAGGTTTCTGTTGATGAAATACAGCTCTTCGCCCCATCTATGCTGTAAGGGCAAAGCATGGGGCTTTTCTGCAGTGGATGGGAGATTGGGATGGAGTTTGGTCACTTGATTTATGGGCTGGCGGGAACATTCAGTGCTGCAGAAGTAGCACACTCAGCCCTTTCATAGGCAGAGAAGGAGGGCAGGGAGCACCTCCCATCACTCTCCAGGGGTCTTCTGTAAGCAAGACCCGAGTGGCGTTGGCAGGGAGTCCTTGTGCAGCTCAGCTTGTCTCGGTGCTGGATTATGGGAAAACCATGTAAATGAGGAGGAAATGCCAGCATCCCAGCAGACCTCAGCAGACTGAAAAAATATATCGTTTATCTGGCCTGAGACTCAGACAAATTAGAAGGAGAACAGCCCCAATGAAGTCATCTCCTCTGTCCACCCTGGAGGGGCAGGGATCTTCTCCAAAGAATGTTTTTCATTCAGTTGTTCACATTTTCCAGGAAAAGGAACATAACAGGTACAAGCATATTCCTAGCTTCCATGACCCTTATTGCTTTGCTGTATGCAACTTAAAAACGTTGAGATAGGCAGTAACAGAAAAGCCTGTGTTGGCTCCAGGAGGGAAGGGGGCAAGTGGTTAAAACAGAATGATGGGAAAATTCCATTATTTAGGCTGTGAAATTCTCCTGACAGCCACTGTTTCTATTGTGTGTCTGCAGTATATAGCTCAGTGGCCGCCACCTTGGGTAGGGCTTCAAGGCTGCTTTGGGCAGCTGGAGGTCTCGGATGCTTACAATGGTGCAAAGCTGAGGCTGTTCCTCAGTTGTAGGATATCAAGCCCTGTGACTAGCTGCCAGCTTTGAATCATGCTGGTTGCCTGACAGCTGCTCGTAGTTTAGAAGCATCTGTGTAGAGATAGATGAAGTTAAAGCCATGCTGCACCATTTTTATGTTCAATGAGTAGTATCTGGTGTGTAGGCATGGTGGAGAGCACGCTGGGAGCAGCAGGTTTATTTCTTCAGCTATGTGTGATAGAATTTTAGTAGTTTAGATTGCCACAAGCTGTGCCACAAAAGCCCATCTTTTCTTCTGTCTGCTCTTTTTCCTCTATCCATAGCCTGCAATGTTGAGTCTCTCTAGTCTCTTTAAAATAGTCAGCAATACATCTGTGTCACGTAACCCTTTGCTTTGCTTAATCAAGTGATTAGAGTCCGACTTCTTGGCCACTTGTTGTTTTTTTTTTTTTCTCATGGGAGAAACCCCTTTCCTGACCCCCTATGCTAGGTTTCACTGTGTGGTAGCCAGCCCTGTGGGCAAAGGTGCAACCTCAGAATGGGTAACCATTATGTTTACAGACTTTTTGGTTCACGTTGTGTAGCCCTTACAGATGATGCTAGAGTCCATACCACCAACCTATTGATGATGCAGCAACTTTATGGTTGGACTCGATGATCTTAAGGGTCTTTTGCAGCCTAAACGGTTCTATGATTTGTAACATCAGCCAGCATTCACTGATTGTATACATCTTCCCCTAACTGTCATACTAAAAGTTCCTACAATTTCAAACCATTAGCGATGCCGAGGTGCTTTGAAGACAGAGTAATTTAATCCCATCCCTAACCACAATGCAGGATTGCATGCCAACTTGAAAAGGTTTTATGGGCTTAAAATGAAAAAAGGTACTCTTCACAGGCTGTTTCTGCCATTGGTGATCCCAACCGTTAAGTACCACCTGAAAGTCCCTTGTATTTTCTGGGTGTATTATTATTAACATCAATAATAGTTGTCATAATAATAGCTTCCACTTTCCTATTATTTTGTAAGCTCCAAAAGCTTATTCTGGCAAGTACAGATATATCTTCTTTTCCGTGGATCCAGTTTAGACTTCAGTAAAGTGCTTCTCAGAGGATACCTAAATATGAACTTTTTAACTGATGATAAACTCACTATTTGTTGGTTGATCATTTATAGTCAAGTAAGAAAATCCAATGGTGGTAATGGATGATATTTATCATTATGCTTTCCTGGACTGTCTCCTCTGTGCTGCCAGCATGTCCCTATAGTTTTAATTTTTAGTATCTTTGGCAAGCTTTTTGTCTGAGCATCTGAGAATTTGCACAGGTTTTGTAAACTAATTCTCCCAACCCCATCCGTTAACCATGACATTTGAGCCTGCCATAATCATGGGGGACCAGGAATAGGACTTGTTTTGTCTGAGGTTGGCTGCCTAAATTTTAGGTGTCTAGTCTGGGATCCCTTTGCATTAGGGTGGAGTAAATCACGTTGTGGAGATGCCTGCTTTGTTACCTTGGGGGCTTCATGCCTGATCTGAGGTGGCTAATCTTGGGTGGACAAACATCAGTCTTTCTGACTTGGCCAAAATTCCAGAGCACGGTTAAAGCAAGGAGCCAAAGTGGGACGACATTAATCCTTTAAAGCCCTTTCATCAGTTCATCACTTTCATCAGTCTGTAGCCTGATTAGCAGTCCAAGAGCCCTGACTGCCAGCTCTGAACTGAAATCTCACCCCGTGGCTTCTGAAGTCAGAGGCAAACTCATCACCCAAGTGTCAACACAGCTGGGGGAGCTGTTTCCCATAGCTGCTCCAGCTTTACACCAGCATTGACAAAACTAGTATTATAACAGCCTTTTCAGAGATGGGCAATTTAAAATACTCACTAAAAAAACAAGCTTTTTTTTTTTTACTAAAAACCTAGTTAATTCTAAAGGCTACAAAAGATTCCTAAAAATAACCCAAGTGGAGGAAGCCTGTTAATGCAGAAGTAAATAATTATGTTAAGAGGAGCAACCAGAGAGGCCAGTTGTGTAAATCACTTTAAGGGGAACAAGACTTAGATAAAATCCATTCTTTTATCACACAGATTAAGTCTTCCTTTTGACGCTAAATAATTGATAGGGTTTGGCAGAGCATTCCATGGCTGCCTGCACGGAGCAGTGGGACTGCTCCCGGGGTCAGACGAGTGGCAGAGAAAAATGTTCTTAGAAATGCTGTGCATCCAATACTTGTACCAAGAAATGGGGCTTGTATTCCTGGCACTTCCTAAAGAATTTCTGCTTGGCCTTGAGAAGACAGTCATGCACCTCGGAGCTAAAGGACTGGCTAAATGGCCGAGCTCAGAGAGTGGGGGTAAATGGAGTTAAAGCCAGTTGGTGGCCAGTCATGAGTGGTGTCCCCCAGGGCTCAGTTTTGGGGTCAGTCTCATTTAATATCTTTATCAATGATCTGGATGAGGGGATTGAGTGCTCCTGCAGTAAATTTGCAGATGATACCAAGTTGGGTGGGAGTGTCGATCTGCTTGAGGATAGGAAGGCTTTGCAGAGGGATCTGGAATG
>Ga0181612_151913_pt1 | contig 33773 bp, 25 predicted proteins | sample HoacroProtozoa21_FD_119630 | JGI IMG/M metagenome (GOLD analysis project Ga0181612, IMG submission 119630) | Hoatzin crop microbial communities from Cojedes, Venezuel. Combined Assembly of Gp0051906, Gp0051904, Gp0051908 | reverse complement strand
CTTCTGACTGCCGCAGGCTAAGCCTCTAACTGCGAGATCCATGTAAGAGAGCAGTGGGAAATCACTCATCATTAAAAATTCAAGTTGTGCAATACATCGGTCAAGGGCGAACAGAGAGTTTCCAGTCTGCAGCTCTGAGGAAGAAAAAAAAAAAAAAAAAAAAAAAAAGAGCAGAGTGGGAGGTAGAGCCCTCCTTCTCCTCCTGAGCATCGCTACTAACGGACATGTCCATCTCCAGCTTTCTCCATCCCAACGCAGCCACGAAGAGCACAAAAATGCCATTTGCCTTTCCAGACTATCTTTCAGCATGGCAGGGAAAGGGCTGGTGTTACACATGCTGATAGTGATAGTACATGATATGCAGTCAGCAGTTTGTTGCAATCAGAGCTTCTGCTGAGCACGTATAAAGTCTGCCCCTTTCCTGTTAATTGAATGTAAGCCCTTTGGTACTTTTCTCTCTTTGATCTCACTTCGAATGAGACGTAAGGCTATTAAGGCAGAGGAACTGGGTGAGTACAATGCTAGCAGTAATCTGTGTCAGGATAAAGGGATGCTACGCAAGAGACTAGGAATGAGATGGAGTGCGATTTCCTCCCCCCTATCCCCCCTTTTCTGATCTAATCCCAAAGGATGCTTTTTAATATTCACCAGATAGCAACTACAAAGCAATAAAACTGATGGACATACAGGGGAAAAAAATCATGCAATAAATGCATGTAGAAAAGCTTGTTTGCACCAACACGTCCCTGCACCTCTATGGCAAAGACTACCTGCTTACCAGGGGATATAGATGACTCTTTGAAGTAAATGCACGTTACTGCATTCAGAATGCAGCATTACTGCAGGATTTAAACACTAAGAAACAGAGCGCTACAAAGAATTGCGAATCATATTCAAGCCAAAATGAGAAAAAATGCAAAATAAAAAGATTAGAAGATAATTACTTCAATTCATTTTGTACCTGGAGCAATTACTGTTTGGACTGGGGATGACTTGTAGGTGAAATAGTTAGGTCTGTGATAGAAACTGCAGACACAATGTTAATAGTTAAAATGTCAGTGTTAAGCTTCATTAAAAGAAAAACCCAGCTCCCTATCCTGGTTCTGTATTTTCTTCCACAATTACCAAAGCGAGTACTTATATAACACGCTACATATTTCAAAGCAAGTCATAAAATTAGTCAGTAAGTGCACGTAACACCTCTTTGAAGTGCTGGAGGTGAATGTACTGCACCTTTCAGAGGGTGTTAGGCATATTGTAACATCCTATTTTTCAGATTTAGGGATCTAAAATTATGAAGCCAAAGAATCTAGTTTTGGGACCTATGAAAACACTTTTGTTTAATCTGAAAGGACATAGAAGATAGCTGTTATTTCATCATTAAATTTTGTTGGGATTTTTTTGAAATGTGTTCCTAAATACCTGGAAACAGACGAAATGAAGAAAGGAGAGGAAAACCTGAAATACTTTGGTCTGATTTTTTCTGGTTAAAAATTAAACAAGAAAAAGTTATGCAAAACAGGTAAAAAATCCCATGCAAATCTTAAAATAACAAAAGGCCAATTTTAGCCAGCAGAAGATATACAGAACAAGAGTGGCAATTCCTATGTGCTACAGATCCTCATGCCCAATAAAAATTTGAACATATATTTTAGCACCTGCAGTCACTGGTCTGATGGTCCCCTTCTTTTGATTGCTTGGTGCCTTGGAGGTTTCCACTCCGTCTCCATCTGGCTTGATCAGATCAGGCTGGATGGTCTCTGATCACACTACAGCTTTTTCTGTGTTCAGCATCACCTACAGCAACCCAGGTCACTGGCAGCACTTTTTAAACAGGGAAACATGTTCCTCCAGCTCCTTTGTCAGAAATAGGCTTTGCCTCTCTCCTTTTACAGCTCTTTGGTGCAATGCCTCTCCTTGGCTACCTCTGGAGAGGCTGGGTCCCAGACCAGCACACCTGAAAGCTCTATCTTATTACTGCTGAAAGACAATGGAAAAACATCTTCACCTGAGCCAGGACCATCCACCAAACTCATCCCATCAGTGTGTTTGGTCTCGTGGGGCTCTCCTGCCAACACAGTCATCCCCTCCTTGCTGATACGTGTCAATACCCACCTACACGTGGCAAGTCCTGAGCCTCCCTTTAGGGGACAGAGCTTCCCGATGGGTGGTTTGATTGTCTGTTTTCAAAATATAATCACGTGTATATTAAAAATAGCATCACACTGACTTGCTTCCTGTGAAAACAAGTTCCAGTGCTAGGAAACTAAACATAATTCTAAACGTTATCATCCATCTAATCATGTTTTACCTCTGTTGGTTTTCCATTTCAGTCCATATAATTTTTCTGGTATGAACCTGGGTCAGTTTTGCATATGTCCAATCTATTTTATATATACATGTTCACTCTATTTGCACACTCAGATGGGAGACATATGCCTCTTCTCATTTGGGCAGGCCATAGTGTTATTAAAATGGAAATGTGCAGGCTTTGGGATCCATCTGCAACATATGTTTAAAAATGAAAGATAATTCTTTACTTGTAACTACCAGAAGAACTCAGAGCTTTTGACTCCATGTATAATTACCATGAGACCTTAGCAGCTTAATTCACTAGTTAATTACATGGTTATTTTTTGTTCTATAAAAGGTAAAGAGGTAACATTTAATTTATAGGGTGCTGCATAATCCTGTAATTACTTGGTAATTTCCGTGTCGTCACACAATAAAAGCAGAGGCCTTTCCATGGCCCAGATATGACATGATGAAAAGTCGAACTGTATTCAGCATTGTCAGGAAAATGGGGGGATTTCTTTGCCTCCTTCAGACACGAAGTTGAGAGAATGATAAGTTAAGAAAATGAAAGACATGGGCCTTTAGTGCAATGACAGCAGTCTGCAAATAAGAAATTCCCCCCTGAGTCAATGTCATCTCTTGCCCTCCAGGTTTTTGGAGAACCCGCATCCCCAAGGGTTCAGGACCTCTGTGCCTCCCTTTTCTTGCTTCATGTCATTGCAGCCCATATATTAGAGCTAACGCCTAGGAGCAAAGCCTGTGATACAGGTTTTGGTTCTGTTACTGTCTGATTGTTGTTTCTATTGCCCAAAAGCTAGTTGGTTGTGAGGATAATTTCTCCAGGTCTCCTTGTAATGGAGCAGTAGTGATTATGAGAAAGATAGCAATTCTTGCCAGAAATGAACCCAGAGCTTTTGTTATGAGCTCTTTGGTTGAGCTGCCCTTCACTCGCTGCTCCAAGCTGCCTGACCTGGAAGCATCTGCATTGCTAAAAAGCCATGAAGTACACTCCTGACCATGCAGTGCCATCTGTGTCCTCCTTGCTCCTTGCCACACTGCTCTTGGGATCCCTCTTCTCCCGCTCCACCAGCACAGGAGTCAGAGCTTCACTCTGTGTGCCTGAACATGTTATACTGCCCTTTCCACTTTATCTACAGATTTAGCCACTTTGTCTTGTCAAACAGAGCTTTGGCAAATATACATATCCTATTTACCCAGAAAAGATCAGCTGGAGAGCCTGGTTACATCTGCATCATTCTCCCCTGCAAACCATGATGTGTTCAAAAACATCCTTAAAAATGACAGCATCTAGCCCTTGAACAGCACTGGGCACCTGCAGTTTCCATCACCTTCAAAGGCTTTGGGGACATCCCCCACACTCGCGTTCAGGCCTGCGGTGTGACTCTGCTCTCAGGCAGAGAAGCAGCGTGAGAAAGTTTCTCTCTCCGAAGTCTCATGGGAGGATTTGTCCCGGACTGAGGCCACAGGGAGGAGAGCAGCACACATTTATACAAATAAAAGCAGCACCTGCAGTTACTAACAATAAAATAAAGAGCCTATTAATCTTCATGTTTCAGGGTATCAGTGGCTAGTGCCAGGAAATAATCTCCCCACAGCCCGCGATGGCAATGCGTGATTGCCTAGCTACAGTCGCAAGGATTTCTTCCTTTCCCCACACTGTCCCCTTTCCTCTTTGGTGGAGTCTTTTTCTCCATGCTGTCCTCTAAGCTGCAGTGAGATCCCACTTGCTGAGAGCGGGTACAATAAAGTAGTAAACAAGATTTCTAAGGTGCAGCACTCACAGCGTATACCACAGCCCTGATTAAAAAATATCCTTATTCTGCCCACTGCATCCACTCCCTCTGCTCTTGACACAATAACCCATAAAAACTGTGGTCTAATGCATTAATAATCCACGAGTAAAGGTCCCAAAGTGCCCATTGACATTATAGCCATTAAGGTGCAGTGTGTCAATAACAATACATAGCATGAGAGAGTACACTCTGCCTGCGTGTGTGCGAGCACACATACCCTCTGCTGTTTAATCCTACGCAGTGTATTTCCAAGTTGCATCAGCTCCTCTCTGATCTTGGGGGACTAAAATGACAAAAATCCCTTATGAGTGCTACCGTGTGCATTTAACAAGGAAGAAAGAGCTGTTTCAGCCCGGGAAGGACAGAGCAATTCTGAGCCTGCTGCCTCTCACGCGTACAATAATTTATCGGGCTGACACAACCTGACCACAACAGTGTTCTTGCACTGTTAATTTCGATGGCATTTTCTGTTAACACGAACAGAGCGGTGCCCTCCTCTGAGATGCCAACGCTCCACAGATCTAGGCATTTTCCTCAGAGATGGAGATATTCCACGTAGGCCTATAAAAAGGAAAATTAATTGTGTCTACACACCCACACACTTTCTTAAAATACCACTAATATTTTACATTTCTCCAGTGGCTTTTATCCTAGAAGTTTAGGAAGCATTTTGAAACCTTAAGTCTACAGATATCACCCCCACTCCCTCAGCAAAGAGCCCTCTCTGCGGTGTAAGGCGGCAGCTGCCTGGCAGCATCTCAGAGCCACCAGCAGCTCAGGATGGGACCTGAGGATGGGTCTGTTCATCTCTTAAAGAACATCTGATGAGCAGAAGGCAATTTAAAAGAAGTGATATAAAGGATCAACTCCTATCAGACTATAAGGCCATTTAAAAGGAGTCATTTTGGAAAGGTGCTGCTTTCTGTAGCATTTTCTAGACTCTGCGAGGGGACTTTGCCCCAGCGTGCACAAGAACCACAGGGTGGCTGGGTTAGCTTTGCTGTGTGCCAGGAGCTCAGCAGAGCACACATCAGCCCCCCTGGTCCTTAGAACATCAGGACACAAAAGTTAATAGTTTGGAGTGTTGTTACTACTTCTCTTGCTTTTTATTCCCTTCTACATACCCTTTGCTTAAACTCCTGGGCTCACCGATCCTCCAAGTGGGGCTTATAGATATTGGGCCAAATATAGCTATAAGACAGTTACAGTATTTCCTCCTCCTCCCTCCTTGGAGGTGGGTAAGTAGCTCCTGTACGCGCTCCTGCATGCTTTTTGGCTACGGCATCTAGTGTTCAGTGGTGCAACGCTGAATGCTGCTCGCCCACACCAGAAACCCACGCCTCTGGACATTCCTGACCTTCCCCCATCTGGCACCTTTTGCAGCTCCTGAAGGTGTAAAGAAGGGTGCATGACTCTGAGTCTGCAGCCGGGATGTTCAGTGTGACTGCTCCCCCATTAACATGCTGGACTGTAGAAGTGGAAAGTGATGTGAGTGGTAACAAGAGGTTGTCAACGACATGCAGGCACCAGCTAATTTACCATAGTGCTGTGCACACACCCATCAAGGCTCCTTTGCTGCACACAGACTTTAAGTAAAATGTAGATGCTGGCTGTGAAAGGCAACAGGCAATGTAGCCCTCCTGAATGTGACATGAGCTGACTTGGGGAATAAATAACAACTTGAAAAGTCATTCCCAAAAACTTGCAGAAAGCCTTGCAGGCTGCTCAGCTAGGTATGAATGAGCACTGCTCTTCCCTGAGGATGGGAGCAGCCATGGACTGGGGAGGAACGAGGAGAAGCAGGAGTCAGATCACGGCAGGTGAAATCACAACAGCCCAACAAGGGGAAAAAATGGGAAGCTGGCAAGTGGACTTCAGAGGATAGAGTTGGACAGAAGGGGATGCTCCTGTCAAATATAGTCCAAAACTAGCTTTTACAGGGTAATCAACCTTCCCAAAGGGAATCTCCCTCAGGAAAAGAGATGAGCATCTCAGGCAGTGGACTAGAGGCATCAGTGGCACTTGCATATGGCCCATCACAAGCCCCAGTGACTCTCCCTGGGACATGGGCCCAGCAGAGGTGCCATCTGCTCCTTACTGGGCCAGAAACTACCAAGACAACTCCAGCGGCAGAGAGGCAGGTTGCCACTCCATTACTGTACCAATCACCACAGAAACAGGGATGGTACAGAGAGAAACTCTCTTTTGCCCCATCTGAGAAGGCACATGCAACCTGGGTTGACAAGCCACAGCAAGCGCAGCAGTGCTTCGGGTCTTGCTGGTTGGCTTCGCCTAAGCCAGCGCTGGAGCAAAGGGAAAACTGAGCTGACTTACTGAAAGGTCCAGAGCAACTTACAGCTCTCTGCTATGCCCTGAAGTTGCAAGGAAGGAGAAGCACATCATGCTGCTGATCCACAGCAGAAGAGAGCAACAGTGAAAGAAAGATCTGTTTGGCTGCCCCATGACACTGAATTTAAAGAAGAAGGATTGCTCTGTCCAACCAAGCGAGAAATCTTCAGCATTTTCCACAGAATATTTTTTCATGACTTGGTTAACCCTATGATTAACCCTAGGCCAGGCATCAGAAGCTCTGCTCACCAGAGAAGGAGGAATGTGGGATATTGCTTATTTCATTCTGAAAGAGAGACAAGGCCAAGCTACAGACATGCTGACATGACCAGCCCACTTACAGATTTTAGGGGAATGACGGTACAATGTAGAAAGCCTGAACCAGATTTCCAGAAGTTGCAGTAAGGTTAGAGGAAAGCAAGCAAAAATCTTTGCAGGAAACTTCCTAGTTTCATCCACACAGGCTGCCAGAAAGAGGAGAAAGAGAGAGGGCAGAGGTTTGAGGCAGAGCTTGTTCACTGTGTTGGAAGCAGGCACTATCAGGTGCAATGTACAGCATCTGGCCCACATCCTGCACCGTCATTGCAGCCAATGATATTTTAAGCAGGTTGATATAGATGTAATCAAGATCAGGATCTGGCAATGTGTGTATTTGCTACATGGAAGGCAGTCAAACTCTTGTTCCGCACTGACTCCCACAAGTGGAACATCCTCCAAGAATTATTGCTGCTTTGAACTTCATGGGCCACTGCCCATCACTTCCAAATTTAGTGAGATTTAAAAAAAATAAGGATATGGAAAGTATTCTACTCCTGAAAAAGCAGTAACAACAACAAAGCTGAAGGCTTGTGATTTACTCTGCAGAACTGGAAACAGAGATTTCGGCTGGGTCAGCCTCTGGCATGAGATCTGTAAAACAGGGCCAAGACAAGGAATGAGAAACTGGTCACGCCATGTGGAAAGAAACACATGCACTGGAAGCAACAGACAGCATATTTGCTTTTGAAGAGCATTTCCAGGCCAGTAGTCTAAGGCACGAGTAGTAATGCAATCCAAAGCAATGCTAAACAGGTGTTTTATGGCCATGGTGTCCTTTCTGACATCAAGCAAGTTCACTGCGACACTTGCTGGAGCTGACTGGTGAGCTGGTTTCCCTTTGCAAGGTTTCTTGTTTTGATTCTTACACAGATGCCAATGTCAGCATGATGCTTGCGTTGAGGTCCCACCGGAGGGTAAATCACTCAGGCCTCCTTGTGTTACACATGAGGTGCTTTCAAGGGGATGCTGGTCAAAATTCTAGACAGCTGCAATTTTTTTCCAATTGTGGTGAAAACCACATTTGACTCACCCCTTACACCCCAATTCTGTAAACTAATCTCATCTGAACTTTGAGTTAATTACCCAGACACAGCTGGTCTGGCTTGCAGTGCTACTGCGGATACTTCAAATGGTGCTAATTTCTATAGCAAAAAAGGAGATGCCGAATTTTGCTGAACACACACTCTTTCTGCCAGCTTGCCTGATTCCAACATCACCATCTAGAAGACGCTCTTGCTAGAAGAGTTTGGCATGTTGATGCTCAGCCAGTCACAATACCAAAGGACCTTGGACAACCTGTGGCTGTTGAAATACTGCCCAAGGACACATCCTCACAGCTCCCAAGTCTACAGCTGTTTTGAAAGCATTCACCCATGGGCAGGACGCAACTGGCTTCAGCTATGCTCAATTCTATGCATACAAGCGGCACTGCTGTGGTTTGCTCCATATACTTCAAAGCCTGGTAAATGTTTCTCCTTCACCTGTTTTCACAGACCCTGGGAAGACCGGAGAGATCTAAGCATAGGTGCATTCCAGCTCCCTCAGGAAACACAGCAGGTGTGCTTTGGTCTGAGGTCTCAATGTCTGTTCACATGCAGTTTGAGCTGCATGCTCTCCTCAGTGTCCACGTTGCAGATGGCAAAGGTTGCATGTGCAACCCTAGCATTAGAAATGCACTGAAAAGCATTAGAGGCAGGGAATGACTTTTGTATATTTTAATCACCTTTATGCTCCATCTCCTGATGTGTGCAGTGGGCATAATGAGATTCTTTGACATGAAATCTCAGCCCTTTGCCTACAGTCATTCAGTTTTGGAAGTAAATCCGAGGTCAAAATCCCCAAATACTAGCCCAGCAACCACCCTTACTGGGGCAAAGATAAGACAAGATAGGAGTAAGAATGTGGGATATTGCAACTTTTTGGCCCTGGGCTATCTTCCTTAGAGCTATCTAGTTACAGAGGGGCAAAGGAAAAGGGAGGTAGCAGCACAGTCAGCCCTGAATAACTTGGCTTTCCCCATCTCTTTTAGGCCCTTTCGCATTACTTCTTTTCACTTCAATTTTGCTGATTAATTATAAATAATACAATCAAGGCCCTTTGCATTTACTTCTGTTCCAATAACAGAGGTCATTGGTCAATGCCCCAGGGGACCCTGACTTCTGACCAACCCATCCGTATCTCTGACAGCTTTCTCCCTTCATCCAAACTGATGCATTGCAATCATGTGGCTCTGCAGACCCAGCCAAAAGAAGCGTCTCTCCCATCTCTCACCAGCGTAACACTTCAGGGGAGGGGGAAAGCACAGCAAGAGGATGCTGAGGCATGAGCACACGAAATGGGATTTCGCATATTGAAGGTCCACTGGCAGTGAGCCTTTCATTTGAAAAGTGTCCCCCATCCCTAGGGATGCTATTCACAAAGGTGGAAAGACCAGCTCAAATGGCTAACTTCCTCGCTACAGAGAGCTGGCAGACTGCTTAGTACAACTATTTGCTATTCTTTCTGCATGGCACACAACTGGTCAAATGGAAATCTTTTTCCTATGTGGCTGCCTGACAGACCTTTTAAAATAGCAGAGTAAACCAAACAATCACACCACCAACAAAGCAGGAAAGAAAATACTTTCGAGAATGAATTGAAGAAACTCTGTAATTTTTTTTGTGAATACCAAAGGACCCCTTGAAGCTCAGCAAATCAGGTTGGAGCAGTCTCATGCCATTTGTGCCACTGTGGTGATGTGGGGCTCCAGGCGAGAGAAAGGCTAAGTGGTGTATAATGCACTCACTCCCTCCCTGCCCAGCTCTGGGTATGAGATGCAGCATAGGGCCGTGGTGTGTGCCATGGGAAGCTCCCTCTGCCAGCAGTCTGTCCCGAATTCCCTCCTACTCGTACCACCAGACAAACAACTTTCCTCCCAGAGGCTTTGATGACAGAGGGATGCAACCAGAAACCTTTTCAGTTAGTGTCAATCAATCTTTTTCATGAGTTGTTGGTGCTTTGTGTTGGCAGATGTGTTCCCACAGTCGTTAACAGGTCTGGCTATGGCTGGTTGTGCAAGCCAGACATGTATATCATGAAGTTTTGGTTTAGATGGGGTGTATTGGAGACACTGAACCCCACGGCTTCACTATAAGACAGAGTCAGTGGCTGCTTGCATACAGGGTGACTTTGTAAAAAGATGCCAAAGTGTTTAGAAGCATGTGGAAAAGTAAAGGAAGGAGGCTGGCACGCTGGGGTGGAGAGGGTCGATGACACAAAATCACAAACTGTGGCTGGTAATCGGGGCTGTGGCAGTGCACTGGCTTGCGGGGCTGTGGAGACTAGAGATTCAGGCAAACAGGATCAAAGTAATAGGCAGGGAATTTTATAGGCAACAATCTGATTGGACCTGAGCAGGGATTTACTCATAAAGATCTGGAAATCAAAATAAAACTGAACAGCTTTTTCATTACCCATCTAACTCCCAGCAGTGACTCATGGCTCTGCAGAAAGCAAGTTTTGAGCTCTTTCACCAGCCTCTCTGAATTAATGTGCACTGACAAAGGTCAGTGGCACAAAAACCAGATGGCTTCACGCAGTCTGGGAGAGGAGGTGACCTTAAACCTGAGCAGGACTTAATCCTCTGTCCAACAGTGGAAGCAATGCATTCATTATAACAGTGGTAGGGATCTGAGTGGCTTAAACAAGCGCTGTCTGATTTGAAGGATGATCAGATCCAGAGACAACGTTTGGCCGTCTCTGGGAAACTGGGATTTGGCCCTGCGCTCCCCTGGGATTTTGCTGGATTTACAGACCAGGCTTTTCTGGTGCTCTAGCCTGCAAAGGGGCTGGTAAATAGATAAAACCACATGGCAACCTGAGCTCTTAGCATACACCCATCAGATTCGTTAACACTCACTTAAAAATTGCCAGCCCCTGAGCAAATAACTTGATACTCTGATGAATTTGCACAGTCTTGAGCACAGCAAAGTCAGAGCCCTAGTCCAAGGCCAGATCATAACAACGAGTGTTGAGCTCGACAGGTGGAGAGGGGCTTCATTTTGATAGGCAGCCTCTGGCAGAGCTTGCCGTAACAGGCTACCAACCCAGCTGTCTCTCTGCCCCTCTGCCTGGGATAAGCACTCATTGCTGCGGTATTAACTTCTGCTGTCAATGCAGAGGTTGATGGTAAATCACTGTCTGGGGAATGGAGAGGATCACAGTGTAGGCAGAAACTCCCTGTCCAGATCTTTGTCTCAGGGGTCGCATCCTCTGGCAGGGGAACGGTGGGCACCTTTGATTGCTGCAGCAGGTTTGGGCAGTAAACACAAGGATCAGAGCTCAGCTCTGCTCCTGTGTTTTCCAGCACAAACCTCCACCTCTCTGAGCAATATACACCATTAAATTGAATCACGTTGAATCTATGCACTTTATTTTATTCAAAGAAGAGGGGAAAAAAAGATTGCTGTGATTTTCTTCGAGGGGGGAGCAAAGGGCTGACTACCTACCTTCCCTTCCGAGCACACTGCAAAGCAAAAGCATGCACTTTCCCCTCACTATGAGACCATCCATCCTGCACCTGCACAGGTATTTTGCAACCTGGGACCTCCTGCCCAGCTGCTGTGCCAGGTCGCTTCACATGCAGGGTGGGAGCTCGCAGCTCACCTCCCTCCTCCTGCCATCTCACAGCAGCGGGAACCCAGGCCTAGATGATTAAATCAAAGTACAAACTGAGGAGGTGAGTGTGCTCCCACGTCCCTATTAAAACATATTAGCATCACCCAAGGGGGCTAGAAGGCAATAGGCTTTGAGGAGAAATCCTGAGGGGGAAGAAAGATTGTGTCTTATTTGACAACGATGGAACTGAGCAGATGTGGTCAGTCAATGCAAAGAGCTTAATTTCAAACAATCATCATCATCACTACAACTCTAAGCATCAGGATTTTCTTAGATGAAAAATGATACAGCTCGTTTGGTGTCAATAAATTCAGCTCCTGAGTGAAAAAAGCCCTTAAATATTTCAGCACTGTGGGACTGACTCACGCTGAGCTTGAAATTTGGAGGTTTGCAGCAAAAACTCCAGCTATGCTTGAGCTTAATAAAAAAGTACATAGACAGGATCCTTAGGAACTAAATTGGCTTCTGCAGCCACTGGTTGGATTTACAGCATTGCCCCAAACTTCCTTTTCTCTACTACAAAGCAAACTCATGTCTCAGGAAGACATGAACTTCAGAGTCACTGAGGTTTCAAGGCCTCAGACCTTTCCTTCAGGTGCTCACAGGTCCAAAGGATGAGAGCAGGAGCCTGTACATACATAGACAGCACCAAAACAACGTCCCCTGCCACTGATGCTACCCTCTCCCTGGGAGGGTTGCCTTGCATGTGCTAAACTTCTTCATTGAAGTGTGCTGAGTAGAGTGGAAGGTGCTCAGATATTGTGAAGATGAGGGATAAGATCCTGAACAGAAATGATGAGAGGAGAAAAGAGAGTCTCAAATTGTCCATAGGAACTGGGAAGCCCGTCATGAAATCCATTATGCTGGGAGACAAATGGAGAGCAAGCCAGAATGATCTCCGTCCAGGATGCCGTGGCCAGATCTAAGGACAGCGCACAAAGGAGGGGTCTCAAATTTGAGAGTGGGGCTTTGCTTAGTAGTGATAGGTCATTGTGTGAACTGGATCCTGCCTGGGAGATTAGCAACAAGACAACTGCTCAGTTCCCCCTGAGGACAGCATACCCCAAAGAGGAGGAGATGCCTGGCTCCAACAGGCATTTCCCATGTGTAGGAAGTGCCCTCTTCCCATGAAACTTGGAGCTTTCTCCACCATAAAACTGAGATGCCCAAGAGGATGTCCAGCCCTGCCTTAATGGCATCCTGTTCTGCTGTTTACACAGGGTGGAGAATGATGGGATGAGATAAGTTTCTTTGGTTTCTATTTGTCCCATGATTTTACAAGCTGACTTCTCAGATACAATGGGAGAAAGCAACAGGCATAAGGGTCCAACAAGCACATTCAAAGCAGACATAGATCAGCTCAAACACACTGAGGTCCAAGGAGCGTTGGGAGCTGTTGTCACTGACGAGGCTTGTGATAATGAATTTTGTACTCTAGGGATCAGATGTTCCTCTCAGTTGTATTAAATTAACCTTTGACTTTATGGGGATTCATTCAAGCAAAACCTCCTCTCAATAAAGCTAAACTTTCTTTCTCTGAGTCAGAATTTCTTGTCTGGGAGAGAGACAGAGGCAGAGAGAGGGTCTGTTACCTCAGGCCAGACTGGAAAGGAGGCAGTGGGAGTCTGGATGGGATTGGTACCTCAGATGGTACCGGGATGAAATGAGATAAAGAAACAGTGGCATGAACAATGGTAGGATTTGTAAAACTGTGAATTTTCCCTGCATTTCCTCTCATTTATCCCCTTCCTCCTTGAAAGGAGGGGAGAGAAAAAAAAATATAGAAGAGGGGGAAAAAAAAATAGGCCCTTGCAGCAAGAATACAAAAAAAGAGAGGAAGAGAGAGAAAGGGAGAGCTTATTGGAGAGCATCTCTTTCCTTTGGGCACTGAAGTGTTCCGACATCAAACCTTCTGTCCTCATTAAGAAGCCCTGTGTCTACCATTGTGACATCTTTATTCACACACCCCAAGACTTCAAAGCCTTCAGGAGATTTCCTTGGTGGATTTAACATAAAAATATCAGGAGATGAAACAGAGCAAAAGGCAGCCTGCTTCATTCTTGTTTTAATTAGGCCTTGGATGGAGGAAGGGGGGTGAGGAAGGAACAGAACTACCGAGATGCACATTAAGGTGTGAATGCAAACACATACACATGCATGCACACACACACACATGCAGACACAATCTTGATCATCAGAATTCAACTTCTCTCCTTTTACAAGCTTTTGGAATAGAAAACAGACCTGAATCTCAGAGTAATTTTTTTTTCCAGCCTCTAAAAGAGATGCACATACATCTCAGGAATAAGAAAGTGCCGCAGGTAAAATACATGTTTCTGTTGCCTAAACAAAAAGCTTGAACTGTAACGAATAAGAGGCAAAATTAAGAAAGAGGACAGAAAAAAGGCATGGAGGGTAGGGGAGAGACGAGCTAAGAATTCATTAGCAGAAATGTAGATCTAGGGAGAACTGTTCCTGTTCTGCTTGTGATTTGTCTTTTTTTTTGTTTGTTTTTGTTAAACAAACTCTTTTTGAGTGAATTTCCAAGCTACTAGTTTGACTTATGAGTCTTTGGTGGTACATGAAATTTGCAGCATGCACCATTTGGCTTGAGTATGTAGGTGACGCTGCATGTTTCTCAGGCCCAGCGGGTTGACAGTAACTCTTCATGCTCTGATCTTGGTCACTACTGAAACTGCTGGTAATTTCAAAGCGAAAAACTTCAGAAACTTTGGCAAATATTCTCTACACTTCTCTGAAATTTTGTCTTTTTTGGTTACCGCCCCTCTTAGCAAAATCCATTCGTCTGAATGTTCGTGGGAAGCAAAAACCACAAAGAATTGCACTGGAATTAATCTAGAACAGTTTTAAGTGAATATTTATGAGCCTCTCTTCTCAGTATCTAGCCAGGTCTAGGACCAAGATAGCTTCTTGTTGCAGGGAGCAAATATCAAATGATAATTAAAAATGTAACTAAAAATAAAAGTCCTGCTCTCCTCAGTGGAGACGATCTTGGGCCATTTCTAGTAAGAGACAGGGAAACTCCTAACCTCCTGATGTCAGGTTTTCCAGTATTAGAGCTCAAATTTCGCAGGAACTCTTTAACAGACTAAAATCAGCATTGTTTCCAGCCCACTGAATCTGTTGTGCTGCTGGGGCCAGGTGGATAGGAAAGGGGGACACTGGTCTCTTCCTAGATATGTTAGGCATTTTCTGTAGCTATTCTGCTTGTGGAAGCCCCCACAGAGGCTACAAATTCCACCCCCCCAGCACTGGGGGTTGTCCCCACAGAGGGCACACATAATTCTAGCACATGAACAAGATGACTGCCATCTGCAAAATCTAAGCAGAGTTTTTAAACAGCTAAAAACAAAAAAAGAAGCAAAATCTTTCCCCAGCCTTGCCGCTATGTCGGGGCCAATAATCTAGTCTCAATTAGAGTATTATTAACTAAGTCATACACCTGGCCCTACTCGTTTACAGCTATTCCTGTTGACAATGGCACTGATTAGCTGGTACAGCAATGGCCTGGGTTGATCCCTCTGGTATTTACCACTGTCCTATGATTTACATTTCGCAGCCAGCTCTGATTTGGATGGAAGGAGGGAGGTTTGTGCGAAAGTGAGATGAGGCTTAGGAGACACCAGCAGCAGGAGTGAGCTGCCCCCCTCGCACAGACAAGATGCACCCAGGGACAGGGCAATAAGTCCCCCAGCGGGTCTCAATTCCACTTAATTACAGAACCAGCTGATAGCTAATAGAAACGAAGTGGAACCACATGCCTGCTCTCACTTTGTAGCCTGTGGCTGTGAGCCAGTAAGAAAAGTGTGGGTATTGATTTGATTATTTTGTTTGTCCACCTAGACTTGCTAGTTGCATCTGCTTTTCCCAGTTCAAATGAAGTGTTTTCCACTGATTAATTAATTTTAATTTGTTTTCGCTTCAAGTGCAAGATTTGTTTTTTATTGACAAGTAAGTACCCATCTTCCTAAGCCATCACAGTTAAGCGGTGCCCCGGTGATGCTCAAAGCTAAAGCTCTCCTGTTTTGCTAAAAAGTACTTTATATATTGACTGAAACCTCTCCCTTTCATCTGAGTGGTTTCTAGAAAAGACAAAAAATGCTTCATTCAACAACTAGTCTCCTCATGGACTGAGGCAGCTTGTGGAGCTGTGAGAGGCCTCGTGACCCAGGCCCAGGCCCTAGACCTGGGCCCAGGACCTGGACCTGGGCCTTGGGGCCCCCTCACTCCCTTCCCCCTGGGGACCTTGTGGTGAAGACCTGGCCATGCTAATTTTGTAGCAAAGGAGGGGCATTCTCACCCAGCCGTTCCCCCAGCACTGCGAGTCCTTGGTTCTTGCAAACGCAGGCTGCCATGCTTGGTTACACACACCCATGGCCGCAACCCTTGTGGCAGTGAAAGGGGGCAGGCAGGGGTGAAACGCGGAGGAGAGGCTATTTTGGGAGTGCTTGAGGTTTCACTCCTCTTCAAGGCCTTGTGTTTGTTTCAATTAGTGCCAGCAGCTCATTCACTTCAGCCCAGTTCCTTAGCAAGTTTCACTGTGTTCTGTCATTAAGGCTGTAGAAATATGAGTAGTAACATGCCTGGCTATCAGTATTTTGCCTAACGCTTCTAAAACACATCAACAAGCTGTAAATGCCAGCAGGGCAAGGAAACCGGTAGTGAGAGGGAATTTATGGGCTAGCAACTCTCATGGCTTGGCTCGCTCCTGCCAAGGGGGTGCCCCAAAGGGATCAGGCTTCCTCTGTGCAAGAGGCAGCTGTAAAATCCTGAGCTCTTGCTCCACGTTAGTAGCATTTCACAGGGGGCTTTGCAAAGGAAGGCAATAATATTCACCTTTCTGGCAACAGAGGGAAACCAGGGTAGGAGGAGATTTTGGGAATGTCCTGGCACAGGCTGGCATCAGAGGCAGGACAGGAACACAATCCAGCAACACACAGCTCTTTTGGGTGCCATCAGTGAATAATAGATACTCCCTCCATTTTCCTGTTTACCCAGATTCGTGCAAAGATGGCCAATGGTCTGTTTTGACATACTACCTTTTCTGCAGTGTCTTCCCAGGGGAAAGGGAGCCGTGGTTCGTATCCTGCCTCCTCAAAGACCAAAGGCAGATGCTGCTGTGATGCTGGCTGAAAACTCTGCTGCCCAAAACTTTTCATCCCAATGATGAATTAGCTGCTCGGTAGAAAGGAATAGATCCACAAATGGCTCTCAGCCAGCCACAGATATCATCAGCTCCCATCTCAGTCAAGCAGGGATTGCTGGCCAGGTGTATCTCAGGATTATCTCTTTACCTGAGACTTTTAAATTGCCCTCGAACACCCATGCAAATAAATGCAGGGAGGACATCTCAGTTAGATGTCTCTTTGGAGGGACAGTGCCTCTGCACATGGACCACGATGCTGGGTGATGCTGTCTTGGGATGTCCTCCCTGACGTTGGCCTGATCTGTCCAAGGCTCCCAGCGGCAGCAGGGCTTATGGCCAGTTTTGTGGGTGCAGGAGATGGGCCGAGGGAATTAGAAAGTTAGAAGATGAGGTGAACAGCAGGGCACAGAAAAAGACAGAAAGATTAATGGCAGGGACACAATCAAAAACAAAAGTTAAAATGGAAATGCTAATCATTTAAAAGAGGGTCTCGGTGGAATTACTTGTTTTATGGCTCAGAATAAAAAATAGAAAGGGGAAAAGAAGGAGGAGAAGTCCCAGTAAGAATAATTTAGTGCTTTGTGTAATGAGCTGCCTTTCTTTTCAGTAGTTCACTCTGGTGTCTTATCACTTACCCTGTGATTGACTGAGTCCTCTCTGCCTGCTCCTGCTAAATAGTGATTCACCATCTGGTAGTCATAATTTCTTTTCTTTCCTTTTTTTTTTTTTTTTATCCTATATTCTTTTGTAATTAGAAAATAAATTACTTTTTTTTTAACTGGAAAAAGAAACACGTCTAGCATATTACTTACAGATGACAGTTGGTGTGAGCTGAGCAGTGAGACAGAGGGAAGGGACTTGACTCCTGCCTCATTTAGACAGACCCCAGCTGACATGCCAAGAGACACATCAGCTTTACTGTTGAGAGTGGTGGGAACTGAGGGCTGGGTGAAGCAAGCAGTGGGCAGCAAATTTAGTGAGATGTGAAAGGCCATATCTGAGGAAGAATGGGAAAGAAGTAGCCCCTGAAGGGCTGGTGGGGCATGATAGGGATGTGTGTCTGTACGTGTAGGATCTTGGATGCAAAAAACTGGTGTGTGTATGATGGACTATCAAGGCCACGAGCATGCATTGAGCCTGGGAGTGGTGGTATTTGCTGTGCTTCACTGCAGCCCAGACCTGTATGAGGGTGATGTCCCCATGCTGCTCCATGGCGAGAAGCACGCAGCTCTGCAGAGGAACTATATCGGATGCCAGCTTGCCACTACCATCTCTGTCTCCACCAGCTATGGACGGAGCCTTGAGTATTCTGGATGCTGAGCAGCCTGACTGAAATCAGGGAGCAGGATCTTCCCCACGGAGCTGACGGACTAAACTTGCCAATGTCTAATTGCAACCGCATTTCTCTCCTGCTTGTCGCTGTGCTCATCTCTGCAGCCTGTGTGCTCACCCAGACTGCCACGCTCTCATGATATTTTTGTACAGCACCAGCCCTCTCTGCTCTCATTTCACTTGCCTCCTCAAGGTGCTCCAGTAATTCAAGTGATAAATAATAACAATAATAACGCAGAAGCCAGTTGAATTGAGCTTGATTACTCTGTGGCTGAATTTGGGCTTGATTGACTGAAAGCAGCTCTTACCCCCCCAGTTGTTATCCTGAGAGCCTCATTTTCTCAGTGCGATGTCGCTCCTCATAGCCTCAAACCAATCGGGCCTTGAGGCCACTGCCAACTTGCAACCCCGTCATTCCCAGAAAGACCCCACTCCAAAGCAGTATTTGAATTTACATTTTTGGCATGTCATATAATGAGGCAGGAAAATGACAGGGAAAATATCCCACTTCTGTACAGTGCCAACAGAACCTTGTTTTCCCTTGTTTTCTAGGCAGACTCAGTGTTTTCTTAGAGGAAAGGCGTTGGTTTGCTGGGGCCTCGAAGGATAGTTTTTTGCTGGTTAAACTGGATACATCCACATGTTCCCAGATATTTGAACTGGGCCCTGCCTGTTTTACACTACTTGCCTGATGGGTTATATGCGTGCGTGCATTAAACTGAAAGGAAAGAAATACAGCCTCTAAATCAGCAAAAGATGTAGTGGACACTCGTTCAACCACTGGATATCAATCTCTCCCCCGACACTGCTCTTGCAGGAGACATTTGTGGTACTCCCACTACTGTGCTCCCCTCAGCCCTGCCATCAGCCTAGAGTCAATGGTGGAGTTGCCTGGCCACACTCCCTCCAAAACTGGGGGAAAAGGGACAGCCTTGGTCTCTTCCTTCCCATCTTACGCCAGCCATGCTCTGCTCCTGTCCTTGCATCTGTCCCTAGTGTTGCTCTGTGCTGTGTTTTCAAGGGCACTGCCTATATCAGAGGTTAGTGAGGGCATTTGGTAACATCTTCAGCTGAGCCCAAGAAACAGGAGGAGCAAATGATCTGTGTGAGGTGGAGGCTATGTTTTTCTTGGCTTAATACGGATGAATGAAGAAAAAGGAGGGAAAGAAAACAACTCATTTTCACTCATTCTCTAAGCAGCAGCCGCTGTAGTGCTATAGCCAGGAGCATCTGAGAGACAGAAGGAATTCGAGTAACAAGAAAATGCCATTGTACAGACCTAATTATAGTGATCGCACCTGTTAGAGAAAACAATAAGCAGCAAAATGAATAAACCTTCCTGGGACTCATTTTATCAATGAAGCATGACCATCTGAAAACTCCACAGAGAAAATCTACAAGGAAGGCATCAGTGTACTCAGACCTTCTCCTTTCCACTCTCCCATCCTGTAATCAGCTGGGCAAGGTAACCAAAGTAAACCATGCATTCACCCACTGGCTGTATGCAGCTGCATGCAGATGCAGATGACCTTTTAATAAGATGCCTTCTCAGTCTCAGTATTTTCTTCACACCTGGGGCATTTACAGGCATATACATGTGGCTGTAAAATTCTGGTGCTTAGGAAAAAAACTGTGCACAGGTCTTCAAAACCTTGCAAAATTTGACAGTTCTTGTAGGGATGGTGGCAATAGCAAGCTCTTGGGGACAATCACAGTGTCAGTAGGAGTGTTGTAGAAAGGACTGTGTTCTACGTGTTTTAAATCTGCTACCAAGTAATTGTTATATTGTGCAACGGGGTGAAAAAGTACTTCTGCCACATTGCCTTCCCACCACCCATGGTCCCATAGACCTCATCACATCCCTCCCTCAGTGTCCACTGATCCGGGTGTCCTACCTGGTCTCTCTTCCTACTGAAGGTGTTAACTGCTTCTGGACTTCTCTTCCCCTTCTCCCCTGTACCTTTCCAAGTACCCAGTTATAGCTCCTCTGCACTGCAGCTTTGCATGCTTCTGTGGTTAAAGCAGACAAAGAGGATTAGCCTTTATAAAGAGTTAATGATGGTCTTTTTGCATACACAGCCCTCTTCATCCAAAGATCTTAGAGCAGGGGAAGTATCATTAGCAGCGTCTTGTGGATGGGAAAATTGAAGCATGAGGAGATGAAATGAATTTGCTTACTGGATGATTATTCCCTTACCGGATTTTCCTCACATCTCACAGCCCACGTCCTGGGCCAAAGCCCTATTGTACAACATACAGCCCAGACAGAGGCAAAGCCAGAGAAACAAGAAATCCTATGATACTCAATCTCGTTTCTTCTTTTCTTTTTCCAAGACCACTAGCATGTACAAAAGGACAAAGAAAGCAACACCCCAAGCTTTGTAACGTGTCTGAGTGACAGCTCTGGTGTCTGCAGTCCTTTGGGCACCCACTGAATGAGCTGAACAATGACGCCTCCAAAATAGTGACCCAACAGCATGTCTCAGCCCTGACTCGAGGGGAAAAAGATGAATGTGTTCTTTGATGACTGTTGCTGTTGAAAATTGGGCTGTGTTATTGTCAGCTGGAACAAGAGAGCTCATAAGAGTTGCTCAGTGACGCAAGCTTTGAGTTACCAACTCCTAGGAGCAGCCTTCAAATCACCGCTGGAGCTAACGGTTTTCTTCCACTTCCCAACTCAGTCTGACCTAGTAGGTAAAAGGCTTCATACCTAATTAGCAATAACTTAAACCAGATCTAAAGGAAACTGGACAAATAATTCACAATGAATAATTTATTGAATGAATTTTGCTTCTTTTTCTGTTTGTGAATTTTCTATGCGTTTGGTGTTGATTTCTCCAGCTAATTGGTTGTTTGAAATTGTTTGCTGATGCATATACTTCTTGGTCTGCTCTTTTCTTCAGGAGAAGTTCATTAAGGGTATCCTCGATCCAAAATGAATTGACTAATTTTAATTGGTCACAGAGGCCACATGGCATAAATGAATTTTGTGGCATGAATATGTATTTCTTCAATTCACTTACTGAAAATATTCTTTCAGACTGTTCTTTCCATTCAAACAGGATGTTTTGGTGAGCATCCCTTCTAGTCAATACACCCATTGGCTATTCCTGCAAAAGAAACTCATACAGATTCCAGAAGTGGTCAAAAGATACTCAGATGGAAAGAACCAGTAAAAGGTGTTCAAATGGAAATGGATGTGAAATACCTTACCTGTTGTGTAGGAACCTCTGTCTTTGTGTACCTAGATATGCACCGAAATTGCTCTCACATTTGTGTTAGTTGAAAAGAAACTTGCATTTGCTTGTATTACAAGGAAACCAAAGACACCCAGAATTAAAAACATTTAACTAAACTCTGCCTCTATTCTAGGTGACACTGCATTAGCATCCATGGTTTTGGCACAGACAGGGTCAGCGTATGCTCCAGGACATGTGCCAGTCAACATAATACTGCTTTGTGGTCCCAAGCACTTCAGAAGGGCTGTCTTCAAGAAGAGATGAACTAGTGGCCTCTTCCCTTAGGAGGACCATGAAACTATAAGCTCCTTATATCGCAACATCTATAACATACAGCAAGCAGAAAAGAGGTTCAGACACAGAGGACAGAGGGTGAAAACAAGCCACCCAACCTGATAATGAAAAGCAGGCACTTGGCCTTGGTGTGGAGCATCTCAGATAAGTATTTTAATTGCCAAGCTTTGGTGCTGGAGGGAAGGAAATCTAAGGTAAATTAAAAGATTAAAAAGATATTTTTTCATCAAGTGGCAAAATGGAAGAAGTGGAGGAGTCTGCTCAGGAGAAAATGAGCAGAAAGGAACTGTGAATGTTGTGAAAATATATCCATTAGACCTGCCTTATCGAAACGTGCTTTTGCCAAGCATCCAGCCCTGCATCTCCATGGCAACATGGCCTCGTCAACAGAGAAGAAAGTGTTTTTGTCAGGATGGGTCCAAACACGTAAAAGCCATTTCGATTTGGGGGCAACACGATCTTCTTCAATCAATACTGCACACATAATAATGACTCCTGCCACTTTTTTCATAAATCTCCACTTTCTGCTTTCATTTCCTGTGGTTTGACATCACTGTGAACTGGAACCAGGTTTGAATTCCCTACAATTTTCAGCCCCCTCTGCCCTCATCTGCAACACACCATGCCTCACGCAGCAGCTTTCTCCATTGTAACACACTCGATACGCTGTGTACTTACAGGTGGGATTAGCCTGGCCTGAACTGTGAGACGGGCTTTGAGGAATGCCCTGGTGGCACCATCTGCAGATGTAATGGCTGAAATTCTCGTCATGGCTGAGATGAGGGGCCAGCCAAACGGAAGATGATGAGTCTTTCTCTCTAGGAGTTACCTCTGATGAGGTGTGAGACCGAACGCCCTAAACATCTTAACTCTCAAAGAAATTGTGATGTCCTTTCTAGGGCACGGGTGATAGGTCTTCTGTCCACATCCTGTGAATAAAAACATTTTTTCTTCTTCATTTTTTCCTGCTTTTCCAGTTAGAGATCTCATTCTTCTTGACTGCCAGTTGACAAAGATTATTTGATCTTTCTAAATAACCAGCCCAGCAGTTCCACTATAGAAACCACTGTGTGGCCAAACAGATTTCTGTGTGCATGCAAGATCTGTGAGTGTGTGTGTTGGAGAGGGAGAGATGGAATATGTAGAAGATGTAAATGCCTATCTTATTTTTCATTTAAATTAGTGGGTATTAGGCATATAATCCAACATATTGCTTTTAAAATCTCAGCAGTAGCCTGCTGAATGCTTTGCTGTGAAAGTTACTAAAGAAATGTAAAATATATTTTTTCATAATAACTGCAATCTAGCTAGATTTAAAGCAATGCCCTCTTTGCTGTTTTATGTTCTATTTTGCCATTTGTTGAGAGATTTTTGAACATATTTAATCTCCAAAACCCCATCGAGAAGTGTGATTTGGTGCACAAGAGGCAAAAACAATTCCACGTTTGTGCTTTTCAGCTAATGCAGACAGAGGGAAGCTATTTCTCCAGACAGGTTGTTGCTGCTTTTGAATGCTACATGAGGGTCAGCAATTCGGATCCTGCCTGTTCCCTGGGGGCCTGTGGGTTTTGAAGAGAGGGAGCATGACATTTGGTCAGTGATGTGTTTGATTTCCAAACAGGTTTCCCAGCCTTGTAAGCACACTCTGTATGTTAGTGTTGCACCATTCAACGTTGTGGCCAGAGCCTGGAGGAAGGGAACGTAGGGAGATGGGTTTAAGTTACATTAATGCTAATAAATTAATAACTTGAATTTAGAAAGAGGCTGTCATTGCTAAACCACACACTGTTTACAAATGAATTTACAGACTCTGGGCTTGGCTCATCCCCAGAAAGACAGGATATTTCTCGACAAGGGGTTTGTCATCAGTGTAGCTTTACACTATCTGTACCAGCATACACCACAGCAAGGCCTCGCATGAACTGCACTTGCTTCATCTAACTGGCATAGCTAGCAGAAATCCCTTAGAAATGAGTGACAATACCACACTGCAGGCAATGAGACACTGGTTGGGGTGCAAATAAGGATCCATATATTCTCATTTATCTGTCTGTATGCCCAACCATCTACTGGATTGTCTGTCTAATCACTCCTCATAGGTGCTTTGAGGCTGAGTGGTGGTGTCACCTGGAAGCTGTCGGAGCTGTGAGAGTGCCTGGCAGGTTGCGTACTGAAAAAGGAGACATTCAGAAATTGAAAAACAGGATTGCTATTTTGTTTTTTTCACTCCTGACCAGAAATTTTCAGGGTCATTTGATAATCTGGATGACCTTTGTTATTGATGACTGCAGTAGTTGGTAAAAGACTGGAGCAGGAGTCCAGAAAAGACGCAGTTTTTATGAACATCCGTTCCTGATATAGGCTCATCCTTTCCAACCACTGACAGAACAGTCCAGAAAATGGTTCATGGACTGGAAATCATGAGTTAATGGTATTACAACAGTGGATTTCTCAGGGCTTCTCCGGACTTTTGTGAAGGTGAATCTGTTCCTGCCCTTCTAAAATGAAACAAATCTATTGGAAGTCAGTCTGAAATACTACCTGACGGTGACACCAGGAAAAAAGAGACCATTTTCTTCTTGGCTTCTCTTTGAATAGGAAAGGTGAGGATGCTGGCAGCCTTCAGCAAGAGAGCCTTTTTTTTTTTTTCCCACACTTTATTTTGTGCTCTTCCTTTTTCTAGAGCAACTCCTTTCATGAACTTGGTATGCCTGGGTGTTGAAGAGGGACCTCCTCTTACAATAGCCAGATCAGGAGTAGCAAAATGAAGAAAAAAACATTCACCTGCTTTCCCTAGTTTATCTGGCTTCTCTCATTCAGCCCTGCTTTTGGATCCTTCTGAGACTGGAGAGTTTGAGTTAGATTAGGGACTGTCATTTTATCACAGTTCCATTTCAGTCCCTTAACCAAAGAAATCTCTTAAGACCTGTTTTTTGCTGTTCCCCCTCCCCAAGTTGTTCTTCACCTGCTCTGGGCAGGGGTAGCCCTTTTCCACTGAGGTCTGGGACAGGCTTTTGCCTATAAAAATCTGAATCTGCTGCATCTGCCAACCCAAAGTGCCACTGCAGCACAGTATGCAGCAGGGGAGGAGGAATTAGGGTTAATGCTGGGGTAAAAGTTGGCTTAGTGTATCACACCACAGAGTTTACTCTTTTCAGGGGAAAATCCAGGATGTGCAGGATGCAGCAGATTCAGTTCAGTCCTTATGGCTTTGCACTGGTCCCTTCCAGTCCCTCTCAATACATATGGACTTCACAAGGTTGGTGGAAAATGCATCCTAAAATCACTGGAATCTGGAGGGAGGTTTTTTTTTTTGTCTGCCTGCAATCAAGTCCAGGGATATTAATTAGATGCTCTGCATATGCTTGGTTCACTGAGACAAAAGTTAAGGCAGCCTTTCCTCAGCAACGAAAGCCATCCCGCTGGAATACTGATTAAAAAGAAGCAGGGTTGATAGGAGTAGATGAAAAGGAGGTGAGTCTATGAGGTGGACAAGTGAGCTGGGAATCAAGACTCCAGGGTTTATTTCTGCCACTAATTCTCTCTACAGCTTGGAGAAAGTTTGCAAACCTGTCAGTGACTCCATCTCCAAAATGAGATCTGCTCCAGAGTTGTGGTGGTGGTAGATTTTTTTTCTTTAATGAGAATTAATTAATGTCTAAAATGCACTTTGGGATCCCAGAATGAAAGGAGCAAAACAAATGCAAAGTATTCTATTGTTTTATTATCTCCTCTATAGACCAGGATGGAGGCACCTTGCCACTCATATAATTACTTCCCTGCAGCTGCAGCCTCTCAAGAAATTAATATATGCTACATCTCCACATCTAGGTATGGAGAAAGACCCAGACCCTCCCACCCACCATTTACCCCCCCTCCCCTGTCCTTCCTCTCTCTTGCTCTCTCTCGCATTAATAGCAGCGATGGCATTAAAGTAACTTTATCTCTTTGGTGCACACATATACAAACTCAATGGCGGGTAGTGTTATGAGGCTTATTGCTGAGTGCGTAATGACTGCTTCTTTTTTGGATGAATGAATTCAGTGGGTGACAGGTATGTAATTCATTGCTTTGTAAAAAGCTTTGAGAGGAAGTGTATGAAATGTACTATATAAATGTCAATACATAGCACACTTTAAAGCCTGTGGGTTGAGTCATAGGGAGGGTAGATTTAAGGGGGGGATCATAAATAGCAGAAGAACAGCTGGTTTCTCTGGGTAATGATGACTGAAGACCTGAGTGATGACTGCTTAAACATACCCACTTGGTAGAGTGGCCCTCTTTACCACGGCCCTCTTTACCACAGTGTCTAAGTACCTCACAGCTTGTAATGCATTCATTCACCAAACAGGGGAGGATTATCTCAGCTGCGCAGTGAGGGTGCAGAGATATGGGGATTTTGGGTGACACTCCTGGTGTCTCTGCGGGAAGGAAAGTGGGGCTGGCAAGCTCAGGAAGAGAGGGACCCCAGCCCACCCTAACCCCCCAAACCCAGAGCATTGCCCTTCCAGATACAGTGCCCGGGCTGGTGCCACCTGAGCTGAGCACAAATGTGAGCTTTGGTTGTGTCCCTGTGCACCGCACCAAACCCACTCTGCATGCCCAGCACTGTGCGATGTCCTGTGTCTCCCCAGCACAGAGGAGACTGTACCCTTACACAGAGAGGAAGAGCCCAGTCCTCAAGGGATGAGGACACTGGCCTTTCTGCCATAGGGACAGCAAATGGGGGCTGGCCTCTGTGCATTGGAGCTGTACACGTTTTTCCCAAACAACCACCTTGGAAAATAAGGGCTGAAAAAACAGCCTTTGGTGAACTTGAAAGAATGCTTATGGGTGCCAAGGTCTGACAAAATGTTCATATTTTGGTGGCTGTGAACTGTATGCAGCAGCCACCTCTGCCATTAATTGTTTCTTTGTAGTATTTTCATTATATACATGGAGTAATGTCTAAGGAAGTTAGGTGAAAGAGCCTTTGGGGATCTTGATTCCCTTGCTTGCCTTAGAAAACCCCAGCCCCAATATTAAATGCCAATTAACATCTTTGCATGGCTGATACTTGTAAAGTGATTTCATGGGAGACACGTGGTGAACAAACACTGTTTTGTACAGAAATAGGAGTGAAGTATTTAAGGGAGTTACAATCAAAGGCAACAAGTTACCATACTTCAGCAGATGCTGCAAAAATACGAAGTATTTCAAGTTAGCATACACCTTTTATTGCCTCTCCCTGCAGACTAAGCTAATTACACTGCCACAGAGGGAGAGAACACAAGAGAGAGACTGCAAGTGCCTTTCTTCAAAAGTCATGTGAGAAAAGCCATACGAAGCCTCCAGTTTTTCTCATCAAGGTGTGTATATCCAGTTGGGTCTAATCTGGAGAGAGGATTCCTCATCACACTGGTTTTGGTTGTACCTTCGTACAGAGCCTTGCACAGCAAGTGGCAGCATTGACCGGGATGCCTGTGGGCTCCTGTAACGCATCCAGCTGTAGTGTTAACCTTGCCCATGGCTTCCTGCGCCAAGATCATGCTCTGTTTCAGCCTGAGTGGATGCCTGCAATTAAACCTGGAAAAATAGAGCCCTGGCTTTTATGAACAACTCCGCAAGCAACAAAGGGGAAGGAGGAAGAGGATTTATTTAGTTTCTCAGGAGCTGGATATGTTAAATGTTGTGACTTTTTAAGGCTTGCTGCAACAGTGGCCGTAAACAATGTGTAGTCGTAGAAACTTACTAAATAAAAGTCTCTAAATCCCAACAATACGAGTGAGAGCTCAGGACTGTTTCTTGGCAAGTGCTCCTGTTCTTTACAGTGCAAAAGGTGTGAAGCACAACTTGCTCTGCCAAAACCACTGTTCCTCCTGCAGGACAGCGGTTGCCTCAGGTACACACTGTGTGGCGTGGATATGGACTCCACTGCTTCAGGTGAGCATCACAAGATCCTGTGCAACAGGGTTTTCTGCTAAAAAGGGAACTGAGGCACAGAGACAATATGACTGACATTCATGGAGCACTTGGATGTCCGTCTTTCATCTAGATGAGTTTAAGCACTGGACTTGAGAGAGCAAACCAAATCCACATACAATTTTTACTATGGTGCCCTGGGGTTTGCTACTGCACACACCTGGAGAGGCCAGTGACTGGACTCACCAACCAGTCTGAGGACATCTCAGCTCAACGCCACCCAGCTCAAGGAGGCGGATTGAGCCACCAAGGCTGGCCAAGGCCCTGAGAGAGTCTAGGCAAGACAGACTCCACCATACCACGATGGGGTGACCAAGCACAGGGAGTGTGCGCTGGGGACAGCTGCCAGCAGCTGGGGTTAAAGGCAGTGTGTGTGCACCATCTCCTCGCAGCCCTCACCCAGGCAGACTGCAGCAGCTTATAACTGCTATCAATCTCTATCATTAGTTCAAGTGGCAGAGGTCAACACCTTGAACTGCAAGGCTTTCAGCCTGCCAGTGACCCAAGGTGGGAGGGGGGAGGGAGGGGGAGAAAATGGTGCTAAATGATGGGATTTCTGGTGTTGTCCTTATAAAATTTTTTTCTCTTTTTTGCTGAATGAAATTGCATGATCAAACTGATTTTAAAAGCACCGTTAGCATGGCACTAGCAGCACCCTCACCCCCAGCTATGTCATGCCCCTGCTGAGTGTTACACCCACCTCTAATACAATGCCCATCAGCTCCTGCACCTTTCCTGACACCTCCTGCACACAGGTCGGGTATCTTTCCCTTGGGGAGGACCCAGCCCAATGTTTCAATGTTTTGCTTCCTCCCACTTTCACTTTGTGGCCCAGTGCCTTATTTGCTGCTTTCTCACTTCTGCACTAAATACCAGCTATATATTTTCTCATGGGCTTTTTTCCTACAGTGATCCTCACCTTAGTATCTGAGTGCCTCACAAAGATTAAATTATCTTCCTATATTTGTGCGCATATGTGGCAGAGCTGCAGGGAGAGCTCCCACGTTGGATCCATCCAGGGAGAGACTGAGCACCATTTTCTTCCCCCTGACTTAGAGATGCTGAGTAATGTGGGGAATCTGATTTCAAGAGGCATTGCATTCTCTGCTTTCTCGGCATTCAGCATCCTTCTTGGCTATGAATGAATATATAATTTTGGGGCACAAATGAGTGCAATCTTGTTTCGTGAATCTTTATCCTTCCCTATTCTTTATGTACCTTTATTCTGCCCTACTTCCAATTCCTTCTTATTTCTATTTTTATGCAATACTGCTTTCTTTCTTTTCCTCCTGTCTTCTTTTTTCCACTTTTTTTTTATCTTTCTTTTCTTCTGCTGCCCTCCCAGCTTTTCATTACTGTCATCTTTTTTCCCAGCCACTGAACCCTTGATGTTGTTCTAATTGACAGACGGGATTTAAAAGCACATTCGAAAGTGCCTGTCTTTTTAAATAGACTCCTGTCTCATCAAAAGATGTACAGCAACATTCCATTAGAGCACATCATTTGAAAATAGATTGGGCTTTTAGCAACTGCACTTGTATTTTTATAGTTAGGCTGTTCTGCTGGGATTGTCCCTCCCCCTTGCCAGCCCCCATCATCTCTCGTTTTGGGAAGGACAGGGGCAAAAGATACATTAAAGAGAGATTAATAATGTTTTGTTTTGCTTGGGTTTTCTCCTCTCTGCAGCTCTCAGGTGCTTTCTCGGCTTGTTTGTTTCTTATAGCCATGGCACAGAACGTTTTAGAATGAAAACAGGGATGCAAAATGCATACATGCTGACGTAAATGAAGACATGGCTGAAGAGCAGCAAAAAAATGGCTCATGTTGCACTCGCATTGTTTGGTATTTTACAAATCGGGATTCAGTAGTGGCTTTTTGAACCCATTTGTGCACAGGGCATTAAGATCCTGTTCTGCAGTAAAGTGGACCAGAAAGTGGTCACTGAGAGACAGCTCTGCCCCACAGGCATGTCCATGCGCACTTTTAAATGAGATCTCTTGGATACCAATAATATGGTAATTGCCAGCTCCAGCAAGGCAGCTTCAGGAATAGCTGAAGAGGCTGTGTCAGGGCCAGCAGAATTCTGGAAAGGAGGGCTGCAGTGGTGAAAAAGCCCTGAACTTGCTTTGATCTTCAGCCAAAATGGCTGCAACCGCTGTGGCCATTGGGTTGTGCAGGGATGAAAAGGCAAGATCCAGAACCACCAGCAAGCCCAGACTCTGGGCCTTGCCATACATGTGATGTTGTTCAGTGCTCCTTTAGCTGTGCAGCCTCTCCAGCAACTGTGATCCTGGGCTGGGTATGGCACCAAGTAGGCAGAGCTTTGCTGTCCTAGGTCTGGAGAAACTGGGAGCCAGGGAGGGTGCAGAAATCATGGATATCTCCTGGTGGCACAGAGAACTGAGACAAGTCTGCACTTTCCTCTCATCTTATTCTGGGCAGCTATGAACTTCTGCTACAATGTGCATTTTACTCTATTGCTATGGAGTGATGGTTCTGCTCAGTTTTTACACTCAGAACATCAAAGAAGATGGAGATTGAAAAGGTCTTGCAAAGGTCTATTAGATTATATAGTTCCTCCCATTACCTCTACACCTCCCCCCCTCCCAATAATGTTCAACAATAATTATTGGGCTTCTGAAATTGCTGGAGCTTAATTGCCATCTACTTGGTAACCATGTTGGGAGATGCAACAACACTTTATAAGGCCATCATTTATGAACTACAGTTACTTGCTGTTAAATGTCAGGGCTACTTCAGTCGTTACCAACACAACACAGCAACTGCTCCTGCACGAGCCTGAAGGCCATCATTGTTGTTATATTCGGAAGAAACTGGCCCAAACTCTGAAGTTGGATCCAGTTTTAACTTTTAGTGTGCTAGAAGTGCTTAAACCTGTGCATCTAGCATGGACCACAAAACAAAAATGGGATCCCTTTTCTGGAGTCAGAGGTGGCTTTCCTCCACAGGCAGGAGCATTCAGAGAGCACGGCATCCATCTCTGCACCCTGGGCAGTCACTGTTCGCTCCCATCTACTGGCAAATGTCTTGAACCTCCATTCACTCAAAACCATGCTGAGGGAAAGAGAAATGGCCGGTTCTCACTCTCTACTTGTGTAGGATATTTATTTACTCTTTCTTCACTGCCGCAAAGATCTGCCCTCACATAGACTGTCCTTCCAGTCACGAGCCAGTCTGCTCACAGCTCCTCTGTGTTTCACCCAGATGCATCAATGGAAAGCATCATCTACCTTAGGGACTAAGCTCTCCTTCCCAGGCTTAGAGAGGCAAAACCCATTCCTGTTCTAAATCCAGCACTGATCAGCAGCTGTGACTTCATCATCCCCTCTCTCCGCTCCCCATGTTAATCCCCCTTGCTATGCCACTATTAAGCCCAAGACAGAGGCAACAGCTACACTTTTCAGCCCCTACAAAGCAAGAGCTCAATGCTCCTGTTTTGCTTTCCATGCTCCAGTTTCACATGTAGTAGTGATAATCTCTTCGCTTTCTTGGATCCTCACAATAAACGGCTCCTCAGAGTGATTAAAGCCTCTCTGCTTGGCTTGGGCTGTGCATCGATTTTAGCTGCTGCTTCTTGCTTTGTGTACAGCACATCATAGAAATCAGAGATGGAAAAGACCTATTAAGTATCAACTTCAACTTCTGAGTCTCTCCACCTCCCCTCGGTCCCCCGAGGGCTAGCAGGAGATTATTCATTACAATGTATTTGTAGCAACTTTTTCCAATCTCTTCGCAAATGGCCAAGGGACCATTACCTGCCAGTCCTTCCCATGCAAGACCCAGCCACACCTAATCACAGTGCTGGCATCAGCAGGGAAGCTGGCTCCTTGGTTTCTGGCCCATTGCTCCTCTCTGCTCAGTACAGAATGTCTTTGTGGAGCCCTCAATAAACATGCTTCCTTGGGGCGCTCTCAAAGGAAGACACAAACAAGCCAGGCTTTGAAGTTAATGGGTAGTTCTCTTATTCTCAAGCAGGATACCTAGATTCATATAAAGAGCATCCCCACCCTCCCTTTCCTTTTGCACTACCCTTTTGAGAGCCAGTTTTCCTGCAGAGGTGAATGAGTGGGTTCAGAGGGTTTACCCTTCTTGAAGATGGGACTGTTGACACCGATTCACCTTCCGAGTCTTGATTTCTCCAGAGCAATTCCTCTCTGATGCTGTCTGATTACAGGTATTTCCATTATCCAAATACTTGGGAGTTTGAACCCTTTTAAGGCACTGGCTTAAAGGTTGTTCTCCTATCTTCTGCCTTCCAGCCTGACCCTCAGCCACTTCAGCAGGATGGACCTCTCAGAGGAGTCGTGGGGACTCTTAAGAGGGAAGCAGGGTGGGCTGTGCCTCTGTGCTAACCATACCCTAGCACACACAGAGATCAGAGACATCCCTGCAGCCTATTAATTTTTTGGGGGAATACTTTCAAGTGTGGTGCAATAGGATAGGACAAGTAACCCTACAAAAGATGTGAATAATCCTCTGCTGGTTTAGTTCCCTGAGGCAGCTCTTAGGAGGATCAGCGTTGTGCAGAGGACTGCAGTGCATGGCTGGGAGCTGGACATGCAGGTGGGGCACCCAGTTGTTGGCTGCACAATAAACCCCACCTTTTATCTAAACGGTAGGAAGAAGGGATAAGGCAGCTGGCAGACAATTTTTACACCTCCCTATTCCCAAAAGTGTTGAGCAGCTTATGGCTTGGCCCAGGATATTTTCCATTCCTATTGCCAGTAACATGCAGAACAATGGAGAATCATCCCTTGTTTTCTGCACCTCTTCTGAAAAAATAAAGAGTTTCTCTGGACACATTAAATGGGCTGAATTTAGCCAGCAAAAATTCCACCCAAACTCCCATTATCTCATGTTTCCCATCGGCTGGCTCTAAGCCTGCAGAGGCACCTAGCCAAGAGAAAACAGGCACTGGCTGTGTCCACATTGATGGGGAGAGGTATCTTCTGCAGTGAGATCCACATCCCTGATTGTCCACCCTGGGGGATGTGCCAGAAGAAACTGTGGCTCGTGCACATCCTGGGACCCAGGTTCCCTTCCTAAGGACAGCGTGGTGCAGGGATGAGGGGGCACCAGGCTGGCTGGTGGATTCAGAAGGCAGCTGGGGTCTGCCCTGGAGATCAGGTTCATGGAGAGCACTGCGGAGCCACAGAGACTGGGGTGGACATGGGATAGAGAGGTGAAATAAGTTCAGTGGTGTAACCAATTTGTACAAGAAATAGGAATAACCTAGAGAGGCAAGGGGCTGTGGTTGGAGAGACAGCAGGCAAGCATTCTCCCAAGGCTATTTATTCACCTTATTTCCAGACTAATACTCAGACCTTCGTGCTTGCTACCTTTCTGAAGTCAGCTCTATTAAAATCAGTGCTGGTGTGTATTGAAATAGAATAGGGGGAGAGTAGGGAGAGGGGAACAGTCTTTTTTTTTGTGGGCACACTTTGTGTTTCACCTACACCCACTGCCCTTACTGTCGCAATCCTTCCTTCTAATATCCTGCCACATTAAGCTGCTCAGAGCCCTAAACACCACAGCTAATTTCTTCACATGAAAACTACGCCTGCTTCAACAAAGGTGGTAGACCTGAATGAATGGATGAACATATACCTTTCTTCGCTTTATCACAGACAGCTGCTGAACCAGCTCCAGCCATCTTCAAAACCTCTTCGCAGATGCCAAGAAGGGAGTTTTTAATGCATTTGAGGAGCGGCTAGAAAAACTAGCCCCACCATCCCCAGCTTCCCTGTGTCACTGAGTCACACACAAAAGCAGCGTGGACCCAGGAAAAGCGTGGGTTCGTCAGAGACTTCAGCAGAACTCCCATCCGTTTGCTGCACTATGCCAACATGAGAGCAAAACCTTTCCTTATCTCACTGTGCCCGAGTTTACGGGTGTGTTGTGAAACCACTGAGTTCAGGCACAGTCCATTATCACTTAAAAAGTTTAAAGAAGCTTGGTGAAATTTCCTCAAGCCTTTCTTTCAGGCCATGTCTACACAGCTTAGTTAAAAACAGGACTGTTGGCTGGTAACTTGTTTACTAATGATAGTTTCCACAAATAACTACAGATTTCACAAGTATTCTTATCATTTCAGAAACATCCACCCTGTTCCCCATTAAATATTTCCACCTCTGGCTACACTAAGGTTTGATATGATGCTCAGCACAGCGGAGGGTGGTGAGATCGCTGGTGAGGAAGAGGATTGAGCCAACCAGGGTATGCAAGGTGGAAATGAGAGAGACTTTGGGGCAGATTGGCCATTGACAAAATGGGGTGGACACTTCTGGTAGGTGGTGGAAGGTGGGAATCACTTTTGTTCGCTGTTCT
>Ga0181612_130450_pt1 | contig 33773 bp, 19 predicted proteins | sample HoacroProtozoa21_FD_119630 | JGI IMG/M metagenome (GOLD analysis project Ga0181612, IMG submission 119630) | Hoatzin crop microbial communities from Cojedes, Venezuel. Combined Assembly of Gp0051906, Gp0051904, Gp0051908 | reverse complement strand
TCCCTTCGTCTACCCAGCCAGTCATGTCATCGTAGAAAGCTATTAGATTGGTCAGGCATGATTTCCCCTTGGTGAATCCATGCTGACTACTACTGATAACCTTCTTTTCTTCCACTTTAATATAAAATGAAAGTCAGTATTTTTCCCCATTGGCACTGGAATGGCCTCTAAAATCCTGTCATGGTGTGCAGACCATGGACTCCCTGTTCTCCTTTTCTGGTAGAAGCCCCTGGGATGGGGACCCCAACAAATACACTTATCAAATAATTAGTTTCAATTTTGATTGAATCCATTGTGTGAGAAAAGAGGAGGTATAGGAACTCATGGAATGGAAATTCATGAAAGACAGAAAGGATCTTTTCAGATCAGAAGATATGCAGTGATGTGGTTTAAGAAGAGAACCATAGTGAGAAGATCCTCTTCTCAAAAGCATAATTTTCAATAGTGGCACAACTACGCTATAAACCTGAACAAACCCCTCTGCATGCACATACATAATGTACACCAGAAACAGGCTGCTCAATCCCGTGCATTTAAATCAGGGTTTGAAACAGATCTTCTGTTCTCAGTGTGAGCAGACAGACTTTGAGCTGCTCTGATACCAACTGGCACGTCTCCATAAGCTGAAGCAGAAGCACCCTGACTCATAACACCTCTGTTCTAGATGTTCCAGGTCAAGCCTGGGTAACTTCAAGCTGAGGAATAACTAAACTGTTTATTACAATTAAGCATAAAAAACATAATAGCATATAAAGACTTAGACCTAGCTCCTTGTATCTGTCTAAAACAAATACAGATGGGATTCCATGTCCTATATGTCACCATCATCTGTTCAGGAGACAATAGAAGGAAGAACTGGATGGTATTCTTGGAAACACCTGAAGTGGTTGGACCTCACACTTTCACTAACCACCAAAATCAGTTTGGAGTTCAAAGATGCACTTAAAAAAACAGTCTTCTGAAAAAATTCTTCAAAGGTCAGTGTTTGAACTGTGTGCCTAGAGTTTGCACAGCCAAAAAGTAAGCATATATTATTACAGCCTGAGAAGTATAAAGCAAGCCCATGTCCGAACAAAATTGCACTGCTGTGTGAAGGTATGTATGTCCACAGATGGAAATCTATCTAGGTATTAATAATCTTTCTCACAGTAATACTGATACTAACACCACTACCACTAATACTAGTAATAATGCTGCAGTATAGACCAAATCTACAAACCACTGAAATGAACAGACTGCTGGAATTAGTGATGGCTACTCATTAGTGAGAAACCTGCGAATGTGGAGTTTACTCTGGGGTCCTGAGCACCTGGACAAAATGCTGAGGGCTGGAACAAGGCATACATAGCTATTTCAGCCCTGATTGCAGAGTGCTGCAGGACACAGACCTGAAGTTCCCCTCCCACATCAGAGAGTTTTCACTCAGTCAGCCATCTAGGTCATTTAAGGACATGCCAACACCATCCAGCGGAGTACAGCTGAGAGATATCCATACAAGTTGAGCCTGATCTAGCCCCAGCACTCTGCAGTGCTCTATAGAGCCACGCCAGCATCACAGCAAACTTCAGCTAATAGCTCGTCTGCTGAATTGTTGGACAAATATAATTTTCTCAGCAGTGCTGCTCCAGCACATCTATACTGCTTTTGCAGACAAATCCAGCACACATGTCAAGCATTGCAATGCCCTGGGTAGACTTTCCCACCTGCTCAGATCTGGCTCAGGAGCTTCTGTAGTCTAGAAATATCAGTTGAAAAAGCAACATGATGTTGCTCTGTTTCTTGGCAGATAGTTTTAAGCAGCTTGTAATCCCTGCTCTTCTGCTGTAGATACCTGCTAGGGACTGGCTGTTGTCTCTTGACAGACTGGCACAGAAATTCTGTGCATATCCCGTATTTAGGGATACAGACCAATAACTGGTACTGATTGCTGCCACATTTGTCATTGAAGTCTAAAGCAGGGTGTGATGTGTGCACAGGGCCTGTATCAGCCCTTAATAGGAAGAGAATGGAGGCATGTGAGGCATGTGTAGAAAAAATATTCCTCAGTTTCAGTTTTTCCTCCTTTCCAAATATTGTCACTCGTCGAATGAAAAGGGCAGGAAATATCTGCAATGCTCATTTACTGTGTCGTGTACCTGCAGTTGGTATTTATCAACACAGGTTTTGCAGCATGCAAACAGACGTTTCTCCAGCACACGTTTGGAGAGTGGAGAAGGGGGAACAAAGGTGCAAAATGAAGATGTAAAAGAAAAAAAAGTGGGAGAGCTGAGGGAAGATGAGGAAGATAGGACAAAAAAAAATAAAAATAAAAAAAAAATAAAGTCACTCGGCCCAGGAGACTGGCTTCGGGCAGGCCTAACCTCTGCAGACCCGGAATAAGCACTGTTGGCAAGCAGTCTGCAAGCTGACACCAAGAAGAATTCCACTGCAAGTTAACCTCTTTCGAAAACAGCTGTTCCTGGCGGAGGGCAGGCATGATTTTTTCTGCTGTTTTTGTTACTTGAGGATGTTGTGGCTCTTGTGAGCCAAGTTCTGAAAGGCACTTTGTCTCCTTGGGATGAAGTGGTGATCCATCCCTGTTGCGGAGGTGTCCTCTCTCCTTTCCTACTAAGAGCAGCCAATTCTTGCTTTGCTTTGAAAGGTTAATTTTTTTCTGTAATCATGATTACGCTGGCAAAGGTTGATGTGACAGAGGAAAAATTAGTCTGGTATTTTCAGCCTACGGTTTGTACTCATTTGGTGCATGAGAGCATCTCTTTATCTGTGAGCTTCCTTGCTTGCTGATTCTATAAAAGGACCCCCTTGCTTTTTGAATTAGCCTACAATCAGGCAAAAGGTTAATGATTCAATCAGGTTGTTTATCTGGGACTTCTAGCACACGGAAAGCATCCTTAAGAGGGTCCAATCCTGCATCTCTTACCCACAAAAACCTCCCATGAACTTCAAAGGGTGTTTTAGAAGAGCAAATAACGCAATGGTTCTCAGAGTCAAAGAAGCAAGCACTCAGTAGAAATTCCCACCCCTGTGGTGAGACTAGGTTATGTTTGAGCACGACCCCTGAGGATTTTGCTCAGAATCATTTATAATAGTGATCAGTAATGAGAACTGGGTTTTCCTCCGTTTCATTTCATTTTTTCTATGAGTGTTATCACAACTAAATTACTGTACAGGATTTTATGAGGAGGGTTTTTTCCACAACAGGAAAGGTGAAGAATATTTATGTGTGGAGATCCGTGCATCACAAGATCTGAGATTACTAAAGTTCAGATATCAATAGGGCAATGCTTGACAGCTTTCTTCTTTCTACAGAAAAACAACATCACAACTGAAAAATCTTATGCACACAGAGTTACATCAAAATGCAATCTGTTCATTTTCATTTCTGACCCAAAGTATCTCTTTGCCTGGATCACATCAAAGTATATGTCACACTTTATCTAACTAGATGCATTGTAACACTGCTTGGCTGATTGGTTTCGACAGGATGAAATTCAGTGAAGCCTGAGTTAGGTCAAGAATTTTCACTGTCTGCAGCAAGAATTGAAAGCCAAGGTCAGCGTCTACACTGTGTTACACTGCTGGGCACCTAAGCAGGACCACACAGGTGCCATCCTAATTTTAGGTATCTATAGTATCCTGCGTCTTTATATGAGCTAGAGGCCTGAATCTGACATTGTCTACACAGAGAGGTCAAGCAGCACTTGAGATGCTCTGCAGAGCTGCATGGGACTAGCAGATATGTCACACATCCTAAAGGAAAGAAGCACCTTTCTGAGGAAAGTACTGGTAAGAGACTGGTTACAGCAGGGCAAGTGACTGGGAAAGGTGGTACACAAACACCTTGAAGAACCACATCAACTTTTTGACTGGGAATCATGCCCATGATCCTGTCCCAGTGCAATTAGCTTAAAATGCTGGCACTGACCACAGAGGGAACAGTATGGGAACCTGAAATCGCAGTGATTTTCATGGATCATTAGCTCTGAGCTACGCCTCCATCCTGCAAGGCATCAGGTAACTTCTGTGCTTGGAGGCAGTGGGACTTCAATCAGCTTGCCCTTCATATCCCTGCTGACAGCTGAATGTGTCTCATTGTTAGCTCCAGTTCTTGCAGAACAAATGATTTGAACTGAAAGATGCAACCACAGGATCCTCCGCTTGTTGTTGTGGTTTTTATGCACAACTTCTTATCTGTTCTTGATTATACCAGAGGAAGGTTATGAATATTTATAGTTAGAATTTATAATTTAATGCTGTGCCTTTTCTGCTGATTAATTCAAGGACACTTCATTTCTTAAGATGCTTGGTTCCTTAAGGAAACACTTTCTCCTGGACACCTAATCTGAATCCTGAATATTTATCCACTATCAAAAGTCAAGGCCAGATTTCTGTCTTCTCAGGCAGCTTCACCCAGTGCACTGCAGTGTGTGTGGTTTGCTTGAGTTCCACAAAAAATGGATCTGAATTCATGCAACAAGGAGCCAAAGTAGTGTAAGGTGTATTTGACTTCAACAACAATGCATAATTCAGCAGTCTCACTGCCACAGCTACAGATGCTGACAAGGAAGATTTTTTTTTTTTTTTTTTTTTTTTTTTTTAATTTTTGAGAGCAAAAAAAGGGAAGGGACAGAAATTCACCTACTTTTTCCCTCTGGGCTGTGGTGACCTTTCTCCTCTTTCCCTTCATTTCCCTCTTACAATCTGGCTGGCTTGATACAAATAATAACACATGAAAGAGCAGGAGACTTGGCTTCCTGTAGCTCTGTGTAGCAATCACAAACCAATAAAACTGAGCCAAAAGAGGCAAAACATAACCATTCCTCCAAAAATACGATATGCCTCTAGCTGGAAAGGCCTAGAAAAGAGACCTCAGGATATTCGAATGTGTGGCATGCTACAATGTCAAAAAGTTGAGGTTTAATCACCCTTCTTGTTGTTACCGAGCCCTCTTTCCCACGGTTTCAAAGACACGTCACAGAAAACCACTGACTACTGTACTTTTCCACAGGCAACCATTTTTCAGCAAAGATACAATAATTGTATTTATGGGAAAAGAACACCTTACCAGAGAAAGCTCTCTCTCAAATCTCTCCAAGAGTGTTGTGGCTATAATTTCCAATTTCTCAACCTTCTGCACTGGAAAGGTGGTATCCGGCAAGTACACAGAGCACTGACAGGTTCCCTCATCATCCACAGAGCCGGACACATTGGCAAAGAGCTGCAATAACAAATCGGTAAGGAAAAAATGTTAATGTTCTTCTCCGGAATCAGTAGCTGATGTCTGACAATCATTCGAGTTGTGACAATTGTGAGATCAGCAACTTCGTTACTAGAGACCTTTCTCCTTTTTCTTCCCAGGAACTCAAAGTATCTAGCAATTTTTATGACTCAGCCTAACAAATATTTCTGAAAATATTAAAGTATTGTTTAAAGATTTTACCATTGGAAAAACAGAGACATATGATAGTCCTTACTTTCCCAGTCTTGTGGACAGTGTATAATTGTGCTGTACACAGAAAGGATAGATGTATAAGGCAATGAAATAACTTTTCTAGCAGACAGAAAAGCACACAACAGCAGGAAAATAATAACTTAGTAAGTTAGGTCTTATAGTTACTGTTCTGTTAATCTGAATTGATCAGATCATCTAGTCATTTCCGTCCATAGAGATAAAAGCACCAAAACAGAGCTAGTAACAGGGAAAGTTTTGAAAAGGAAAATGCTTCATTTGAAGTTTCTCAGCCAGCCCCAGCAAACAGACATACACATTTAATTACACAGCACTGAAAGCTGATGAATTAGCTGTGCAGGCTCAGCCTAAGGTGGAGATGCTTATTTTGCTACAGAATACTGCACACATACCAGCCCGCCCATTGCCCATCCACGTTTGTGGATCGTTTGCAAACCTATTGCCCATGCCATTAGCATGGATCACCTTGTCCTGGTAGTCTGCATGCTCAAAGCATCACCATTGGAGCAATGTGCACGGTGTATGGAAAGGTCAGGGCTGGCAATTCATGATCTTACCATAATTTACAGCCAAAGCACATAATTTCCTATAAACACTGGGCTGAATACCGAGTGTGTTTGGAGAAGTTCTTTTTTGTTTGTACACAAAACGTTCCCTGGTTCACAAATCTATCACAAATTTATTAATAAAAATATTTGATGTTACTTTATTCTGGCACACACTTCGATGCAGCTGCATATTTTAAAGCTACAGCTTTGCTTTTTAAATACACTTTTTTGTATAATGTCTCCTCCTGCCTTGCAGAAATCCCAGTGTTATTCATGTTTTCTCTTTCTCTCTCCCTGTTAAAAATAAACAACCACACAACAAAACTATCTACTGAAAGCTGACATTGCTGCACTTCTTCCCTTGCTTTTTCACAGTGATTTCAGCTAACTTCCTCACAGCTAAACCAGCCCAGAACATGCAGTGATGGCCAGCAGCAAAGCTGTCTTGATCTGTGAGCCCAAGAAGAGAAGAGCAGCAAGCACGAATGATCCCAGTTCACACTTTTGGCAGCCTCTGCCACAGCCGTAACAAACAGCATGCATCTCGTTTTGAAAGAAAACACGAAAAGACGTTTCGTCTTTGCTATTCAAGCACCATGGACCTTAAAATTTCACTCATAGACAGACTGCTGAAGATATTTAACATGAAAGGAAGCAGAGAAGTATCTTTTGGCATTCCAGAATGTTCCAGCATATAATTTCCCTTGATTTCCTTGCCAGGTAGGTTACCAAAGCACTTCTGAAAATCCCACTGAGAACATGCTGCAAACTTTTTCTAAGTTTTCAAGTGCTTGTGAAGTTACGGCTATCGGTACCTAAATTACTATGAAAAACAGGTTTCTAAGTTACTTAGATGCTTCTGCATCTCTGAGTCCTCTGCATATGGGCATGACTGGGATGGCAAGTTGCTCAGCAATAGCAAAAGAAACAGATAAGAAAAAAAAATACGTCCAAAGAAATGCATATGGCTTAATGAGTATATGGGACCTCTGTAAGACTGTTGTGCACTGGCATGCTAATTTTTATGTGGAAAATAGTGTATTCTATCCCTTCTGTGTATAACACAAACATAGCTTATATATGCATATGTATACCAAGAGAGAGTATACTATATGTAGCATAGCATAGTGTGTACTATATATGTGTATACATTTCCATACATAGTATAGTGTGAACTATACATTGTATACTCTACTATAAATGACAGTCTTGACTATATATAGCCATCAGTTTAGCTAGAGGTACCACGCTTATCCCATGTGCTAAACAAACCATTCATAAGTGTACTCATATGATCATCCAAAATTATTCTCCCAAAAAAACTCCAGCTTGTGCATTTAAAATCCCTATGAAAAACAATCATTATATTTTAACATTTGTGTTATGAAAGACCCTTGAATTGAAGGCAGAGCTTCACTGCAGTGAGTGCGGCTTGTATCCAAGCCAAGAGACAGTTTCCCCAAAGGAGCAGCCAGCCTGGGCAGAGCAAACTGCTTCCATTCTCCCAACGACATTACAAACATTGGGATCATGACATTGACGAGACCAAGAAGCATTGTTTAGTTAAAAGCCCCTTGGATCAGTAAATACTTCCATAAAAATATAGCACCAGTCAAATGATAACCGTATATGAAAAATATCTTCCCTTGTCCTGCAGAAAAATGCACAAGATAGGCTGTTACTTTTGACGGAGTTGTATGTTTTTTCAGGTTTAATAGTTTACACTGAATGCTTAAAAGAGAGCAAACTGTCCTAGCCTACAGCAAGGACTTGACAGTAACATTTTACCCTGTAAAATTAAGTTGTTACAGACACATATTTGAAGCTATGAAAAATGTTCTTTTTCCATATCCCTTCAATTTAAGAAAGGGAATAGGAGCCGGCAGGTATTTGATTTTCTGAAGACCAGGAAATTTATTCAGCTGCCTAAATGTGAACTTAGGGTTACATCTTCCAAACAGCCTAGCCATTTCGGTGCTTAATTTCCAGCTCCGCTGTAGCGCAGTGGCATTCACAGCTTTGAATTAGCTACTTGCTCTTCCTAAGACAAAGAGTGGGATCCACAGAAACCACACAGCAGGGACAGAGGCCACCTCAGCTGGGCAAGGAGATGGATGAGGTCTGGGTCCTGCAACTGAGACTCAGAGAGAGACTCCTAACTACATTTAATTTTCTAAACCCGCTACTCCAGCCAGAGACTTATGTGTCTCTCAGAAGAGGTTCCTCCACACGTCCTAGGTGCCAAACTGGGCCAGCTTGGATAATGAAGACCTGCCATCAAGCTGCCTGCCATCTCTGATCTGATCTAGAGTTGTGCTTTGGACAAACCGTATTCTTGATATTAGGTTGCAGGACCATTCAGGGCAAGTTTGTCCCATCAAATCTGCTCCAAAGCAAACATATTATTTAGCAGTCACTGACAGAGAGCAGGAAAAACATCAAAACCTGAAATCCACAGACCGTGGACTTAAGCACTGTACCAGAAGGCATGGAAATCAGATTCAAATCCCTCTATTAGCAAATAGTTGAATAAAATTTGAGCAAAGTAGAACAGGGAGAATCAAGATTTTCTCACTCCCAGTAACCACAAGTGGGCACTCCTCAGTAGGTAGCTTCAAGGCCCTGTTCTGGTTTACATGAGAAGGCAGAGTTGAAAAGAAGTCTTCCCCTTTCTCCAGGGAGCCTGTAACCACGAAACTATTTGGTATGTTGCCATCAAACCGCCACAGCCCCAGCTATTTCATGTCTTGGGTCTGGTTCAGTACTCACCAGGGTAATGACAGACCTTTGAATGTGACTTAAGGGATTGAACGACACGGCAGCAGCACTGATGATTTTGGGAATTCGCTACTGCCTAAAAGCCTGGATACACAACACCTAAATGCCTTTTCCTAGGCAGCCTAACTGATGTACCTGTATCAGAGTTAAGTCTGTGAGTGACTCTGTAACATCTGAAAAATGGAACGCATGTTCATAATTTTACTCTTTTCCAGACTTTACTGAAGAACAGCAATGGTCTTACCTTCGGGGAAGTGCGCAGATCTTCAGTCGTCTTGCTAGGCTGAGTCAGATACAGAAGGGTCGTATCAAGATGAGGAGCCTAAAATGCAAAGGAAAGCCTCTTTCAGTGAGAATTCCTGCATACAGCACTGTCCCTTCCCCACCAGCCAGCCTCAATCCTGCAGCTCCAAAGCACTTTGATTTTGTTACGGGAGCCATCCCCAGCAACTGTAAAATTAATCAGCTTTTCTCATCTGCTTCTGAGGACACTAACTTTTCCCCGGGCACAGTGTCACTTTACGGACACCTCTTCTCGAAGCAAGGCTCTGTGTGACCAGCGCAAGGCAGGGGACGCTCAGCCTGCCCAGGAGGAGTGAGCTGGGACTCTGATGGGAAGCCCTGGCAGGTTGCGTGGCAGTCTGAAATGACAGTGCCATGCCCCCATGCCCCAAATCCAGAGACTACCGTCCTCCCAGCAGGGATGCCGGGTCCTCGCCGCCCAGCTTGCGCTCCAGCCTCTCGGCACAGGGCTTGCTGCCCCTTGCACGCCAAGCTGTCAGGCTGTGAGCTGTGACAGCTGGGGCACGAGTCCTGCTCCACTATGAGGACCACAGAGGGGACAGCATCCCGCTGTGGGGAGGGAGAGCCGGGACGAGCCGCCACATTGCCAACAGTACAGCCAAGTCCACCTTGGGAGTCTTTTATGTATGAAGACTGTATACATCCCCTTTAATTTTCATCTGTGGCTGGCTCTTGCCTTCCTGCCGCAGCAAGGAGAGCGGCTGCCACCCTGGCACTGTACTGTGTGTCCCTGAAGCTGTGCAGTGTCCCCGCGCAGTGTGCAGGGCACGGAGCATCGCCGTGATGCAGCACACTGTCACCACTGTAGTGGGGTCTCACCAAATTCTGTGGCAAACTGGGAACTGCAGCAGGTGTCAAATGGTGTGACAGATGGAGCATCAAATGGGCAACAGGACACTCACCCCTGGGTCTTTCTGCATTCCCCACATCCCAGCCGGAGCCCCATTCCCGAGCCAGGGGATGGTGGGGAAATCCAAATGGCTGGCAAAGGGCAGGTCTATTAAAAGGCACAGCGTAAGCCACTTTTGTGGGACAGTTTGTCAAACAAATCCATTTGAACAAGCATTTGTGTGCTCATATGATTACACTGAACATGGCGGGGGGGGGCAGCAAGTAGCAATTAACAGTGGTAGGGCAGAGAGCATCTCAAATGGTGTAAATTACACAAACTGGGGACTAGCTTAAAGCTAAGCAGGCTGAGGAGAAATGTCTCATATATTGAGCTTTCTACACTCAGTTTATCAATGCATATTTACATCATCTTGACTTTTGCAACTTTCCGTTCCTTGAGCAGATAAATGCACCTTCCCAGGAGATGCTGACTTCACTGCCTGCATCCACAGCGCTCCCAGTCTTCAAAACATGTACAATTGGGCACACGCAGGATTTTTCTGGCTGGTAACTAAACCAGACAAATCAGAGAGAGTCACTGGGAGTCAAAATGGGCTTTTTTCCAAGTTTTAACTAAAAATACAAAAGGCAGTCACTTTGGGTCAAACAGAACCAAAATGTTTTGTTTCATTTGGAAGAGCTTTTAAGCTATTTGCAAGCTTTTTCTTCCCATAATTTAAGCCCAGTTTTATTTTTATTTTTTTAATAAAAGAGGCAGTGCAAAATCAAAACAAATCTTTCACTAATGTAATTTTTTACTTTTTAAATTAAAAAAAAAATCCTCCCTTACTCCCCAGATTTGTTGTTGGTTTTGTTGTTGGTTTTTTTGTGATTGATGGCTGTAATTTGAACTCCTCTCTTGCCCAATCAGACACAGTTTTATGGGGAAGGGAGAGCACCCCACAAATACCACCCAGCAGGGCTTTCATGTGTCTGGTCACAGAGTATGACAGCAATCATGCAACTGGAAAAGCCCCCACCTCCCAACTCCTTCCACATCAAAGATGTGGATCCTTTCCTGCTATAAGCCCTTGCCAATTAATTAGAAGCTACACAGAGCTTTTAATACCCACTCAGATCCTTACCGGGAGTTGCACTCATCTAACCAAAGGCAGAATTTGACTCTGATTTTAAACCTGTGCCTCACTTTTACATTTATTAGCCAGTCCCTATACATTAGTTGGGGGAATGATAGAGGAACACTTTAAACTTCCTCCATGCAAAGATCTTAACATTTACCTAATAATTTTTCAGTAACATTAAAAGAATTGTCAGTAATCTAAATTACGTGAGAAGACAAGAAGGCACCAAAGCTCAGGTTATGAGACCCCTATCTTACCACTTCTGTTGTTGTCGTTGTTCCAGCCAAAGCAATCATGTTTTGCATGAGGAGCAGCACAGCCACCTGTGTGTGCTTCATCTTCTCAGCCAGCAGATGTGACAGCAAATGGACAAAGGAGGTCTTTTATAGCAGAGTCTGGGGATTTCCCCAGCCAAATCTTAAGGAACTTGCATGATATTTTTTTAGGTCTCCGGAGAAGTGGTGTCATGAAGTCATATAATAATAGGTGCCAAATTACTAACATACAAAGAACACACGAGTTAGTTACCATCAGAAATTAACTGCATCCAATTTCCTAACAGGGAAGCTTTCCCATATGGTGCGGTATCTAATCTTAATCTCAGTTATGCAGAACATCGGGTGCTTATTTGCTAGAACAGGTAGACCGACATTTCCTCTTGCTGTGACTCAATCACAAAAATTCCTACTTATTCCTTCTCAGTCATGCAGACAATACAGGTCTGGGTGATATTTATTACTTCTTATAGGTACAGAGAAGAGTAGGTCAGGTTAGACTTTTCACACATCAGAAACACCCCTGATTTCAAAGGCTGACAGACCTTTGACAATAAGTAAAATGCACAGGGGTCTCTACAGCTTTTCAGTTCCCTTGACTGTCACACAGCACAGGTGGGACACAAACAGACTATCTCCTCATATTTCCTTCCCAGTAGGCTTATGTGTCGTACGTTAACACTATGTAGCCATTAATGCTTACTTGTGCATTAACACTGTGTACCCACCAATGCTTACTCACTTCTTGTCTTTTAACAGAGCTGCATGCCGTCTGACCACAATGATTCACTGTCCTGTCTCTAGAACACTGATCCAGAAAGAGACAAAACAAAGTTTCAGGTAACATCTAGTGTGGCCCCCACACTCCCCAGCTGGACCGCACTACAGTATGACAAGCAGTGATTTGCCTGTAGTTCCCAAAGCATCCAGCCCAACTCACAAGCTCCCCACTTCCAACGAGCTAACGCCTTGGTGGAGTCAGATGCAAGCCTCTACCTGGTGCAACAGAAACTAAAATTTCTCTCCAGACTTCCGTGGATCACTGGGAAAATGAGCTTGGTGTCTGGGAGGAAGGTTCCAGTCAGGACTAAGCAGATGGTCATGTCTGTGCATTTGTAAAAGCAGTCAAGAAGTCCCTGGACCAAAACATGTCATCTCTTGTCCTTTCTTGTGTCTGTATCCTCAGTGCAGTATTTGCCCTTTCCTTCTTCATTTTATTTGACTTAGTTCTTCTACTCAGGCAGCAGCAAATGGCTGCAGTTGTGTGTAAGTGGACAAAGTGTTTAGGAGACCCTTACTCCCTTCCAGCATTGGAGGGCAGTGGTAAGGGCAGGAGCAGCGCTACTTCTGAGCAGTAGTACCGCTGCATACAAAACCTGTCTCCCAGCTGAGGAACCCAGAAGGCTTTCTTGTGTTACCATAGCACTATCAACTCCAGGTGTCAAATGGGAAAGCTGAGGCTTAGGGCACATCCATACTAGAATACTCTTCGGAGCAGTCAGGCCCATTGGGGTCAAGTGTTTTTACCAAAACTTCGCATAAGCTTAAGCCTCCCGACAGATTCACAAGGCTGGCAGCAGCATCTTTTTTGAGGACAAGCTCATTTTGTAGGGAATAGATATAATATGTTCTTGCACAAACACTTTTTTACAGCAGAAGCTGCATCTGCGCAGGAGGATTTCATGGCTAGTAATTCAACAGAAGATAGACAAGACCTGGAAGGCATGTGATAATGTCTAAACAAAAAGAACCAGAGCCATGGCGGTAGAGCAAGCAAACAAATCCAGGCCTTTTCGTCCCAGGTTATAGTGGTCTGCTTTCCTGGGGTAAATTACAGTACTTTCATGGGAATAGAGAGACTGAAGCTGTAATCATAGTGTCTTTGTGAGGGCTTGAGCTCTAGTCCAAGCAGAGCAGATTGGCCCACATCAGAACAGCTATAGGCTATGTATTATCCTCTGCACCATAAGAAAAACACTTTGGCCACTTCAGAGCAGAGTTCAGGTGCAAATCAGCACATATGTGTTGCAGATAATTGGTAAGCCTACGCTACCCTCCAAATTAACTCGCAGTATACTCTCAGGTTGTGATATCCTGATGTTTTGTAATTGCCACTTCCTTCCCAGCCTCTTTTTTGGAGTGAACCAACTGATCTTCTCCACTGCAAGGGCAGTCCTGGAAACAGATCACTCCCAAAAGGTGGCATTGATGAGGGTTTGTTCCTTATCAACTCTGCCTGGTCCTAAGCAGCCCTTCAACAATACCTCACCAGGTCTTATCCTGACAAACACCTGCCATAAGCCCTCCTGGAATATCACTTCTTATGGAAATACCACTCTGGTGGACTGAAACCATGTCTCAGGTTATTTCTGATGCTCCAAACAAAACGAAAAATAAAAAAAATCCCACACAGAAAAGCAATGATCACATCTGAGAACCAAGGGGCCCAGAAGAGACCCAAAAGCATGAGTGCTTCATCACATGGATACAAGGGAAGCCACCAGGCTGCTGCAAAAGAGACAGCTCTGAGCAGGGTGTGAACAGGCCACTTTTCTGTGGGCCAGGTATCATTCCCAGCGGTGGATGCATTTAGCAGGATAGGTGCAGCCTCGAAGGAAAGCCTAACACAGCGAAGTAGGGAAACCAGCCTGAGGGTACTGATGCATCTGTACGTATGCAGACCCCAGATGAGCAGCATGCTCCATGCCCCATCCATGCAGCAACGCTTGGGCAGCCTGCAGACTGCCTGAAGGCACCTGGCTGCGGCACGCACAAGCCCACCGGCCTTTGTAGGGTGCCTGGAGTCCTGCTGGCTACAGAGAGGGCAACGCTGCAGCGCACATGGCCACACTCGCAGGCTCCAGCCTGTAGCAGGGCAGCTTTGAAGGCAGCTTTGTGCAGTCAGCACAGCCAGCATGCGAGTTTGGAGCCTGGATCTCTAATCAAGAGAAAAACCTGTTTTCCGAGCATAACAGTGAGTCTCTGTTCCTTCCAGAGGCTGGTACTGCAAATCACCCCCAAAGAACAATAGTTTCTCACCAGTTTTATGCTTAAAAGCCAGTTCCGAGATAGTAAGCAAATATTAGCTAAGTAATGATAGTTAATCGGTTGCTTTGGCAATTTATTCTATATTTCTGTTTGCACATAACCTTACAGAGACAAAGGGGACTTGCATTTTTATTCCTAGTCAAAGCATAATTATTGCTAAATAAACATATCTTCTTTAGATCTGTGTAGAGCCCTTCATCTGGAAAACGTCAGACTCATTGCATTTGAGAGAAACTTTATTTACATGTCATACATGAAGGTTACTCTTATTTACTATTTCCACTTAGGAAAACAGCAAAATACAAGAATTTTCTCTTTGTAGATCTGCACCCACCAGTACTTCCTTGTTGCGCAACAGACCTAGTGGGCAATCCAGGGCAAAGTCCCTGGGGCACAGACTTTCTCTTTGATTTCAGTGGGAGTTATACATCAAAAATGTCTTTGCAAAGAAACCCCTTTGTCTCTCAGAGGTCTGTTCAGCAGACCCCTTCTCAAACCCAGTCTAACTTAACCATTGTGTTTATTACAGCATAATTATTGTGATTATTATTCAACAGAGGGATAGGTGATTCAGATCATCTGCTCGCTAAAGCTGCTGGCTCAGTCCAAAGTCGTTGGAGTCAAATATTACTTGATCATGCTTTGTGGTATGAACATAATCCTCTACATCTCAGTTTCCCATCTGCATTTGGATAGTATTTCCCTCCCTCAGAGTCATGTTTTGACATTAGATGCATTAACAAGAATAGGAGGCACTTAACAATTACAGAAACAGGGACCACACTAAACATGCCAGAATAAAGGCAAAAGAGAGGATATAACTTGTCTCAACTTAGCAGGCCAAAAACAGGATGAAGAACTGAATGCAGGTTATGTACCTCAGTTCTATATGTCGGATAATCATCAAGTAATATATTTATTCTACTTCAAATTCTCTCTGAACTGTTCAGGGCACTCCCAGAACAGGCGTACGACTTACACTTTCTTAAAACAAAACCAAAAAATAAAAAGAAGGAGATTCAAAATGGGCTATAGTATCTAATTGTGCTAACTTGACAGAACGTTTCAGACGTACTCAGAAAGTACTGCACTGCACATTACATTTTGCAAGTCTAATGTAAAAGTGTTTCTACTCTTTGCCTGCAGACACGATAAGACTCCAAGCCTCATGGAATCAGCATTCCAGTGCATGTCGTCCAGTACCCTATATGCTGTGGATTTAGCAAAGCTTGCCTAAAGCTTGTTAAATCCCCCCTCCCACCAAACTGTGTATTTCTGAAGTAAAGCCAAGAAAATGGAGAAAGTATTAATTCAAATTCATCCTGTGATACAAGAACATAACAGCTAATATTCCTTTTTTTTTTTCTGAAGGTGGCTGCAAAATGGTTCTTTCTGAAGCTAACCAGTCTGGGCTTCTTTGGTTTTAGGATCGTCCTGTAGTGAAACAAGGAAGTTAGGGTGGGCAGCTCTCTTCGATAAGGTGCTGTGTGACTACTGACATAATGAAATCCTGCTATTTCACAATACCAATGTCCAACATAGGCCTCTCCTACTCTGCTAATCTCTTTACAAATTACTTGCACTTTTTCCCCCTCCAGGTGATTCACATTCTTATGCAATATATTTTGGTGCCATCTATCATAAAGCCCATCTTTTTGGAAGACATTATGCAAATTCTTTCATTTAATCCCTTTATCAGTAGAATGTCAGGTTAGTGTTTTAAAAATCATCCCTCTGGGCAATGTCCAAAATAAGAAAGTGTATGAGAGATATTAGCACCTAATATAAAAAATGGGGTTACTAAGGATGAGCCTTATTTTGCTGAGGCTGTAGGAAAGGGGCATCTTTCTGCAACAGAAGGAGCAACTGAGAATTATTTGCAGAGACGGCAAAATTTCCGTTACACCTTTAAAAATGCCACTGACACAAACTGAACTGATTGAGCTGCCAAAACTGAAAGAAAAAAATTATCTGTAATGTCAAAAAAGACAGTCCTTCACTAAGAAAGACACAAGAGGAAGAAGACAGCAGGTGAGGTACATGCCAGACAGAAGGATGAGAAATGATTAGCCACAGATTCTGTGGCTTGGCACAAAAGCTTCTTACCCTGAAACAAAGCAACACAGAGACTCTTAGATAAATTAATTTTGTCTAGGCATAATCTGAATGTGAGTTCAAAGCCAAAAGAAATCAGAGAATTATAGTCCTGGTCTGTAACAATGGGAAGACAACAGGCAGAAGAGAAAGGATGGCAAAAAGGAGAGAGCATAGATGAAAACTGGCACGCTTTGTTAGAGAATATCAAAATGCATGAAAAGCAAAACCTAGAGGAGGCCTAAGTGTATATATATATATGAAACACGGACAGCAGTATCAAAATATGCTGGGCTGGTGAAGAAGAATGAAATCCCACTGCAAGGACACTTAAGGAAAAGCAGTAACTACTTCATTACAAGAAACAAGCACAAAACCAGGCAGTAGGGTATATTCATGCAGCATGGCAAAGAAAGGTAGAAGAAAACCTCTAGGAGAAGGAAGGTCGTAGGCCATCAGGCTAGGAAAGAGGTGTACCATTGCACTGGGATTATGATAGATTTGCATGGATGGCTAGCCACACATATAAAGGCAGGAGAAACCTGCATGCCAACGCTTTTAAAGAAGAAAGAACAATTGCTCAACAATAACATGGGGCAAAGACAAGGCAGGGGGCATGCTATTGCTGACAACAGATAACTGCTCCTTCAACAGGCATCTCAGAAACAGAGCCAGCACGACTTTGAAAGGATTGATTTACTTTGGCATTACATTGCAGATAAATTCATTTTCAAAAGTAAAAGTTCACACACATTTAGGAACGTCCCCAACCTAGTAAGGGTTGTCTTCTCATCTGAGCAGCTGTTTGTTTAGCATTTCAGTACACTGCAGCTGAAATTCGCAGAGTCTTGCATTTAGTTCCTGTCGCTTCCCTAAATGCGCATCCAATGGTGAGAATACCTACTCCTTCAGAAAGACTTGTCCTTCACACATATGTCCCCAGTCCCAGGTGACAAAAGAACATGTCTGGACATGGTATGAGTAGCTAATGCCAACCTCAACACTTACAGGCACATTTGTAATAAAGACTTACGACAGAAATGTCTTTGAAACATCTGCTCCACATACCACCATGTCACAGGTCCCAACAACACTAAAACCTTTATTGAAAAAAACAAAAGCCATTTCTCTAATGCCTGCACGTGCATCTGGTTGGTGAATATAAATACAGCCACTTGGCCAGAGGGAAAAATCTCCCAGCTGCTTTTATGGCTCTGCACGTTCCAGGAAAACTGCTGCCTCTGTCAACCCACAGAGCAGCACCAGCCTCATGCACCCACGGCCCCAGCTGCTCCGTGAACAAGCAATGTGGCCAGCCCAGCCTGGAGGCAGCAAGCGCTCAGTGACCACTTGACTAAACGTGCACGCTCCACACTGTGCAGAGTTAAGAAGCGGGAAAGAAAAAATCTTCTCCCCCGTAACAAACCCGCATCTGAATGATGTGGTCCTCTGCTTCTTACTCTTTCTGTTGTTTTGAATCTCAGCCCAGGGCTGCCTTGATCAGCCTAAGGAGATGATGAGAGAAATGCATTTTCACAGCAGCTCTAGTAATACTTTTCTTCTTACAGATACAGAGAGGATCTCTCCCACCTATACGGACCAAACAATGTAAAGTACAATATGTTCAACTGCACCAATGGTAAAAACCATTTACCCTTCAAAAGACAAAATCTTCTGGGCTTGGCATGGTAGCAGAAAGGTCCTCCTTCAGATATTCATCTTCAGCCAGATATCACAATGAAGAGGACATGCAAAATATCTGAGCTGGAATGAGAGATGAAGAACCTATAGACGATCAGCTGGATACAGCTGCAGCTTTCTTTAGCCATTAGTATTGTGAAATTTTCACAATAACATTCGATATCCCTAAGGAGTCCCATAACATATATTGCAAAGGCCTCACTGGCTCCCAGGCAAGAAGCACATTCTCATGCCTTTCCTGTGGCATGCAGACAGAGTTAAACCGACCCTACACCTACCCAGCCTCCTTGGAGCATTGCTTCACCAGAACATTAATATATCCGGGATCAAGCTGCGTCCATTGTAATCTTCAAACAGCCCGACAGTGTTGGCACAGGCATTCTTGTGTGAGATGGGCTATACAGGGACTTGACTATGATCAAACAGTCTAGATGAGCAGCTATTCACGTAAGTAGCCCCTTCTTTTCAGCTACATTCATCACTCAGGGATCAGTGAAAAGAAAGCTCACACCCAGATAATACTTGACCCTAGAAAAGAAAGTCCTCGTTTGGTTTTATAAACTATTCAGGTGTTCTGTTTTGCTGTACCTGTAGGCATGCACATTGCATGCTTTGGGCTTTGCAACGCACACAGTAATCCATTCTGACCAGATACACACTTTGCCTAATTGTGACTGCAAGCAATGCCAAAGCAGCCCTGCTCTCCTAGAAATCAATAGATGGACCACAGGAGAATGTGCATACTGGGCAGCACGAAGGAGAGCCATGCTCAGAGATGTTCTCTGCAGCTGATTGACCTGAACTGTAACTATAGTGGCAAGCCAGATTTCTGCGGATCTCGGGATGGGATAGTTTCTGCGTCACCTGCAGTTGCTATCATGCAACCCAACCTGCTTCTCAGAATGAATTAACATACCCACTTTCTACTTCTGAGACAACTGGAGCAAGAGAGTCTGAAGAAAATAGAGCAGCCCAAGCAGCCCACCCTCTCCCTGCCCTGGGGACCCTTGAGCAAGGAAAGCTTTCCTGCAACAATGCTCACACTACAAGATGCACACCGATTGTTTTTGCCACTGTTAACCACTGCAGGCTTTCTGTAGGAGTTTATTAGTCCAATCCACCCTCAGCTGCAGTGGGCTTAATCTAGTCATAGAGCAAGCACAGGTAAAGACCCCTCTATGAAAGCATTTGCCAGGGCAGAAGCCTCATCTTCATTCCTTTGCAATACAGCCAAATTTCAAGTGTCTGAGCTCAGTGCTTGCCTTAGTATTTTTTTAAGATTCAGGAGGACCAGTACAATTTTTTGTTGCTTTTGCTTTGAGAGCAAGGTTAGAGAAGAACAGACAGTTCTCCTGAATGCTATTTTTTGGCAGAATTCTGAACAGCCTCACTGGCTTTCGGAGGAACCTGACATTCAAATGAACCTAGTGTAGGGGTGGAAAAATATTCCTGGTTGATCTAAAAAAAAATCTGATCCAATTTGGCCAAGCTGTAAATTCACCTTTTATAGAAAAATCTCAAAGACTCTATGCAAGGGCATTCATACAATGATGAGGGAAAGAATCAGAGTCTATAATGCCCAGACCCCAGGGTGAGCTACTGAGCCACACCACCTCTCAGGCAGCTTCTGACAAATCTCTGTGCCTGCCAAGTCACTTGATGGCGCTGCACCCAGCTGCCCCCCCTGCAACAGTTTAGCACCTCCAAAAAAAGGTCAAAAGGAACAGAACATGTCCCCTATCCACATTCCAGTTCACAATCCAGCTTAACTCACGAGTGAAACCAGGTTTGTGCCAAGACGGCACCCTTTGAACGGGAACGGTAAGACTTGAACGAGCCGGTGCTCCAGCCTGCTACCTGCTACCCTGGCAGGAACTTCTGGCAGACCGGCTGTGATAAATAGCAGAGAAGGTGGGGAAGTGATAACATCTTGAATCGCTGTAGGTTGAATTGCACGTGAACATGAGTTGCAATACACACAAGAGCTTGCAAATGTAATTCAGAACACATGGCAGGCTCCCGAGGGCTTGTTTACACGACAAAGTGTATTTAGACTGAGATAGTGTCAACTTCAAAGAAAAATACTCTTTCCTCAATCAATCTTTGGATAGGCTCTCTTACTTCAAAATAGGAGTGACTTAGTCCGAATCAGTTGAAGTCCACTCTGACTTGAGCTATGCTAATTCAAAAAAAGGCACTCTATCAATGGAATTAAAGCACCTGCCCAGAGAATGAATAGCTATTAATAGATCTCTATGTAGACAGGTTGGGAGCAATTTCTCAAAACACATATCAAAAACAGGTGAGAATGTAGCACCAGAGAAATAACGGTAAAAAGGAAAGAGAGGTAGGGAGAAAATCCAGGTTGTAAAAAACCCCAGAATTATAATGTTCACTTAACTAGCCATGCATTGTTGTAAATGCACTTCTTCACACGCCTTTCTGAATAGTCACAAGAAATATCTGAAAAAAAGTATGTTTTTTTCACAGATCCTGCCTGTGGAACCTGTTTTTGTTTTTGCAGTTTGAATTTCAGCTTCTACCTGAAGGTAAATGAGTGTCACACCACAAACCTGACAAGGACCCATCTGCACTTCTATGTATTAAAAACTCCATCCTTTTCCCATAAGATATACCCCCAGTCACTGTTTTAGGGGAACAGCAGCTGATTTCCAATAGCCTGTGGACATTTCCTGCCAGGCTGGTTTCTGCCAGTTTGTGACAGTATTTGCACTGCTTTGTCATTATGATCTCACTAGGAGTCTGAAGTAATGGTTAAATGTATTTACACAGAAATGGAACTTTTTTCCTCACAAAGACACTGTATGACATCAGAATAGTTCATTTTCCCCACAAGACAATTAATAATTCCATCATCATAAAATCGTGAATGACTGTGTGCATTTCTCTATAATACTCATAAATTAATCCTCCAGATTTTCTGTTTCAGTAGCATTAACTTCCTGGTCAAACAGGATGTCAGTACTGATCTCTTCAGCTGTTGAATTAAAAATTCAGTCTTCACCTTTCTTACGTATTAGGTTATAAACTCAAAATGAGAGTAGAAAGTCTGCCCATCCTCTAAAATGTAATGAAATTTTCTCAACTCACTAGTTTTTATTTCAATTGAAGTACATTACTCTTTGGATTGCTTAAAAACAGGGGTGAAACATTCGTCATCGTATAACCCTTGTTCAGTATCTGCCCACCTGGACTCTTTTCTCATTATCAGAAGTATATCAGAGGGACGTCAATAGAACTTCATCAATAAAATTCTGAGGAGAAAGGAGAATAACCTCCACCATCTGTAGGTATCGAGACAACCTAAAATTTCTGATATGCAAGTTCTGGCTGTTCTTGGCATGACGCTTCCGGACGTTTCTTTCTCCAACTGTCCACTGCATCACTCTGCTGGTAGTTCTATGCAGTAACACAGCAGAAAGTGTGGCACTCCCCAAGCAGCCTCTGCTCACATCTCAGCATCTCAGCTTAAATGGCTGGAGGATGCCATGTCTGCACGTAGAATGTGCTACCCTTTGCTTGCTGCCCCGTTCACTGTGGGGGGCATGAAGTAGAACCTGAGACAGGACCAGCAGTAGTGAAGTGGCAAGGACTGTGATGCCTTTCACACGAGTGACAGCAAGACACCCAAGCCTGCATTAAACAGGGTGTGCAGGAGAGGGAACGGGAGCACCCGAGGCAACACAGTTCTCAAGGAATGAGGCACAGCATGAAATGAGACCCAGAAGGTGACTCTCACTTGCTTCTTCAGCTGGTACAGCCGAACTCTGCTCCGCTACCCGAGACAGGGTGAAGCCACCTTGCTGAGCCCAGCAACACTGCTATCCGACGGCAGAGCACATGGCAGGTGTCAGACCGCAGGAGGGGAAAAGCACGGCTGAGAGATGCTTCCCGTTACCCTGCTACACTCACACCAAATGCTGTATAGATATTACACAAACAGCTTCCCTTCTGTTGGGTTTGCTTGCACCTGTTATAATCTAATTAGGAGGAAATTGGACTTCTTTTGCTCACATCATAAACAGAGGCAGCATAAACATATAAATCTTTCTCTTAAATTCCTTTTTCTTCCTTCTGAAATGCCAGAAGACTGCCCTGTGAACCCAATGCGCAATTCTCTTTTGCATAGCATGATGAATAATGGATCAAGCTTACATCTACCACAGATGAAAATCATGCCTTTCTGAAATCCATTCACTGCCTCATGGACCCCAAATCCTCTAGGTGCTACACATTTCAGCTGTCATAAATCCATGTAATGTTCTTGCGCATGACACTACTCATTTAGACCACCTATTTAGTTAAAACGACAGATGGGAAAAAAACACATGTAACCAAACAACTCCCCAGCGACCACACAGCTGCTGATGCTGAGGGGACTCTGTGCTTTATGCTGTGATAGTCAGGCACTTCCATCCACATTTACCACCTGCTGTCAATATAATATCAGGTGGAGCTGTGCAGTTCTCACTCAGCTTGCTTCTATTCAAGCCATTCTCCTTAAGGTTTTCTCAAGCAAATTAAGCACAGTAGGGGGGATCCTGCACCCACTGCCACTGTGGTTAGCAGGAATCTCCCCACTGTTGGGTCAGGGCCCAGAGACCAGCTCTGAAAGATGAGGAAATCTAGCAGCTGGTCTTCATTGCACCTCTTTCTTTACAAAAATCTCATCTCTGTATCAAGAATAATTAAATGTGAAACCAGAGAATAGCACAACACCCTAAACAAAGAGTATTTATTGCCCTTGTCTTTAAAGTCTAGGCCTTGCCATTCACGCTACAGTTCAACAATCCTTATTCTCTACGTAGTCCTGGCATCCTCAGAGTAACTTAGGGACCTTCTCAAACTCAGCTAGAGAAGGTATAGCAAATTAGGCTATTAAGCCCTTATTCAGCAATGCCTTAAGCCAATGGTTATGACCCGTTAATGTAAGCAGCCAAGCGCTTTCATGAATTGGGTCTTTACACAACAAGGAAGCCATATTTCAGAGTGGCACCATATATCTCTAAAATGAACATATGGCTCTTAATGTTTTCTGAAAGGCTTTTGTTTTACAGTGTGCGTCAATTTATTGTGCAGCATCCAGTTTTTCTCAATTTTTAACATAATGAAAGTCATCAGGAAAAACTAAGTTTGCTTTTCTGATAGAATGAGTAAAATGTCTTTAGATTATATTTCTTTTTGGCATCTGACAAAGAACAACCAGAAGACGTGCTTTCTTCACACAGAATTCACCATTGTCTTGATATGAAATGGAAGAAATATATGCTTTTCTGTTCAAATCACTGTAAAACAGCTTTCATCGTGGACTTTGTGCACAAAATTAGCCTGGCCAACCATGTAAACAAATAAATGAATCAATGTAACATTGTTTTTATATGGCATATTGTCATGACTCATTAGTGATTTAATTCTGCATGTGTTCTGCAGTTTGATAGACAAGTTGTGCACAGGAAAAAAATAACAATCTTAAGATTTTGGCACCTACAGCTAAGCTGTTAAATTCATATTAATGCGTCAAAATAAGTAATCAGCAACTCTGAAAATCAGGTCATTCATTTTTTGCCTAAATATAGATCTAGATGACTAACTTTAGGCATTCACAGTTGAAAAATGTTCATCCAAATGTGACATCAGGGAGGGTTGAATAGATTTCTAGAAGAAACACTTGAGAGAAAAATTCTAAACGACAACAATTTAGATGATAAACAGTATTGTAATTTATTATTCATATAGTTCTATTGGTATGCCTGGCATTCTACAGGCAAGAGAAGAAATACAGCTAAATATGCTATTCTAAATATACTTTAAAGACTAGAACTGAGGCTATAAAGATTTAGAACACAATTACTGGTGTTCAGCTGATCGTAGTATTTTTCTGAGGAAAGGATTTATATGCAGATTTTTCTCCTCTACCCTGTGAAAATAAAAGGTAAGATGATACTTGTGAACTTAGAAGCAGACAGAAACATAATCAAACAAAATTTTTCAGCTAAGACCTAGATCCATATTTAGATGCTTAATTTCTAACATCCAACTTCCCACTGACATCAAAGGGAAAACAATGGGAAGCAGGGGCAGGATTCCTCTCTAAATCCAGTACAGACAAATATAATTCAAAAGAGTGACTTACATTACACAAATGTAAGCATCTTGGATACTGGATATGATTCTCTTTCTGTTAATTAGACAGGAAGAAAGACAACTAGCTTCAGCTGGACATCTGACTTGCAGAGGTGAAATAAATCCTTTTGTTGGTGCCTACATCAAAGTTGTGTTTCTGTATTTCTTTTGGATTGGACCACTCAAAACTTCGAGCATTGGTAGATGCTGAAACCCAGGAATATTCAGTACCCAAAAATCCAATGGCTTTGTATAAAAATACATCACCTCTCATGGCCAAAATTAAGGTATTTGAGCAGACACTTTAAAAGGGCCAACAAAGTTTTGCAAAGGGAGCATTCACGCTCTTCACAAAGTGATGAGCAGGTGTTCATTTCAACAGGTACGAGCACCTAGAAAAAATGTGCTCCTTTTCGAAGACATGTTAAACAATTCATATATTCCTAGTGAATCCCACTCCTGGCAGGCTGTGTAGTAAGCAGATAGTGACCATCTGAGTTTCATTCTGTGCCAGCTTCTGTATCTGGCATCCCAGCCAGTTAGTACAATGGATTGCTTTTCCTAAGGAACTAAGAGCACTAATGAAGAGCTCCTCATCAAGTTTAAATGCAAAAAAAAAATACATTATTGCAGGGACATTCACAGAAATAACTTAATAACTGCCCGTTTTGCAAAGGGAAAGGTGGATGGGTCTTTTTTCAGTAAAACATTCCTTTCTGTCCCTCTAGAGAAATGTGTCATCATACATTACAGAGAACCCATTCCTTTGTGTCTAGGGAGAAAACAATTGCAATGTAAAAATTTTCTATGAAGACAGCAAAGAGGCCAGAATCTGGAAAGTGCTTTAAATGTACATGCTTGGATTACATTTAAGAAAAAGTGTTTACAGATTAAATTCCATCTGTGCTACCACTCCCTGATGTGAGAATGGCAGTGACCCACCTCTGGGTCCATCTTCAGCAGCGACATTTGAATCTTTGTGGAGCATTTCAATGTTGGACAGTACATCTTTTTAGTCTGGTCAACACAGATGGCAAAGCTGAGGCTCAGGCTCTAGTAGCTATAAATGATGCAGCCATCAAATCCTTTCATAAAGAATAGAAGCACAAAGATGGTTCAGAGAGGGTCAGGTCTATCTATATAAAACAGGCTTGATGGATCACCTGTCTCTCTCCCCCCACTGGCAGTAGAGTCTGGAGGCAAGTTGTCTAACTAGCTCAGGCTAGACACCTAACTTTTAGATGGTTAAATTTAGGTAAGACCAATGCAGGGAATAGCCTACAGCAGGGAATAGCCCTAAAGCACCAAGGTCTAAGAGAAGTGCTGAAAGGTTAAATTAAGTTGGCTATGTGGAGACTTGTCACCTCACCTGTAGAGTTCCCCTCTCAGTCCTGCTGTGGTAAGCCCTTCACCCTTGATCCACAAGAACAGAGCAGGTTGCCCAAAGGGGAGTCAGCCAGGACTGTATATGATTTTCACCTGGATCTGAGGGCCAGCCAGAGCAAAAATAGCATTTTTTAAGAGAGGTGTGCTTTGCTGAAACAGAATTAATTCTTACAATCTGCTTCCTGAAACAAGAAGAGTAATGAAAACACATGCAAATTTCAGCAGTAGTGAGGCAAAACCAGTACATGAGAAGCATACATTTAATTAGCTTCACCGCCACAAAACAGCATGTAAAGGCCTGCTACCATCATAGCACAGCTAAACAAGCCATGCATCAGCTGATTACTAAATCTGAAAAGCACAGGCTGTCAGTGCTTTCCTGACATCTGTAAAGTTCTGCAGGATTCCTACATGCCAGCGGTACCTCTGTCTTTGTACAGTCCATTTCCCACCAGCAGGTCATACCGCAGTACGGTTGTGGGGGGTGCAATGGATACAATGCCAGCTCCAGATCACTCCCATCACCAACAAAACTGACTACTTTTCCACTGCTCCCAAGAAGTCCCTGATGAGGAACTCCTGCTGGCAGTTGTCATTTTGATAGAAGGCATCAATGACCCGCTTTTTCCCCCCCGATACCTCTGGCAGAGGTCCCACTCTTCCCTCTATTGTCTCTGCACATCCTTAATGAGAAATAATAAACTCTTACATTCTCAGAGTCCTCCCCACCCAGGCCCTCCTTGTAGTGGGGTGAAATAGCAGTAATGAGACTGAATAAATCTCTGATGCAGTGAATATCACTTTGCTTCAGACTGCTCAAGAGCAAGCACTAAAATAGGTTTGCATCCTGCAGCCACCATCACCCGCATGATTTGGGCACAGCTAATCTAGGACCAGAACAAATATCATGTGTCAAATCTGGCAAACCACCCCCTCTACACGATAAAATCAATCTGATAAACAACTGATCTCCCAAAAAGAAAATGCTGTTAGAAAACTGTAATGATGTTTTTACAGTAAGCCTATTATGAGAGAGCATAGAGAAGTCGCATTTAATTATATTACATGTTCTACACCATTTTTACTAACTTTTCTCATTTTGTGGACTGGACACTTTTTGACCACTTACAAGGCCAAATATTCTTCCTTAACCTGCTCAGTGTTGACGGGGAAACAGAATAAAGAGGATGTTTGCAGTTTATGGGTACATCTGGTCATGCTGCAGCTCATGATCCAAACTGATGCTATTTAATCGAGTGCCAGCTACCACCAGTCAAATACCATCCCCCAGTTTCCATGTTAAAGAGTTAGAAACTGAGCATATTTGAATCAGGGTTTTAAATTTAGTCCTTCTTGTCTTTCCAGCCATTTGAAAAGAAAATTGCCGTTTATAACCATAATGGGTTATTCTGCTACTAAGCAGCTAGATGAAAAGGAAAAGTCTTTACATTCACAGGGCCTTCAAGTAGTTGGAGCATGTAACCTCAGTGACCTGCAACATCAAATGAGAAAAGACAACACTCAGTCTTTCAGCTTTTAGCTTCAAACACTTTGAATCTACAATGAACTCAGTTCTGAGCATCTGGTCTTCTTAACCCCTTACATTCAAAGGTCATTTGATCTTTCAGCAGAGTCAAGATTTGTCAATATGACAAACAAACATCACTTCATACTTACTAAAATTGGAGGCTAGCTGATGACAAGGGAAATTGGCTATGGCAGGGTTATATGTTTTTCCGATCATTCCTGTTTTTTACAATTCAATTGAAATGCTAAAAATAAAAAATTAGATTAATTCTGACCATTTGTATGACACTTCTTCTAGCAAAAGTGTAGTATGGTGCATGACAGAGTTTACACATGCTGAGGAGAGTTATGGATTTAGAGATAGCCAAGCTGTCTTTTGTCTTTCCTTCAAGCATTTATCATGGAGGTTAGTTTGGTGTGACTCGTTTGCTCTGAACCACTGCTACGTTTCTAACTCGATTAGGTTCTGGTGCTGATGAAAGCCGATCCCTGCTGCCACTGAAATCAATAGTAGAGTCCTCAGATCTTCAGCTTGTAAAAATAATTGGCTGAGAAACCGTTGTGGCTCTTCATATTTTTACATTAATATTCTGTGCAGAGATGAATCAACCTCTCAGAATACCAATGCAAAATTTAAACCCAAACTTCCACCCATTTCACCAACATGAGGTATAGTAAATCTGCTTGGATCTCTGCTCAAGTTGAGTGACAAAGTCCAGGTTTGTGTCCCAACTTATTCAAATATGAAGCTTTCCAAAACAAAGTCTGGGGGTCTTAGTATCTGAGATTCTCCAGTATTCTGAAAGTATTTTTCTGATTCAGCTTGAAGCACTAAATGAGTCAACTTGAACATCCACCGAGCTTGCTCAGAAATGACCTCTCCAGTTTATACTAAATGCTGGTGACTATAAAAGATCCACCACTCTTACGAACACTTAGGGTTTGTTTACACTAACTCACTGAAGTCGGTTGGACTATTAGGTGCACAACTAGAAGCACTTAAGTTCAGCACCTTATTTAGAAGGCTGGGAAAGAGATGGGAAAGAAAGAACCAATTTCACCCAATTTGAGACAACTCACTGAGGTAATAAACAGGTAAACTAGTAATCTTAGTTATTTTATACAATGAATAAAGCAAAGAAGGTATCTCCAGCGAGCAATTAATGTTAAATCGCCCTTAACTGTTGTTGTCACACACCCCTCATACAATATTTCATCGCAAGTTTCATAAATAAGACCAGAATCAAGTAACCTTTTTCAGCTGCTTCTTGATTACCATTCACACCAGAATTAGCATATCAAGGTAGGAAGAAATACATGAATATTTATTACCTCCATTCCTACATGGACACTTTAAAGAAGAATTTCCAAGAACATGAGAGACAGACCTACAAATATTATTTGTGTGCTTAAGGAAAACCTTTGTGCTAAAATTCTGATGAAGCAGTCATGACTTTGAAGGGTTGAGAAAGCCGTGTCTATAAGCATGTTATTTCTGTGAGATATCACTGAAATAATGGCAACAATTACCCTAATTGACTGTACTGACAATGAGCGCAATCCACGGAGCCCTTGAAAACAGGCAGCTAGGAAATAAGGGAAGAGCACAGCTGAAGCCGGCTGAACAACAGCAGCACACATGCGCCAGCCAGGCAAGCGCTGCTTTGGGTGATGTTTTGGCACTGTGGGGACACATGAACTCCCAGGACTTTCCTCCTTTCACCCTGAAAACTTGCAATGGCAAAATTCCCAACTACAGCCCAGCAGCTCCTCCCCGTCACCAAGCCCTCCTTCCCCATGGTCACTGGCCCAGAGGACCGCAGAGAAGGCCCTACCAGTGGGTATCCTGCTGTCCGTGGGCATCGGACATTCCATAGAGAGGCTTATGGTGGAAACCAGTCTGTCTCCATTATTCCTCTCCCTAGGTCTCAGACAGCCATGCATAACCATACACACTGTCTCAGCATCTTGTGGCCCTTCTCAGTCTTTTCTGTATCTTAGAAAAGACTGGGAAATCTGGTGTACCGCTGTGAAACTCCATTCATTGTCCTGAATGAAGAGAGGAACACCTATAACCCAGGAGGTTTTCAGAGGTGTTCACCTTTCTCAGGTGTCCAGCTTTTTCTTTGGATTAGAGAGAAGGTGTTCCCTGCAAGAGGACAGGATTATCCCTCCCTCCCAGGCATAGATAACAAAAACTTAGACACATCTGCACTAAAGTTAGGTAAATACCGTAATCGTACTCGTTCCCACCTCTAAATATGTTTTATTACATCATTGATGATTGTCCCATCGTGGAAAATCACAAGCTAATTCCTGCATTTTGCCTAGTAACCTGTGAATGGGCTAAAAATAATGGTGTGTATTCATCACATCAGAGCAGCTTGTCCACCTCAGACCAAGCAGCATCTGTTTTGATTCCAATAGTGGCGGGTACAAGGAGTATGAAAAAAAGGAGCTTTCCAGGAAGGAGAAAGAAAGGGAGGAGAGGGAACATTGAGAATGAAAACAGAACAAGGAGGAGGAGATGAGAAAGAACATCAGTGAAAGCAACTTTTACTGCAGTTTAAGATTAATGATTCCTCATCCGCAAGCACTCTACAATCTGAGGTAAGTGGAAGAAGCTGGAGATGCTACTCAATAGCCAGTGTAGCCCTTTGCAGACATAAAAAGCAGTACGCTGATGTTCCCACTCAGACATATAAAACCAATGTGATGTATGTAGCTTTTAAGTGTTGGTGTGGTATAAAAGTTTTATCTCTGCTTTGGCTTCAAGAAAGCTACAAAACTCAGTTCAGGAATTGCAAGCCCCTGTAAAAATGGTTATGAAAGGCATTTTTCCTAATCACGTTAGCAAACCCTTCTCTCCATTTTCCCTCTCATTAAAAAGCTTAAATATTTTACAGCTATAGTGTGCGGGCTTATGTCCAGATTACCCTTCATTAAATGACTTTTACAGTAGCTGGATACAAGCCTTTTCTATTATTACACACCAGCTAATTATGTCTCCTTTGTTTTCATTTCATCATTTTAAACAAAGCTTTTAGGGACCCAGTCATTCTGCAAGAGGTGTTGCCAAGCTGAACACATTTCCAGCAAATCCCAGCTGGGCTGCATTCATTTCATCTGATGATCTTTGCAACATGAAGTAGCTTTCTGGAAAAAAAAATATAAAGTAGGGGGGAGACAGGGAGGAAGGGGAAGAAAAATAACAACGACGTCCAACCTATAGTGTTCTTATGGTGGTTTAGTGCAAAGATGACATCTCACTGGGGAAAAATCCTGCAGGATGTCAGTGAAGAGTGAAATACGATGTACAGTTCTAAAAATCATCGCTAAGCTGTGTGAACTACCGGTTCTATCAGGCATTTTCTGATTTCTGACAGCGTTACTGCTTTCATATTACCCCAATAATGTTTCCAAAGTGTATTATTAAATTCATGGCAAGAAGAAAGGGAGGAGGCCTGAAAATTACTTCCCTCCTGGCAGTGAATTGTCATTTAGGTCCCACATTGAGCCAGCTCTTTGCATTGCCTGGGAAGCCAAGGGAACCAACAAAAAGATATGATTTCCCCAGAGCTGGGTGGCCAAGGGAAACGTTCAGTCATCTGAAGTCTCCCTAGGGTACAAAGAGCAATAGCAAAAGGCTTTGCTAAAGAGAGATATTTTCTGGTATCTGTGCAAATAAAATCTACATTGAAATATTATTTTAATTACTCATTCTCATCCACGATACTCTGAATAATCAAAAATATTTGTGTCAGGAATGATAATAAGATTCATTATGTGTATTTGCATGTGCAAGGCAGTATATCGTTCCTTGTGAACAGTATGTAGAATGGCTGGCCCTTGCTCCACAGAGCTTAAAAGCTCTCATGTAACACGATGCAGAAGCCAAATGAGAAAGGAAGCTGTGCAGTGCTTCATAGGAGTCTCAGTTCTCCCCCTTTTCTGATAGGCATTTTGTAAATCTCCTTTATTTTTTTTTATTGTTCTTCAGTCCTTTTGACCATGTACCTTTCTAGCCTTTCTAGCCTTGAGCAGATGGTATTCATCTAGCCCGCTGAGGGAAGTTTTGCATGTTCCTGTTATCCACGTTCTTTGGTCTTGCAAGTCCCACCCTTTACTTTCTATATATTTGCAGTTGTGGCCATATGTAAAGCTTTCTAGGATTTAGTGGATGTAAAATCCCAGATGGCAGTAAGTTTGAAGATCTTCTATTGTTATTAGTCTAGAAGTTTATATGATTCTTAAGGGACTGTGATAACCTTTCAAGAAGTTTTTAGAAAAACATGTCACTGCTAAGGAATTCAGCAGAAAACTCAGAAGACTGAAAAGATGACCTTGTCTCTATAGAGTATCACAGGGTGGTTCATCTTCTATTAAAATCTGTGAAGCTTTTCTGTGACTTACACTGCCATCACTTCTTCTTACTATGTATCAAGCATCACATATTCTTACTGTGTATTGACGGTGACACAGCCCTTCTTTACCTCCTAACAGCTTTCCCATGTAGACAGGGAAGAAATGAGCTGGCAAAAGCAGCAGATATAACAGCCTTTCTTCAACTTTCATATCTCATAGAGAGCCTATGCATGGGTGGTTGTCTTCATGTTTTCACGTCCCAATTCCAGGTCATTCTCAGCTAAATAGGATCCAGGCTAACCACTCTTCCCGAAAATCAGCTCCGGCTGCCTAAATAGTCCATTGTTGTTCTTCATCCCAAATATTGCCAGAGCAATGTGACCAATAACCTCATAAGATCAATAGTAAGCGTCAGTAAGCGTAATATATGCACCATGCTCCAGAAACTCCCTTCTCTTCACCCACTTCAATAACTCTTTTTTCTAATACCTAACTTGATAGATTGTTTCAAAAAGACCTGTGAGGAGAGAAGGCAACTTCATCTCCCACTGACAGAAGGCAGGAAGCCACCTCCCATCCTACTAATCCACAAAGCTCCAACCCCATTTGCTCATACAACTGCAAAAAAGTAAGCACAAGCTCCCTCACCACGTTTCAGATGCATGAAATGTAATAAGAAAATGAAAAACAGTCTGGCAGAAGTGTAGCTCTGCAAGCTCCTCAGCCAGGTTACCTTTCCAAATTGTGTTTGGTTTTCAGAGAGATTTGTGCATGGAATAGAAAAATACAGAAAATGTACCCACTTCAGCCCATGTAGGTGTTGTTTTCATTTTCCTCTAAAAAAAAATCCTCCTCCCCCTTTCCACCCCAAAGAGAGAGGGCAAATCACCTAACGGAACCCCCAAAAGCCCATGTCCTTGTCGCTGTCCCGTTGCACCGGCTTTGGCAGCAGTGCCAGCCGTGGTGGCAGCAGCTGTTGGAGAGCCTGCCCTGCCTGCCCGGCTTTGCCTCTGCTCCTGCTATTTTGCTACTATATATGCAGTATAAATACCAAAAAAACCCTATATATGCAGTATAAATACCAAAAAGAAAAACCTGTCGAGCAGACCATTTCTCATTATTTGGAAATTAGCAATCTTTATACTGTTTCTAAAACAAATCATTTCCATTATCAGAACATTGCAATGCGGTATGCATGCACAAGAAATCACCACGCAAATATATTTCTGGTTTTAATATAGTGATGCTTTTTCTATGAACAATTTGCTACCCTTTTTCCTGAGATTCCATTCAAGAGAAATATAATAAAAACTCAGGTACGAACAGACTGCAATTATTTTCTTGTGCCCATCAGTAACAGGAGAACAATTTGTTCTCCTTAATTTCAAAAGAGAGCAACAATTAATTAAGCTAATGAGAATTAGCGGGAAAAAACTGAAAGTACTTCAAAGGAATTCTGACCTATGAAAAAATCTTATTTTTGGTCCTGATGCTAAAAAAAACATTTTTCTTTGCATAAATAATCTCACTGAAGCTTTATCCTTCAAACATACTCCCAGGATTGTGGATTTGGCAAATGCAGGCTTCAAACTGCAGTTATATTGAAGAACTGATTTTGATAAGTGCATTTTTTTGTAAAGTCCTTTGTTAAGGGAGGATATTATTAACAAACTGGAAGCTAAGACATAAACCCAAGGTGCTATCCAGTAGCAAACTGGGCAATCGTTTGTATGTTTGACAACAGCACACAGACATAGACTTAGCTAGTTGCTAGACTTAAATAGTTGCTTTTACTAAGAAGAAGTAGGGAAAAAAGTGCATTCACTGGTCCAAATATCCCCCTTAGCAGAAAAAGGCCTGCAGGGAAAAGAAAACACATAAAAATGCACTGAAGCAAAGTAATGCTCCTTGAAGCTGGCTGTGCCCCTAAACGATGCTCCTGAGATTATATCCCGAGGCGGCAGGGGGCATGGTTAAGAGCAATTCTCTCCGGCTCCGAAAGAATGAAGGCAAGTGTCAGCACTGCCATAAAATCAATTTATGGATGATTGCTCCCAGGATGACTCGAAGCAGCGGTGACATGAGTCTGGACATCGTGCTGGTGAGGAATCACCCCTAATAGCTTTCCATCTGATCCCTGGCTGCAGGGGTCAGTTCAGCC
>Ga0181612_121669_pt1 | contig 33822 bp, 22 predicted proteins | sample HoacroProtozoa21_FD_119630 | JGI IMG/M metagenome (GOLD analysis project Ga0181612, IMG submission 119630) | Hoatzin crop microbial communities from Cojedes, Venezuel. Combined Assembly of Gp0051906, Gp0051904, Gp0051908 | reverse complement strand
CAGTGCCTACTGGGAAGCAGATTATGTACTGGATTGTGTTTAGTCAACTAAACTGGGATCTTCCTCTTTGAGACAGACGACAGTTGACGTGGAACTGGACTGGTGCAGTACAGCTGGCTGGCATCAGGAGTGCTGCCTTTGCCCTGGTTCCATCTTGTTATACCTTCTGTTTCATGCTGCACTGACAAGCTGGATTGTTCTTCCTACATCCTTAGGCTGTGGGAGCTCCAGAACAACATCACCATACTCTGGTGGGCTGCCCTGGAGGAAGAAAGTGAATTCAACAATATTTAAATTTAAAAAAAAAACAACAAAGCTTTAAAAATTCATATTGTAAGATAAATCTTACAATATGTAGAAACATCTAAGAGGGGAGAAGGATGGAGGACAAGGAAAAATGAAGGAGAGAAGGGACACTTGAGTGAATGTGTCCTGTCGTTCCTTCAAAGTATCCTGATGTCTTTAATATGTTGGCCAAGGCCAGAATGTTTAAAGGTTGTAAAGTATCTGCTGCATTCATGGTTGAAGTCTTTTGTCTTCTCGATCTTCAGTCTAGGATTGTGTATTTGGTTGGTCTTCAGATCAAGAAAAAAATGCTTCCCACATGCCATCTTGTGCTAGGGAGCTTGTACTTCCAAAAAAACGCTTTGTCAAATGCTCGTAAAAAAATAAAACAGCAAAGAACCAAAACCAAACCCTCTGGAAAAAAAGAATTCAGACCCAGACTAGCTCTGTATGATCTTTCAGCTTCTTCATCTTCTTGGAATTTGATCTCCTATGCATCTCTGGTTTTTGCTTAGAGTTATCAACTTGAAAACAGCCCACGCTAATTGTCGCTTCAGTGCTTCAGTTTCAAGGTGGGAATAGGACTTGGAAAAAAGCTGCCCTGTTTCAGATTCTACAGCAATTTTAAAGACAGTTCACTGTAAATAACAAGTGGAATCGGTGACTTGAAAATGAAAGAGGTTCATAGCAAGAGTGTGATCTGCAGTCTCAGATGAGGACTGCACAGAAGAGAGGGTGATGGGCTATCCCAGCAATAAATGGCATAAGCAGGCGTGACTTTGCCCTGTGACCATCAGGCACAAAGCACTCGCTGCTCGCTAAGTCCAGTTCTTTCAGCTCTACAACACCTGCTAGCGAATGAAAAGGTTTGCAGATCAAGTACTGTTGTTAGAAAACTTCTTTCGTAAACCTCTTAGAACTAACATAAAATTCAAAAAATGTTCCATTTTTGTTCCAGATGATGGGGAATAGAAACAACTTTTTAATGATTGAGGCCTCTTTCATGTTTGGGTTGGTTTGGTTTTTTCCTGCACCTGACACTGGAAGATAAGGTGAAGGAGTGCATAAACACCCTCTGGCAGATGCAGCCTTCTGGTTCTTTAGCCCTAGTGAGCTAGCTTCAGTGTTTGTGTGTGCCTTTTGTTGATGATTCTGGTGATTTCAAATCCTCTGTTTCAGAAGTAAATGTAAGCTATCCATCTCCTCAGGTTCCGTTTCTCTGCAGCCCCGATCGTTAAGGGAATGTTCCCAGCTGAGTTACTGAGTTATTTTAGTGCCTTTGAAATAACAAGGAAGTGCTGTTTTCTAAAATGGACAACGTGGGGGTTTTTTCCTAACAGTTTGTCACGTTTGTCATCCTTGACTTGCTTTGAATGACAGCATTCCACCTAAGACACACATATTCCACAGCCACACGTTGTGCCTCTGTAGCAGCAATTAACCTTTACAATTTGCTGGCTTATGTTATAATTATCTATAGTCATCTGTGGTTATAGGTGTTAAGTTTCTGGAAGGACTTGTTAGTCTCTTCCTGAAAATATTATGTTTGTTCTGTAATTTTTTCATAAAATACTTCCTTTGACTGAGCGAGTGATGTGGCTAAGGGGGCACCTCATCGACCGAGAGCGAAGAAAAGCTACAGGAACTTCAAAGCCAAGCACTGGCGTCCCTAGAAACAGAAACCGCTGAATGAGGGGCTCTGAAAGAGTTACAGCTGAATAAACTGACGTTGATACTGTCTTCTCTCTCTAGCCTCATGAAAGACTACTTCTTTAAACCGCCTATTAACAAGCTGAGCCTGAACTTCTTGGATCAGGATTTGGAGATGACCTACAGGACGAGCTATCAGGAAGAGGTGTGTTTCTCCTGGCGTTGGTTCCCTTCTGTAATCTGTCTAAGCAACTGTCTGTCATTTTTAACACATTTCATTGCAGTTGATGACAAGGGTCGTGAAATGTCAAATGTGATTTACTACTTGGTGTTGCTGCTTCTGAAAACAGTCTCCTTTCAGTTTACCTCTCTTGTGTCATGCCCTGAGTCGAGCCCAACATTTGGGCTGGAAATGCGTTTTTGCAATCCACCAAGATATGGTAATTACTTCTCACCTACCTTTTCCCCATTTCAGGTTAATGTTTTAAGGCTATTGGCAGGCCAGAGAACCATGCTCAGATGAAGGTAAAGGACCAAGTACTCCTTGCCATCTCGTCAAATATCCTAACTCTGCTTATGGTAACTCTGAATTTGATTCCTGCTCATGTCACAGCCTCATGGCTATCCCTGTGGAACCCAAGCCAGCTTTGAACTCAGATGTCCTGCATTCTGTAAGGGTTCTGTGTTCAGAAACAGGCAGTTCAAAACACTGTGTAATGGTAAGGAATAGTGAGTAAATTGTAAGAAACTTGGTGCCTTCTTCGGGATTCTGCACAGAGTGTAAAAGTCCTTAACCCCTCAGGGACTAATTGTGTTGCAGGCTTTCCATGTCTGTAGGTATTCCTGCCTGGTTGATACGAACTAGCAAGATGTTTTAAGTTTACGTGTAGCGACAATAGTTGTCAGTACTAACTGAGGCTACATTTCCATGAGGAGCTGAGAAGTTGCTGCCAAGAGGGCATTTGCTCTCCCCTCCTTGGTCCTCCTCTTCCCTGCTCCTTCTAATGGCTCTGCTGCTTATCAGGATTCCCTTCTGTGAGCCAGTTCATTTTACTAGCCTAGCATAAAATATTCATGTTTTGGTTTTCTGTTTGGGGCTTTTTCTTTTTCCGTCTCAGTCTGTTTTCTGCTGTATTGAACCAGCAGCTCACCGAGAGGTTGGGAAGTGCCAGAGCCAGTGTGAGATAAGTGTCCGGCAGCAGGAAGGGGAATGGGCCCTTCCCTTCCAGCAGCATTGAGCTATTAGTTTGGGTCATCCATCTAGCAGAATTGCATCGTGGTAAATGTAGGTGTTGATTCCTTTTATTCCCCGTATGTCCCACATCTGAGGGCAGGTAGGATTTCTGCTTCTGCTGCTTGTTGCTCACTGTTCATGGGTTGCTTTCTGTTCTGCGTAGCGTTGTCATATTGTCCTTGGCAATAGCTCCTATTTGCTTGTTTTCCAACGTTTACAAATGAGACCTAACTTACATTTTTTAACAAAGAAAAGCAGCCTGTGTTGCAGTTCAATTTGTTCACTTTGTTCAGGAACTCCATACTCATCCTGCAGCACTGTATTCTACTGGTATCTCCCTGAATAAAGCTTATGTAACAACAACAGGTAGAAACTTCCCATGGGATGCAGCCTGAAAAATTTGCACAAACTATACAGAAAATAGTAAATCAGTTTTTTTCCAATTGAAAGATTGGAAAGAGAAGCAAAGCAGTGATAGTCAACTATATACAGAATGACCTATTAATGTGGATATGTAGGAAATTCATAAACAGCAGGAATGTGGTCTGTGCGTTTTGTTAGCAGCAAGCTATTATTATGTAAACCTCCCTGGAAATGGGAATCTTTACTCTCTAATAGTAACCCTGCAGCACTGGGGCAAAAATCTGCTAAAGCCTTAATATTAGCATAATACTGGTCCGAAACAGCAACAGAAAATCTTATTTTGGAAAGTGAAATGATTTGTCAGCACTGCTGGTTCTTTAATTGCCTTGCAGTGAACTGTTGCTGAAAGTAACTTCCAACACTGCTGAATTCACCTCTAATTAGACAGTGCCAGCTGCATGCTCTGTTTGTGATTGTTCTCTGTAAGTGGCTCCACTTCCCAAGAGCTTGCTTAGCCTGTTCTTGTTTGGAAATTAGGCACAATTTAACACTGTTAGGGCGTCCTTAATGCTGTCACTTTAGGATACCGTGCTGCTTTCCTTAATTCAATTTGTGTGACTTTCTGTGTGGGCTAACAGGATTCTGCTAGAGTTCATATTAAAAAGTAATTTTGGCATTGAATGATACTAGCAGAATATATCAGTTTGCAGAGAGGTACAAATGACGAACAAGTTCATTTCCCAGTATTGCAGAGTGCAGACAGTGTTCTAAGGAGCAGAAGAAATTTCCAAATTAAACCAGAGTACAAGAGTGTAGTATTCAAACTGGGCTGCTTAGTGGCAATATGGATAACATACTTTTTGTTTTTCTTTGGAACTTGCTTTCTGTGGTCCCTTGGGCAGATACAAGCACTCGTAAGACTGGGCTCATCTGAGTAAGCCAGCGTGTGGAGCTCATGATGTGGTTCTCAGCTGGACTGGCCAAAGTAGCACGCAGCACAGCTGCACAAGCGCTGGAGCCAGGACGGGACAGGATGGGAATGTGTGGCGAGGGGTTACAGAAGAACAGGACTTGGTGTCCTGGGCTCCGATCGATTCGGATTACATAGTGTTCCGATTGCTGCTTTTAATCTGGTTTGAAGGGGAGATGTGAGCTCTGCCACAGGCAAGTAACTGTTTATGCAGAGTGGTGTTTGGAGGGTTTTCTTAAAGAACCATTGGAGCTAAAAGGTTTATTGTAAGATCTACTATTATTTTAAATGAAAACCCTTGAAGAAAACTTCTAGCTTTATCTGCTAGTAATTATGGGGTTTATGTTTATTTGCATAGAATAGGCAATTTTTGTATGGTTTATTTCTGTTTCATAATATTCTGTAAAAATCACCCAGACCTAGGGGCTGTGCTGCCAGTGCTTTTTTTTCAACACAGGCTTCTTCTCAGGGAACTGTGATAACCATTGAACCACCTCTTCAGTTTCTTGTTTCAAAACAGTACTTATGTAGGATTAATGAAGTGGCAAGAAGTTCTATATTCTTTTGGGTTTGTGAGGTGCTGTTTATGGTACAGTTGAATTCAGCAAAATAGCATTTATTCATTTTCATCCCTTCCCTCAATCCCTGTATTCCACACAGGTTATAAGGAATGCTCCAGTGAAGACGTTTGCCAGCGCTACCTTCAGCTCGCTCCTGGACGTGTTCCTCTCCACCACAGTCTTCCTCATACTCTCTATCACGTGTTTCCTGAAACACGGGATGGTTGCATCCCCTCCACCACCTGCGGCAGTCGTGGTGTTCATCATTGCCATCCTGCTAGAGGTGCTGTCCCTTGTCATCTCAATTAGGTAAATAAAGCGTAAGAAAGTCTTGAAAGAGCAGTGAGAACTGAAATGGTGGCTGGCTTGGGAACATTTTGTTTGACAGTATCCCAGGAGCTCACTTGGATGGTCTGTAACATTTGGGGAATGGTGTTAGTGAAGCCAAGAAGGCTTGCGGCAGATCTTGTGCTGCAAAAAGAGGTCTAACTACAGAAACTGGAGGAGAGAAAGATGACTCTTGTAGCGGCCACTTAAGGAAACAGAATCTGCACCCTGTGCCTGTCCCTGTTTATTGTTCCTTGGGATGCCACACAGAGCTGGATATCTTCTCCCCTCACAGGGCTATCAGAGTGAGGGAATTCAAACAGAAAACTTTTATCGTCCTTCAAAAAAAACACCATCCTGCCCTTAAATTCCTAGATAAAAGTATGCCATTCTGTGTTAAAACTGAAATAAGTTGTCAGAAAAGCAAAGACCAGTCCTTTTCTGAAAAAAAAAAATAAAAAAAATTGCAAAAGTCATATTGCATCTGTCCAGAATTAGTTTTCTTAATGATCTCTGTTTCAAGTCTCATGGGTTTAATACTCAAATAGTTTGTGTTTTCTCTGTTGGATGCATAATTGGAGTTCAGCATTTCCCCCGAGTCCTGGGCTGTGGGACAGCCAGCTGCTGCTTGCAGAAAGGGTGGCTTCGCAGGACTGTGCTCAGCAGTGCCAGCCCCGCAGTGCCCCTTTGCAGCCGACAGCAAAGAATCCCTGGTCCCTGAATTCTTCAGTCAGTCCCTGCAACCCCCGCGCCTCTGCCCCTCCCGTGCCCTTGGAGGTGAGGCTTGGCTGCTGACGCAGGTACCTGATATTCAGCAGTGACCCCTTCCTGATGTGTGCCCAGCCACCCAGGGGATGTGTGCTCTGGGCTGCTCGGACACTTGCGGGCCTTACCCTGGCATTTGTAACTTGACGGTGAGCAGTTACTCTGCGGTTCCTACATAGCGTGGGGTTTTCTTCAGACACGCAGGAGTTCCTAACACGTGGAAGTGTAAAAGACTGGAGTTGTACATGCATTTGGTGAAGCCTGTGCTCTCCTGGGTGTGTTGTCTGATTTATACAGATACCACGTGTAACCTGTTATTAGCCTGGATGATAGACCCAATAATAAGCTGTTTGTTTGTCTATACTTGTGAGAGCAAGTTTATTCCGCCCTCCCCATCCCCCATTTTCACTGCACTTCCTTCTGACACAAGAGCATGTTAGAAGGGTGGTGTGTGGAAGCGTGTGTCCTCACTTGTAGTTCTGCAAATCTGTCAGGTGTGTGTAAGTTAAAATGCTTTTGTAATTACAAGTTAGAAGCAATTCTGCTGTTGTTTCAAAATAAACAAGAGATTGCAGTTTGCACTCTTATTATGACTTTTCAGGGTCAAGGTAGAAAGTGCTAAATCAGTACTTCAGTCACTGAAGCAAGCTTGTAACTCACTGTGCATATAAATGTATGCAAGCGTATTTACAGGAGAGCTGGCATTCAGGAGTAGAGAGGTGTATTTTACGAGCAGTGGAAATGCTTTTAAGGACAGTATTTCTTAGCAGATGCATTTGATTGTTGCCATTTGAGTAGTGTTGTAGTTCTGGAGTTTTTAGAAAATCTAGAAATTCAGAAAGTGTTAAGACCCGTACTGGGAGATGGTTGAACTGGTAGGACTGTCATCCCAGTGCATCCTAAACTGGATTAACTGTTACTCTGTCCTCTCTCTTGCGTCAGAAACGCATTTTCCCCTTTGCAGAACAGTTTCTGTACTCTCTCTTGGGTGGAGGGGAAGGTTTTTTTTGTCAGTTTAATGTGCATGGGCAGTTCTTTCGTCACACGAGGCAGGAGAGGAAGGCGGCATTGAGTAGGTAGTCTGAGCTTGGTGGCCATGACATTGTGTCTTAGAATTTGTTCAGCCCTGAACAGCAGAGCTGGTTTCTGCTATCCAGATATATTTGGAGAAGATTTGTGTTCTTTCACCTTGCAGGTACTTGATCAAAATACTCCCATGTTAGTAGTTTTAAATTCATTATTGTTCCCACCTATTTTTCCAGTGTTACATTGCATTTGCCTTATCGTATTTTGTACATTTATAAAAAATTATTGCTATAATCTTAGAAATTTTTATAAGTAGGTACATAAGGCCTTACCTCAGTCCTGTTCTGTAATTTGTGGTTTATGGATTTCTTAAGGAGAGGGAAAATCCTTGTTTCCAGTGTGCTATCTATACAGTCAAGAATTTGCAAAGTGGTTTTGTCTTTGAGCAATGTACGGCTGTACAGAGTTTTAGCTTCATTGCAGCACTATATTGAGAGCCATGCTCTGTGGTAGTGAGCCCAGGCCGTTACCAAGGTGAGTTTAAGTGACTTTACAATGTTTTCTTTACACTGTTTGGTTTTGCCACTGACATTTCTAATATTTTCATGAGACTTTGTTGGCTTAAAGCCCAAATTTTACTTTCTAAGCTGGCTTGGATGCCTCATTTAAAGTCGGTGAGACTTTAAAAAGCAAGTGCTTCAGGATGACTCCTAAGTCTTAGAAGTATATATTTTTAAATATTAATCATTCTTTTGTGCTGAATTCTGATTTGAAAAACAGGTTGAGGAACATCTCACATTGTGGAGAACACCTATAAAAAACTCTCACATAGTCCCACCTGGTGTAGCAAGAACAGATTTTCAATACACTGTACTGACAGCACACAGGACTGTCGTTATCCTGACAGGCACTCACAGGAGATTTGGGCGTGTAGTCAATATTGCAATTCCTGCACAGCTGCTATGGGTGCAGGCGATCGGTGGTCGCTAGCACTTGCTGCATTCACTGGAGTCAAGATGACCATGAAGCTCAAGACCCCACAAATTCTCCTGGTTAGTTTGGGAAACAGGAATCACTGGATGGGATCAGTGATTGCTGCCCTTCCCTGCCCTCTCCTTGCAGAGCAGAGACACAGGAATCGGGTCCCCAGGTGTCCCTTGCTACTGGAGCCCCCATCGTGCAAGTGACAGATGTGTTGCTCCTTTCTTTTGGTGGGAGGGAAGTGTCTGCCAATCCCTCTGTATTTACTCTACAGTTACAAGCAATTGGTTCTCAGAAACTTCTTACCATGGGCTCATGTTCATGATTTTTACTAATGAGGTATCATTTGTATTTGGCTGAACTCTCTGACCATTGCATCTAAGCTAACGCTTCAGTAAATCTCTTTAAAGTACAAAACAGAATCATCTCAGATCTGAGCAGATCTTACCCAGGATACCTTCCTGAAAATAGCCTCATCCTGTACACCAAAAAAAGCGGTCTTTGAAGATGAAAATCCCAGAAGCTTTCTGGTAGGTTTTCAGCTTTAAATGCAGTGGCAATGGCATATTTGGGGGGGACTTTCGTAGGAAAAAGTATCTGTTTTGGCTTGGAGGGTTTCTTTTTTGTTTTGTTTTGAATTTATGATCTGTATTTGCTTTGGGCCCTTCCGGTCTCCACAACCTGAGGCACATACCTTGAGCAGAAAGAAGAGAATCGTCTTCTTCCTCTTCAAATCCTTTTCAAAGCGAGGACTGCTCAGTCTGACCGCTCGTTATGCGCAGAAACAGCGCAGAGCTTCCTGTGCAGAAATGTCATCCCAAATGACAATCACAGAATATCACCGAGATATCTTAAGGGAGGAGATTGAACTACAATGCTGGGCACCATCCCAGAATTTCAGGAAAAGGGATTATTTTAGGACCAGAAAATTCTTGCTTAAGTCTCTCATTGTATTTTCATTATCGTGATGCGAAACACCCTGCCTTTAAATGAGCCTGACTTTTAATTGAATCCAGGGCTCAGCCTAGGAAGTACTCGCTACAGCTCTTGTGGCTGAGACCTTTAGTCCAGCTGCAGGAAGGGGAGAGGAGAGCGCTATCGCTGCCTGTACAATGAGAAACGAGTTAAAACTTTTAAGTTCTAGAAGAGCAGAAGTCCTGGTGGAGCAAAGCTTACAAAGGAGAGGGATGTTTTGATTCCTCTGAAGTGTCTGATGATAAATTAGTGGAGTATCTATCGATGAGGATCCCACTGTTACTAGAAGTACCACTCTAAAATTAATTGTATAAAGCTGCACTTCAATAACGGTGCTTAATTTGTGAGCATGTGGAAGATGTCATCTCCTGTTCTGTAAAAATAGTGCAAAGAATGTCCTTCTGCCCACTTGAAATGTGACTGCTTTGATTTTAATGAGTTCAGCTGAAGTGTAAGAGGTCCTAAGGTTCTGCTATTTTATGGGAAAGATCGTTGAACATGTGACAGTGTGAGATTTCAGCTGGGATTCTTAGGAGTGCTTCTGCAGGAACACAGGTAAAAGGCACCTGCCCACTATTTTAGCTGTGAATACAGGATTTTTGTTAACTAGGTGCTTTTGACATCTAGTTCTTGTTCTAAAGTAAAACTTGATATAAAGAAACTTTCTTTTTTAAAAAAAAAAGTGTTGCTTTTGATAGCATCCTTCATTGAAGACTTCTGAGTGAAGAGATGAGGCCAGAATAGTGGATATTTCAACTCTGTTCAAAAGTGTGAGAGGTGGGAGCACTTGAGGAGTTGCTTCATGAATTCAGAAGTAGCTTTCTAGAGAGCAAAAAAATATTTTCTGGATGAAGAAAGCAAGCAAGTACAATCAAAACAGTGGAATGGGAAACTGCTGTTGTCTGACTAAGCAAAACTGCCCTTTGCCAGGAACTTCACCTTCCCAGGGCTGGCTGGAGTAACACCCACGATCTGTCCGCGGCTGAGACCGTGTGGCCGACCAGTTGTATCTTCTAAAATTCCTCATGACCAGGAACAGAAAGTGTTGTCTGCAACTAGAGCTTAATGAACCGGTTCTGTTAATACAGAGTATTGATGCAAGGGAAAACAATGTATTCTGTTTGCCTTTATTTATTTCTAACATCTGTGGCTTTGGTATTTAATATCCTACCAAATTGCTGCTATGCCAAAAGCTTTTGATTTGAACTATGGGAATTGATTTTAAACTGCCAGTAAATACAGAAATGATGGTAACTTTCTCCATTACCCATTAATCATTTATGTCAAAGTTACTACTTTGAGCTCCAGCTTGTGTAAACATCTTGGATGCTTTAGCATTTCAGCCCTGTTGAGCTACCCACTGACACTGCATTATTTACTGATACTGCCCCGTAGCCATTAAATCTGTCTGCAGCTCTCATTGCTGTCTGGATTTAATGCACTTCTTCCTGCGATGAGATGGTTGTGCTGTATTCACAGACTTTCGCTGTTTTGTGAAGGATTTCAATCGTTTTAATTCCAGAGTGCAGAGCATTGCAATAAATACCGGACCGGGGTGGGGGGTGGGGAAATCAATGCAAGAAGGTAAACATTATCACGAGAAATGTGGCATCGTCCTGGAATTTGCGCTAGCTTTTTTGAAACGTGCAGCTGCGTAAATAAAGAAGTGTCCTCATCTCAGGATTAACTGATCAGGTTCGGTGATGGATTTGTTGCTATAGTTCCCACAAGAATTTGTCCTGGCATGGAGGCTTGGCAAAACAGAAAAATAAAATTAAAAAGCTTTCTGCGCCGCGGAGTCCCTGTTGTGTGGGTTGGGGTGAGAGACATGAGCCGCACTGGGTACCTGCCACGCTGTGCGTGCCGCAGAGCTGGTTTCTGTGCCAGCTTACGCGGGAGCGACGTGGAAGATCCTGCGGCGCGTGGGCAGAGGCGTCCATGATCGGCCTCGGAGCGATGGGCTTCTCCTGGCTCTGCAGCTGGCTGCCGGCGAGCATGGGGACGGAGCCTAGCCCGTCTGCGAGCCCGGCTTGGTTTCCTTTCTCACACTTCAGCCATGTAAATGCTAAGTCTAATTCGCAGGCTTTGGGAGAATTGAACTTTATTTTTAGAGGCATGAACTTGGGTGGCATTTTCAGAAGTACTGGATACTGGGCGAACTTGGCTGCCACCAAAGACAGGGATAGCCCTGTCGTGGATGTTAGAGGCGACTGAGTTAGGACTGAGTATACTCCTTTGTAAACCCCAATCCTTCCTCTGCAGAGCTTTTCTTACATTTTATTTTGCTTTTTATACATTTTTTTTATTTCTGTACTTTGCTGGAAATTCTGTTTTGTGATGGAATATAGCTAGAATTTTTGGTGTAAATGGATGTCTCTTAAACTAGGAACTAACAGAACTGTGAGCACCCTCTCGTGGGTTCTGGCGGTATTACAGTATCTTCCCCCCTGTGATGCCAAATCTATCTTTTTTCGATGCATTTAAGTATAATTTTCAGATTTTAATATATTAAATTAGAGGAGAGCTCTTGAAGCTTCTAAAAAGTGCTTGAGGTTGCAAAATTTACAGAGGTCTAGATCAGAGAATCTATCATAAACAATTAATATTTAAAAGGTGTGGAATAAGTATTAAATTCATATGAAGAACTTTAAATTTATCCTATTTTGTATCAGGCTTTTATCCAGCATAATACCTTGTCTTTTAGACAACAGTGCTCAAAAATGAGTGGATAGTTTGTCTCTTTTGGAAGACAGAGATAATATGGAATAATTTGTGTAACTATGGGAGATTGTGAATTTCATATTTAGTGTATGTTGTATTTATACTGGTTTTTTTAGCTGTGAGCATCTCTGTCCAAAAAAATAGTAGTTCCTTGCTGTTTGGGCTCTGCTGCCGTCCACTGTTAGAACAGCAGAATTACCTGCCCAGACCGATTCTGGCAATTACGTACATCCGCAATGAAATGGCTTTGAATGAAGCTAACTACTACATTACCTTTTTGTGCCTTCATAAAAATAATTAGAAACCTGAACAGCAGGTGCTGTTTTTCTAGAGTGATTAATGTTTTTGGGCTTTAAGAAGCAAGTTATCCTGAGGATTCGTTTCTGTAGGTAAACATGCAGTGTCCTCAAGCATTAAGCATCCTTTCACCTTTCCGTATCCATTTGAACAATTAGAAATGCTCTCATTTAAGAAGCATCTCCATTAAGCTTCTCTCCAGAGCTCTTCCAGTTGGCTCCTTCAGCACTTCACAGGTTTGGGCTGTCGTTTTCTCAGCAGCTTGAGGCAAGACCGGTTCCTTCCCGCATGCCTTGTGCGGAGCCGGCTGGGTGGCTGTGAAAGATGCCAGCAGGCGAGTGGAGGAGCCCGGCAGCTGCCAGCTGGCCCCTCCGTGCTCATCGCAACTGCGCCAGGGCTCGGCCGCCCGTCGAGTGTGCCAGCTCTCAGCCCACGCTCCTCTTCCCCTGCGCTGGCAGACAGGAACTTCTGTCGGGTGGTTGGAACTGGGAGAACTGGTTTCCGTTGCAGTACAATGTTAAGGCGGCATGGATTTGCATGGCCTCTGGGTGTCTGCTCTGTTAGCAGGGTATACAGCCCCGCTTTTCAAAAATTTCTGGTGTTAGGTTTTTTAACTTGTAAAAGCTTCCCCTCTCCCCACCTGTTTTAAGGCTAGATATTTATGAATGGAGAGAAGTCTGTCCTACGCTTACCTTCCAAGTAAGTGAAATTTGGATTTCAGTTTATTTTCTTGAAGCCTGCTGTCCCACTTGCTCTCCCCACCTTTGCTGACACCGCTTGCCGGAGCACCCAACCAGTCATCTTTCAGCAAAGGTGGATTATTGCCTGAAATTATCAACAGGTGCTACGGCACGTAATGCACTCATACAGTCTAAAGGAAGAGTTTGAAGTGATACTATTATGGGTAAATTAGATGTATGAAGTGATGCGCTGAAATTAATGCCTTGATCTGTGATTTCATTTGTTCCAGGATGGCGTTCTTTCTGGAGGAGGTGATGACTTGCACCAAGCGTCTCCTGGAGGTGATATCTGGCTGGCTGCCTCGACATTTTTTCGGTGCAATCCTGGTTTCTCTCCCAGCTCTTGCAGTTTTTTCACACTTCACCTCTGATTTTGAAACAAATATACATGTAAGTTGTCGAACTCTGTTTCATAATCTGACATTTTGGATCTAACAAAGCTTGTTGCTTGCCTGCCGTCTTCCTTCACCTCCCTCGTGCTTTGCATCTGTTTGATACAGATCTCGTAGACGGATAGGGCTTTTGTGTATGATGAAATGCCTAGTTTGTTATGTAAATACAGCCACCTGCTTATTTGAAAACTCTCATACAAAAGAGGAGAGGAATACCTATAAATGCCTGCCTAAATATATTCTTTTTTTTTTCTTAGACCAAACATGTATGCAGGTGTTTATTCTAGATAATGCAAGTAGCGTATCTCAGGCTTTTCACTGCATTCGTTCTGATTTTGATTTAGAGTTGGTAGTCAGAGATGCTGTGTATACTTAAAAACTTTGCATGCACATTAGTGAATCTCAACAGCAAGAACTGTGTTAGCGGTGGATGTTTTTTCTTTGTGGAGTTAGATGGGGAAACTCAAGGAGAGAGCTCTAAGTACATGGAAATGATTACCCTGCAGAGGCTGCGGGAATGGTTAAAAGAATGCAATAGCTGCCTGCTGAAAAGGAACGGAAAGAACTTGGCATATTTAGCCCAGCCACAGAAAGATCCACAGAGGATTTCGTGCCTCCTTTGATAAAAACATTCAGAACAGGCGGAACAAGGAGTTAAATATTGAGAAGGGGGAAGAACAGTTTAATTTAGAGGCTAACTGTAGCATAAAGTCAGTGCTGAAAGACTGTGAATAAAATGGACTGGAGCCAGAGGTGGAAGTTTTGTTTCTCTGCAGGTTTCTATTAGGTAGCACAGTGAACAGCCCTGCCTTTCCAGGATCATCAGGGAATTCTGTTTCACAAATCTCATGCTATTTCAGGGCCCTGAGTGTAGGTAACGGCCAGATCCTCTTCATTCTTCCTATCACAGTTTATTACTAGATGTTGGGAAGTGTTTGTGGAACGTGTGGACCAGACATTTTTTGGTCCTTTCTGATCTAAACATACATTCCGTGGTTATCGCAGTCACAGAAGACTGTATTTGATATTCTTTGACATCCCATGTTTAAAATAATTCTGCAGCTTTTGCCTGTTGTGAACTTTAGTTAACTATTTTTAAACTGGAGATTTTTTTTTTTTTCAGTTTAATGATGGTCTTCCTCCCTCATGACTAGCAGTAAACTAATTATAGGAATGGTTTCCTCACACTGAAGGGAAACTGAAAACCTTCAAATCTCTCAAATCTGTGCGTTGATTTTTGTGTCATCCCAGTCATCACCATCCTTGATCATCTCTCCAAACTTTTTAAAAAAATGTTGGAAGAACCATTGTACTAGCGTATTCTCGATACCTGTTCAGACCAGATGTTAGTCTAAGCGCTTCAGGCAGCGGCAGTAGGGTGGTGGTGTCCATCACCAAGCTGAGAATGAAAGTTGCTTTCTTTCCTCTTGCAGGTCCTCCAGAGTCGTGGGGTTGTTGGCTCACTCTCCAAGAGATGTCCCAACTCGTCTTGTGCTCAGTGTTTCAACAGTCATGGAGCTCTAGGAAATGGAGTCAGTCTATAGAGGGTCGGGTAAGTGTCGTATTTTACTATGACATGGTTTTGCGAAGTTTTTTTTTATTCATAGCATTTTATACCCTCCCTGGATATAAAATAATTAAAATCAAAATTAACAAAAACAGAAATGAAAAAAAACTTTCCAAAGCCATGCGTACATAGTAAAACACAGCACTTACTGACCCTCTGTAGGCTGGCTTCGTGCTGGGGCATCACTTGGAGTGAGAACCAGTGCTCTGCCACTTTAGGAGACCTGAAATGGGGGAAAAAACGTAAGTTTAAATCATGGTTTTTTATGGACACTTCTGAAATTCCTTTTATCCATTTTTGAGTCATTTGAAAAAACAGCAACTGTGCTTGTGGTTTAAAAATGGTAAATTATGTAATGTTTTTTCCCATACACTGTGTCTACTTCTGAATCACATGCTTATTTGTTATGCTTCAGTGTTGCTAATCTGCAGTCTCTGCGCTTCAGCTGTAAAGGAAATTGAAAGTGAGAGGGAAGGGGAGAGAATGATCATCTGATACTGTAAAATGCAGTATATAGCTAGAACAGAATGCCATAATGCTATTGTGGAGTCTCTGTTTTAGCTTGGATGGAATGAATATTCTTCATAAAACCAAAATCTGCTCATCAGCTTGAACGCTGTGACCACTCTAAGATTGTATCTTAGGGAAGTGAAGGCATTCTAGGGGATATATCCATCCTGGCCTGCCTTTTCTGGATCTAGTAAAGATGTGGATAGGGAAAGGTTTGGGGGTGTTTTTTGAGATGGAGCATTTGGAACAGAAAATCTACAATTGTCCTTTCAAATTGGCACAAGTGGTGGCGTTACAGAGCATCAGTTGACAATGACTGGTACCTGCCTTTTGTTATCAAAACAGATCATCTTCGTTTTTGCGTTCACTTGCTGCTGGCTAGTACAACTCTATCCTCTAAGCAGTGTTTTTAAGGGTAGCCAGTTGGGTGAAGTTTCCGAGGGTGAATGTGTTCCTCGTTTTCAATGCAGTGGAATTTTGACATGCAATTTAAAACAGACAGGGTCTAAACCCAGCAATTGAAAGGAGATTACCATGAATGTTTACCTCTTCCCCCCTCCCCTTTTCTTTTCCGTCCCTTTTTTTTCTCTAATAAGAAGAGGCACTGAGCTTTTGGCAAAGGTAAGCTGAAGGTATTGAAGGTTACTGAAATAACAGTTGTGTAGACTAATACAGAACTCCATCTAGGGAAAACTGTAACAAACTACCTGTGCTATAAGTTTTCTTGCTCTTTGAAGGGAAGACCTCCATCTTCAAGTGCTGTCTCCTGATGCAGACACTGTGAGGGATTACTCACTGTGCATATAATACAGACAAAATTAGATCCTTCTCTTTCGTATCACACATTCGTTAATTTACGCTGGCATTTATGTGCAGAAGGGCTCCAGGCAGCGAGAAGAAGCTAACTCGCACTCTCTCTCTTTGTTGCAGTACACCATGTTTATGTGTTGCGCGATTCTGATCACCATTGTGCAGTACTGTAACTTCTGCCAGCTTAGCTCCTGGATGAGATCCCTGTTGGCAACCGTCGTAGGAGCAGTGCTTCTCATTCTGCTCTACGTCTCCTTGTGTCCAGACAGGTGAGCATCACACCTTTGCGCTCATAGACCGTGCGTTGGATGAACAAATTTGGTTTTCTTCGCCAGCGAAGTGAGGGTCTGATGCATGGGGTTTTGGTATCTGCCATGAATTACTGCAGCATCTCAAACTTAATAATTTTATCTGGGAAGAGTTCTGCTTTTTTTTTTTTTTTTTTTTTTGAAGGATTTCAGGACGGTATCTGAGGGGCCCTTTCCTGTAATCTGTTTTGAAATGACGCTCAGTCCTCAACTGATGTGTTTCTAGGGCACACTTGTTCTTATCCAACCCATAGAATTGCGTTTCACCATTTGTTTGAAAATCTATTTTATTAAGAAATTTCTGAGGCATTTGGTGGTACCAGAGAGCCCAGTTGTTCCCCAGCACCCCTCTGGATTGATTTCTGCCCTTGCGAACCATGTGTCTTTCTTCCACCTCCCTCGTCAAAGAGTTTACCACTGTGGAAGGCAGGTGCTTAGATTTAATAGGATTCTTATACTCTGTTTCCTTTCTCACTTTCCTGCATTTTCAGAGGATGCTGCAAGACAGTAACCAGAGGAACGAAATTAATGCCGTTTGTGTGCAATAGCTTGAAGGCTTTTCAGTTTCTCCTCTGATAAGCAATTTTCCCCATAGGAGAACTTGTTTGCGGTATTCTCCGTGTAGTTTCTTGCCGAGAGTCAAGGGAGTCCTTCCAGCCATCACTCCTATTGTCAAAATTTTATAATCAACTTGCACTTCTCAGTGCCCTTGGCACTCTGACCATACCATGGGCTTTGCAAGGACTTCTTATGACAGATTATTCTAGTTCCTCTCAAACGCCCTTCCTTTTACCGTTCTTCAGAGGCCTGCTGAAGCATATGGTGAAAAACATGAAAAAAACCCAAACGAACCAAAAAGAGTTTGCGGATATGTGTTTTGTATGAGTGTTTAGCTTTTAATTCCCTTTTTGAGTATCTTCAGTGGTCTCTTCCAATTTTGATCTAATTTATATAAAAAAAGACAGAATAAAGTCACCCCCTAACACCTGTTCACATCTGTAATTTGGAAGTAGCTGTAAGGGTTGTAGGAAGAAAGTCTTTCCTTGGAGAAAAACCAACTTGGAACTGAAATCAATTGACAAATAGTTTCTAAATAGTATTAGACTAAAGAAAAATCCTTTTCTTGTCTCTGCAGAGTGCTCAGGTGAGGAGTGCGGGACAGTTCTTTCTAGCTTCAGTGGAGGGATGTAGTGTTTATTTTCTGGACGCCTTCTCTTTCTCATCTTTGATTTGTCCCTTTGGTTTTTGTTGTCCAGCTCCTCCAGCACACTGAGCGAGCCTCTCCCAGTGAGAAAGCTGACTTTCCACCTGTTGGCTTTTTCCCTTGCAACATTGACACTCACTGTCCAACCACCGGCTTCACTGAGAAGTTAGCCCGAGGTTTGATTTCTCAGGGAAGTTAGTGAAGAGCAAACCCTTGATGCCTTTTCCTGACTCCCTGGCTTCTCTTCTGCAGTTCCCCCCAAGCAGGGGTTCTTGCAGCTCATTCAGCTACATGCGTGCTAGTGTGTCTGCATGGAGCTAGCGTGGCGTAACTGGATGCTGGTTCGCAGCAGAGCCGTTTAAAATAGAGTAATACAATGTACTTGTAGTACCAGAAGTCTTCATATGAAAGCAAGCAGTGAAGCTGAAGCATGAGGAAGGAATGGTAGTGACAGACATTCCCTGGAGTGACTGCATCCATGTCCAAGGCATTTTGTTGCAGAAGAAAGTCGCAAGTTTTGGTGCCATAAATGTAACTCCTAATTCCTTATTCAAAGACAAAACTTTAGAACAAATTATAGGTGTGATTGCTAAATCAGCTTGTGCGTAAGCTCTGTATTAAGACTTTGTGCAGAAAGAAAAACACATAACTTGGGATTTTCCCTGCATTTCAACTATATTAAGGGAGTGGGGAAGGCTGTTCCTGAGAAGTGGAAACCTTGCTATTGTGTCAGTTCATACCATCAACTTCTGCTGACTGCTGAAGGGGTGATATGAATGTTAAAGAAACAATATCTTGAGAAATTTTGCTAATGATAGCATATTTTCGCCTGCGATTTGAATAGTGGTGACCATTAATGGACAAAGTGGAGAAATCATGGAATATGTTGTTATTTCATCTTTTAAAAATAAATATTTAAAGCAATAATCAGAGCTGTTCAGCTGCAGATCTCAAAAAGTGATTTATAGAACTGATCATGAACAAAAATAATACAGGTTGAGTTAGTGAGACCCATATATTTTTTTGTTCCTCTTATCGTTAGTGTGGATAATACTTTTTGTCACAGAGGTAATTGCAGCATTGTATGCACCACAGGTAAATCCACTCTGCAGATTTCTTTACATCTTTATCTGAAAGTAACTAGTCCTGAGAGTTGTAATACTTGATTGTGGGAGAGACATTGTAATGCAGGTAAACACAAAAATTGCTTTAACTGCTTACTTACTTTCTCTAATGGCATTTTCAAAAATAGGCTCTATGTTTGTTTGGCAGTTTTTTGTTTTGGGGAGGGTTGGGGGTTTGGTTTTTGTTTTATTTTTCTAAGTCTTTTTACCCTGTGGTCAGATAAGATGAAGGCATAACTGAGTTTTAGAGTTCTGAAATTGCTTTTCCATGTTTCCGAGGTAAGATGGGATTGTTTAACAATTCCTCGTTCCAGGCATTGTCTTGGCTGCATTATCATCAGCTACCCTTTAGCGATGTTTGCATCTCTGTATCTGACTGTGGTTGCTTCTTCCAAGCAGAAAGCGCAGATAAGTCACGTTCAAGCAAAGGTTGTCTGAAGCCGATCGAGCGTGCAGTGCAATTATTGGCCCTATGGTCTACAGAATAGAAAAGTTGGAAATGCAAACCGAAACTGTGGCAGAATGTTTTAACTTCCCTTCTGATATCAGTGCTTTTTTATTGCAGCTCCGTGGAAACTTTTCATCTAGATTTGGCACAGAACTTTAGGTAAGCTCTATATAAAGTTACTATCTTTATGTTCAGGGGTAAAACATTTTCAGTCAATTATGTGTAGCGAAATTTTACATCCACAGTAACACACTTGGGAATTCAACAGCTGGGTTCAGCAAGTTGTGTCGAAGCTCCTTGTGTACATAATTTCCTTTATAGAGGACTTGGGTGTGACCAAAAAAATCATCAGAGAGCTGATGCTGCAGTGACAGCATTGTGTAATACGATTTTCTTTTTAAATTTGATTTCTAGGAAATGGAACTATGGAGCAGCTCTATGAAATAGCATCTGTTTTTCTAGTAATAGCAGTTTTTAAAGCATTGTCTGTACACCAGGAGCTATTTATTTGATTTCCTTGGTTGATGTGCAGCATTCAGGAGTGTGCTGAGTTGGGTGCTGTCCACAGCTGGCCAGGTGAGACTTCCCAGTGGTAGAGGATGTTCAGCTGAAAAAGCTGGCTGTGAAGCCCTCACCGGGACGGAGACAGGCTGGCGATGACGGTCTGGGTACTGTCTGCCACCCTGAGCTCGCGTCGGCAGAAACAGCAAGTCCTATCATCAGGAGCAATGGAAATTTTAGCCCTGGCCTTTCAAACAAACAAAAATAAATCTTTTCCTGGCTTGTTAATAGCCCCTTATAAATAAACATGTGAAAGATTCACTCTGATTATTTCGGTGTTGAATTTCTCATGATTTTATTGCAAGTTTTGCAATGCCATTTTTGGTGTTTTTGTTGGTCTTTGGTATTAGAAAAGTACATGTTTGCTAATTACAAATTTGGGAGCAATACGGGGGCAATGTTGTACTTCGTTGAACTAAATGACCCTGTGAATATGAGACTCAGTAACTTACCTGAACAAATGTGTGTCAGGAGCAGGTTGCTTTTACTGGGAGTACGTGTCAAAACAAAATGACTTTTTAAAAAATATCGTCCACATGAATGCGATGGTAGTTTAGAAAATGTGTGGCTTTTAAGTACGGAGAGGGTAACTGTGCTTTCGTGTTAGATATTTATTCACCAAGGAGTTAGCCCTTACTGCAGTGCTGGGTTTGGAGTTTTGGCTTGGATTTTTTTTTGCATGGGTTTTCCTTTTTGTATGACTTTGATTCATGAAAGATAACTTCATTTTCACAACAGAATTCCAGTTCACTAAATCCAGAATGGAAAGTTAAATCCAAAAGAACAGAGGTGGCTGGATTTTTTTGTAAACTAAAACACTGGAGGGAATTTGCTGAAAAGACAAAGCCTGGTGATCTCTGGAAGTCAGGTCTTGGGATTAGCTGGAGTTTGGATCCTTAGTGGTTTGTTAGTAGTTTGTGAAATTGCCGAACCTTTTGTGCTGCTCAGGATTACAGATGTCTTGCCCAGCACTGAAACAGCTTAGCAGGCTCTTGACCAGCTGCTAATCACTAATACATAATTCATTCTGCCTTAAATAATTGACAGCCCAGTCTTCCGTTCAGTGACTATCTCTGCATCATCATTTATTTTAAATCTGGCAAAAAATTAGCTATCAAGCATTGTTTGCATGCGAATGTTTTTCTTTCATAAATACATCATAGAACTTCGAACTCAGGGCAGATAAAGGTGAAAGTGGAGAAGAAACCAAAGGGGGCAGGTGATGTTATTGCAGACAGACGTGGAGCACTCTCTGCCTGCTTTGCAAATCCTTGCTTGTGATTCAAATACCAAATAAGGCTGTGACCAAGACATCTGGCTTGTTAAACATTTCTAAACTTCATTTTAAATGTTTTATTATGAGATGTACTAGATTTGCGGTTTGACTGCCATTCCTTCAGCTGGGAAGAAAGTGCCGCTGTGTCGTGCACGCGTCATCGCGACGTAGCGCGGCCCTTTCTGCGTGTCGCAGCAGTTCTGCCAGGTTGGTTGGTCACGGTCTCTGTTGTATGCAGGGACCGTGTCAGTCGGGCATGATCTCTGTTAACAGTCCGCACTCCCCTGATCTGAAGCTGTCCAAACCCATAAATTGATGCAGCGTTTTTGTGCGTTGGAAGTTAAAAGAGAGTTAATCCTGTTCTGTTTCTACTATTAATTTGCCACAGAATTTGGCATCTCTTTTCAGGGCTCTTTCAATGCACATTATTGAAATTTTCCTTTCTCACTGAAATAAATAAATAAGGCTCCTTGCTCACCCCAGTTGCACAAAAGCTTTTCCTGTGTTCTAAGAGGGCCAAGCAAACTTTAATGAGGTTATTCCCTTTTCTTGATCAAGAATTGAGATAATTAATATTGCATGGGAAGAGAGATATTAGTAGTGGTAATGAAGTCTTAGCACAAAGTTCATCTCTGGACTATCCATGCTATGCTCAATAAATCCAAGTATGGAATTTGCCCTGTTTTCCAAACAGGCTGGTTCTTCAGCCCAAAAGAGATATGAACATAAGCTTTGTCTTTTAAGCAGGAAATGTTTCTTGTTTTCATTAATTTCTTAGAGCAGGTAGGGTGTATCATTTTCCAGTTTATGACTGCTTGAGGGGGAACAGTGATAGGCCACTTGAGGTGGAAGACTAAAAGTGCTTGATGGTAGGGGTTTTTTTTAACATGCATCCACTGTGTGTTCTTCGATGAAAGCAGCTGTTTGATTGCCCCTTTCCACACTGTTCCGCCATTGCATTCTTTTTTAAGATATAGTGGCATGCATCCTCTTTAAATATGGCAAGATCTCCAAATCCAAACGTAAGTTACTGGCTCAGAAGCAAAATGGTTTTCCAAAAATCTTTGTAAGTGGAAAGCCATTATCTTTATGATTTGTGATCAAGCCAAAGGAGATTCTATCTCCAGAGCTCTCACTTGTTCCATATTCAACACACAGCCTGGATGAATATGCCAAGTTAATAGTTGAGCGTCTGTGCCAGGAAGCACTTCACCAGTTTGAGTTAAAGGAACATTGTCGGCTAAAGATTTCAATTGGAATGATTTTTCTGCCACAGCACCTCATAAAGAGTAGAGCTTCAGAAGATCTGGGGGGGTGTGATCCTTTCGGTTATAGGCGTGTGGGGTTTTTGCTTTTCATTCTGAAGGGTAGCTTCGGGTCGTCCTTGCTAACTACTGTGTGAGATGATTTATAGTCCTGTAGGTCCTGTAACCTGGTCACTGCAATGTCCAGAAATTTGATTTCCAAATGAGTGAGATGTAATTGCTCCCTCCTTCAGGTTGGCATTGTGGCTTTTTGTACTAGTGCTTGTAGCAGTCGCATCGTGATTAATAATGCTTGCTCTGAAAAAGATTCTGTGCTTTCTTTTTTAAGATACTAACCCATTACCTTATTAATGAAATCAGGTCAGCTTACAAGTGAGTCACTCATTTCACACGCAGATCTCTGAGGTTGTACGCCCACGTGGGAAACAAGGTCAGGCCAGCACTTCAGGAGATGATTGAGAGCTCGCAGATGCCAGTGCTTCAGGAGCGGTGAATGGGAGGCAGCAGGTTTTGTTTAAAAGGCAGATCTTGCGTTCAGCATGAGCCACTTCTTGCAACGTAAAATTTGTGGTGCTTGCCTAATTCATTTAAGAGGAATTAAGGTACTTTGAGGAATATTTTGTACAATAAACTGTAAATAAAAAGCCTTTAATGACTTAAATAAATCCCTGTGGCAGGGATGTTTGATGTTAGCGCAGATTATCTGGATCAAACTCATACTCTCAAAGGAGTACCATGTCATTGCTCAGATCCTCTAGCAGATCTCTTCCCACAAGATAATGGAAAATAATGGACTCTTCTGAAAAGAACCTGAATCGTGCTCCTTAACCGAGATTTATTCCTCATCTTCTCCAGCCTTATTTGTTCTTCAAGATCTTTTCTCTTACTTCTCCTTCCCTTGTTTTGTTTTATAAGCCCATCAAACTGGGAGGATATTCTGGCACCTGCAAAATAGGTAGCAAGGATTGTATTTCAGGATTTGTTACCATTCTACTCATTAAAGACTTAGGCTTTGACTTAGTCTCTGACTTGCCTTTCTAGGAGAAAATGAATAGATTCATGACAGAGGTTCTGTTGAGAAAAGTAGTTGTAAGGGAGGAAGGAGGGAGTCTTAATACCGCAAGGCACCAGCAATTACGGGAACCTGATTGTAGGGACCTGTTCTGAGAGCTGGGAGTAACCTCCTCCTTGCATTCTTCCCTTGTGCTTTTTTTAATATCAAATCAATAAAATTAATATACCTTCACTTCTTCTGGGACAAGTATACTTATGGCTGAAAACAAAAGGAGTGATTTCCAACATAATACGCAGTCTTAGCTTTAATCTGAAATTCAACCTGTAAACTCTCTATTGTAAATATTTTACTTGTGGGAAACTTTTTCTCTTACTAAAAACTAATAGATACAAACAAAGACCATAGCGCATGCAAATGTTTTCAGAGATTGTGCGCATTCACTCATTTCACAGCTGTGCTGTGTTTTTGCTTCTTCACACTTTTCTGTCGATCAGGTATTTGAGAATGAACATTCAGAAAAAGACACTGGGACCATAATCTAGCTCAGTTACTAAAACGTGTGCTTTCATTTCAGAAGTGGAAGCATGTGCCCCATGGACATAAAGAAACAAATCGAACTCAGAAATACAGAAGAAAATTCAGTCATCTCTTCTTGAGCTGTTTATGCAGTTGTGCTTTGAGTTTTAATCTCTTACGCTAACATACCTTCAGAAGAGAAATACAGACGTACACCAGGATACAAATGGCCTTTGTTTTTCAAGGAGAAGGGCTGATGTGAAGCTTTCCCGTATCAAACCATCTCTTAACTTGAAAAACTTTGGCATGTGTCTGCTCATGTCAAATCTTACGCTTTGGCATAGTTTTAGAGAAAAAAATGCAGTTAAGCGACTCCAGAAATCACTGCATGCCAATCTGTCTGGGTTTGGGCTTGGTTTCTAGGATTGCATAGGTGGTGTCTTCTCAGATTGAATTGGTGTCTTTGCATCTCTCCAGAAAGCTGAGATTGTAGACTGCAGATGTCTCCTTGTTAAGGGTGGTTTGGCATCGGAAGCATCCTCCCTCAGTGCCTCATAATCTGCACAGGCATCGACAAATTGTCAAAAGGATTTGAAATATTACTCTCAATCTATGAGAGACATGACACTTTTTTTTTTTTTTTAAATCTTGGCACTTTGAGAAACTTTCTGTCTCCACCATAAAAAGCTTCGGTGGTTATAATGTACAAAGGATGTCAACCCAGAGCTCCGTATCCTCTGCTTTCGTGCAGGAGACGTGCAGTTCTCCATGAAGTGTCTGGTACAAGGTAGTCTTCTTCCAAAACCTTTAAGCATTAACGTTAAAGGCACGCTGCAAAGGGTACTGGTCTTTGATGAGGAGACAAGGGAAAAGCTCTAGGAGTATATAAAGCAGATGTTTCTGAATACTGGAGGTAATACAAAAAAAGATAAAAATCCACAAAACTTACACACCCCTCCTGTACGGATACACATGTGCGCGCATATACTGGAACACACGCAGGCATTATTAAGCATTTTTATATACCTGTTTACATGCCGTGCTTTGAGTTATATATTTAGATATAAGGATAACGGTTTCCTTGGTGAAGTCCTGGAAATAGGACTGCCGTAAAGGCTGGGCAATTTGTGTGTTGCTGAACCTGACGATATCCCTTTAAGGAAGTACTTGAGTGAGTTTAGGAATGAAATTCGTTCTTTAGCATGCTTAACAGCAGATAAAGTGATTGAAGCCTATTTTATAAATTGGTATGTAATGCACACTTCCTACACTTTTTTGTAGAAAAGGATTTTGAACTGCGGAGCAAAGCGGCAGTGCCCTGACTCTGTGTTTTTAAATGCACCTGTGGTGTTCTTCCTTTTCTTTTGCTTCCAGCTCCAGAAAGAGTCCGTGCAACAGCTCAGTGCCAAATGACACAAAGAGGCCGGCGGACCTGATCGGTCAGGAAGTGATTCTGGTTTCCTTCCTTCTGCTTCTCCTTGTCTGGTTTCTGAATCGAGAGTTTGAGGTCAGTTACCGCTTGCACTACCATGGAGATGTGGAGGCTGATCTTCATCGCACCAAAATTCAGAGCATGAGGGATCAAGCTGACTGGTTGCTGAGGAATATTATTCCATACCATGTGGCTGAGCAGCTGAAGGTTTCCCAGAGCTATTCCAAAAACCATGACAGCGGCGGCGTCATCTTTGCAAGTATTGTGAACTTCAGCGAGTTCTATGAAGAGAACTATGAAGGAGGCAAAGAGTGCTACAGAGTCCTGAATGAGCTGATTGGGGATTTTGATGAGCTGCTGAGCAAACCGCACTACAGCAGCATTGAGAAAATCAAAACAATTGGGGCAACCTACATGGCCGCTTCGGGACTGAACACCTCGCAGTGTCAGGACAGCAACCATCCCCAAGGGCATTTGCAGACCCTTTTTGAATTTGCCAAAGAAATGATGCGAGTGGTGGATGACTTCAACAACAACATGCTGTGGTTTAATTTTAAACTTAGGATTGGCTTTAACCACGGCCCCCTCACTGCTGGGGTCATTGGCACCACCAAGTTGTTGTACGACATTTGGGGTGACACTGTGAACATTGCTAGCAGGATGGACACCACTGGCGTCGAGTGTCGCATACAGGTGAGTGAGGAGAGCTACCGCATCCTCAACAAGATGGGGTATGACTTTGACTATAGGGGGACAGTCAATGTGAAGGGGAAAGGTCAGATGAAGACCTACCTTTACCCAAAATGCATGGACAATGGGATCGTGCCACATCACCAGTTGTCTATATCTCCAGACATTCGGGTTCAAGTGGATGGCAGCATTGGGCGATCTCCGACGGATGAGATTGCCAACCTGGTGCCTTCTGTACAGAATTCTGATAAGATAGCCCATGGCACAGATAACCCAGAAACCAAGGACATCCTTCCTTCCACCAAGAAGCTCCAGAAAGATGCGGTGAGAGCAGAGGAGTGGGGCAGGTTTGGCAAAGCTGTGGAGAAGACTGACTGTGAGGAAGCGGGAACTGAGGAGGTCAATGAACTGACAAAGCTAAATATCTCTAAGAGTGTATGATGCACTGTCGGAGTTGCATGAAGTGCTCTGTCAATAGAAACACAAAGACATTTGCAATTGGCAGTTTTCTTTTTCAAGAGAGACCTTCTCAACACCTGGGTTGTACGTTTGTTTTCATTTCGGCACCTGATGCTGTGTGGATCACAGCTCTTCAGGGTTCGTTTTCACCCATCTCTCTCCTCCATGCCCCAGATCACATCCCAGGCTCCCCAGCTCCCTGTGCAGCCATCTTACAGCTGAGTAGAGGATATTAAGTGCCTTCAGATATACTCCATTGGACTCCCTGTCAAGGTACAGAGGCCCCAAGTGAAATCATAGCTTTGGGTATTTATCTAATTTTAAGGAAGAGAAAAGCTGTGGTTATATCATTTTTATTGTTTCTCACAAAACACTTTTTTTGGCTAATGCAACTCCTTGGGTTTTTTATATCTCTCTGAACAATGTTTTACTGTTATCAGACCTTTTGTATGTAAACACACAGACAAATGTGCATGTATCTACCATATGAGACTGACATAAAGTGCCAGTAAAGTACCACGAAGGAATGTCTTGGCGAGGGGGTGACACAATTTGACTTTGTGTTGGGCTGGAGGAGGAGTTCTGCAGTGGCTCAACATTTAGTTAGAGTAGGCTGAACAACTGCTGTAGTTTTATTCTCCTTTACCAATGCTTTCTTCGACCTTAATGTGCCGTTGTGTGCTTTGGATACACTTCTTTTCCATATAGCCAATGAGTTACTGACCCGTGAGAATGGAATAAGGGTTCGGACTTCACCGGCTCTCAGGACAGGTTTCCAGAAGCAGAGGAGTGACCACGAGAGTGTTACAATTCAGGTCTTAAGAGTCTAAAGCAGTTTCATGTTACTCCGTTGCCTAGCTGAATTTGCGAAGGTAGGTGAAGTTGGTATCTCTGAGCTGCTCTGGTTTGAGAGAGAGAGAAAAGCAAAATAAATGTTTTGGGAATGCCTTTTATTTATTTATTTATTTTTATTTCTTTTTTTTAATTTGTTTGGGGGTTTTTGTGTGCGTGTGTGGAAGGGATCGGGAGAGATGAATTGTTAATTGGTTTAATAAGAGTAATAAGATGGTGTTTCAGCCTCTTTGAACTACCAACCACTGTGAGGATGTTACCTAGGCAATATCTGTTTCAAAGCTGGTGAAACTTCTGAAGCCACCAAACGCAGTTGAGTACCCCAGCTTCCCTCTGTACTGAATCAATGGTGCTGCACAATATTTTTCAGGATTTTTCCCCCTACACTGTGCTTTTGCGGCAGGGAAGAGAACAGCATGCTCCCTGCGTGCCACTGAAAGCAGGAATAGGGAAAAATGTCCTTTCTAGTGAGCTGAGAAGCACAATAATTTCCCAGTCCTGCAGAGGACTCTGTGCAGGTCCCTGGGACCAGAGACCCACGGGAGCACAGGAACCTGCTTGTGCAGAGGGAACGGCAGGACGGGGGCCTTAGACTGTACCAGTTTGCATGCTTCCATCACCATCCACTGACGTTTGATGCCCTGCTTTGGGTAATACTAATTATTCAGCTATTCCAGTTCAGCAAACTCCTTGCGACACCAAATAAAGCGTAAGAATCTTTATGCCCGAAAGAAGTTCATTAGCTGGGGGAAGGCGGGTGAAATGCGATGCTGTGCTGTTGCGTATTGGTGTGGGGTTGAATTCTTTCTTTCTGTCTGAAGTCAGACTATATCGATGCTTCTTTTTATTCCCTGTGTGATTTTAGGAGTTTGAGGAATAAGTACATACATTGTGAAGTTCCTGTTCAGCTATTTGAGATCCATCTGCACTCCATGGTCAGCGTGGAGCCCTTGAAGCCTTTGTCAAATGTCAGCCTGTGAGATTTCTGGATCTCAGTTAGTCAAACAAGACTGAACGCGGTTGTCACAGAAGCTGCTGTTTACGCACGTCTAAATTGTGTTTGATAGGAAAGCTATTTAAAATTAATCCTACTTGCTCAATCTGCCAGCACACAAAAAAAACGGAATGCTTATCCCCATACCCTTCTGCCACCGATGCTGTAGCCTGCTTGGGGGCTACTCCTGGCGAGCAACAGTATGAGGCTTTTATCAGGGCACAGTTTTACAGCAGCCTTCCTTCTCCATATATTAAAACTTGTCCCCTTCCACCCCCCTCCCTGTAGTGGGTTGCACTTCCAACTTTCAGGTAGTAGAATTCTGCAATTACCTCTTGAATCCGACGAATGTATTCTTGAAACCATTTTTAGGGTTCTCGTTTGAGTTAAGCGCGTGTCAGTATTCCTTTTCTTACAGCAGAGAGTTAACGTGGTCCGGAATTGTTTACATGCCTTCTAGTGTTACATTAGCCTCTCAAAGCCATTCAAACCTTTCTCCCTTTCACTTCTTTCTCCTGGTTTTGTAGACAGCTCTACCCAGCATTTCTCTCTGGTCGAGCAGCAGTTTGCAGTGGCAGAGTTCAGCTGAGATGCGCCATCTTCTCTCTTGCCTGAGACACTGCACAAAGCCTAAACCTCCACCAGCAGCCGCCCTGCGCCCAGTGAGAGGTTTGTGCCCTGTGAGCAAACCTGAAAGGGGAGAGTGCTGGAGTAGGGCCCCGCACCCAGAGCACCTCCCTGCTCGTTGGTCAAGCAACACAACGCAGAATGCAAAAGCCTCATCCTCCAGCCTGTAAAGTCAGTGCCGTCGTGGTGTGGTGCTGCGGGAGCACTGTCAGTTTTCTGGTAACGTTAGAATGCCAGAAGAACCACCAGGGCCTCCTTTTTTGTTGGCGCTAAGCTAACAAAATGAGCGAGGACAGAAGCGTTAGCAGACTCTGAAGTCAAGGGCTGTTGTCTGCTCTGGGAACTGCCGGCGACGTTACTCTGCCTGAACTCCAAAGCTGGGAGAAGGGCCGTGCGGAGCTGAGTCGCCGTGGTGCCCCTGGTAGTGTATTGCCAGCAGCAAGCGTTTGGTGGCTGAGACCGCAGGTCTTCTCATGGAGGTTTTAAATCTGCTCTTTAATGCCGTGTAGTGACAAAATGGAGAGGCTAAGCTCTCCACGTATGGTTTGGATAGCGGGGCTTTCCCAGGCACAAGGAGCGAGGAGATACCCGTTTTCTGTTGTAAAACAGTGGGAGCAGAACCTTTACACCTTCCCTTTATGCCTCCGTAAAGATGTCCCAATACTTGCAAAAATAACTCTGGTGGCGTTTTTAATGGCATTGCGCGGTTCCGCGGTCCTCTCTGCGGCTGTGACACGTGTGTGCTGGTGGCAGGGGTTGATCAAAACTCGTTTCGTTAAAATACCTTTTGTGCTGTTCTGTTAGTGCCGCCACAATTCGAACGCGATGTGAAAGTTGGGGAGTTGGCCAGGTACCTGGAAGTGTGTTCTGTGAGCATAGTCCGTGCATTGCTGAGCTTCCTATTTTTAGGGTGTTTTAGTGATGACAATTTAAAAATTATCGGGGGGGGGGGCGTGTAGTAAAATTGCTGAATATTCGCGAGCCCCATGCTGCCCTCTGCCACAGTTCACTTGCAGGAGCTGCGTTAGAGCATAATGAGGAATACGCTGACTGTTTTCTGCAGCGGCGTCTGAATCTGCTGCTAGCACACAAAGATGCTTCTTTTTCTCCCGGCTTCTTCTGTGAGACAGATTTCTTATTCAAAACGAAGTAAGTGGCATTCCCAGTGATTTACTTCTGGCGTTTATAATTTTAGGGGAAAACAGGTTTGCCTGTTATTTCTCAGGGTTTGAGGTTGTTCCCCTGTGCTGGAGGTAACGCCAGTGCTGCGAGCAGGGCGGGACAGCATGTCCCAGTACAAAGCATGGGAGGATTTTTAAGATGGCAAAATGAGGGGGAAGAGGATGGACTCCCCAAGGGCTTTACGAAAAAACAAGTATTTGGATACTCTTCCTTCAGGGCTAATACACAGAAAGGGGGAGCCCAGTGCAAAAATGAACAGAGCTATAAACCAAACACTGTACCCGTACCAGCTTTTAGTTAAAGAAGAGCTTATTCTCGATTAAAGAGCCAAGCTTTTAGGGTATCTAGCATTTTTAAATTAACTCTAACCTGTTTCTAGAACTTTAATTCTGAATACAACAAAGTTGTTGCAAGGGAGCAGTTATTCACTTCACGTCTTTATTTTGCAACACCAGAAGAGGCTGAGAGCACCCGAGGGTGGTTATAATGTGATCAGCTGTGTAACTGTGCAGCTAGGGCTGGGGTTTTTGCCAAACTTAAAGACTGTGGCTGTTTTCTCCCTTCTTTCCTGCTGTGGGCTTGTTTGCTCGGCCTGGGTGGGATACCCGAGCGGTTCTTGCCTCCCTGCTCCTCACCTTCGCTAAACTGCGTCTTCCGTGCTGCACAGCAGTGCTTGAGCTGTGCTGCTGCCAGGTCGCAGCTTCAGGTGCTGCTTTCGCTGCTCTTCGCCTCTCTGTTTCCTGATGTAAAGGAGAAGAGTACATTTGGTTTGGTCTCTCGGCCCATTTGTGTGGTCACAGCTGCAGCTTTCTCCTCGTGGTGGTGTTAAGCTGCTGGACAGAAGATACAGAAGAGCAGCAGGCGCATCCCAGTAGTTCAATTTAAGAATTCCGTGGAGAAAAAAAACCCGACATTTTTCATCACACCAAAAATGGGAAGAAAGCTTTATTACCCCGAATTTTAGCAAGGGTGCAAAACAGAAGAGGGTAAGAAATAAAATCCAGTGTTTGTTGTCAGTGTTGGGATTCGCTGAAGCAGTGTTCCTTGAAGTCTTGTTTTAGTGAAATACTACAAAACTGCTAGAAATGCCCTAATTATTCATTGGTGTGGCTTTCCCAATGGCTGCAGATGTCGCAGGGGTGGTTGGACTGTAAAGTCAGAATGACTGAGCTCTGAGCACCCTGGGCTGGTGGAAGATGTCCCTGCTCATGGCAGGAGGGTTGGAACCAGATGATCTTTAAGGTCCCTTCCAACCCAAACCTTTCTATGATTCTATGATTCTATGATTTTCGTGTGGAAAGAGAAACAGTCCAGGCAGAGGGGCAGGGATCCCCCAGTGCCGCGGTGCTGCCACCTCGATGCCCAGCAGCTGTAAAAACCCAGCTGGGGTGGGACATCGTGATGTGGAGCATCGGTTTGGGCAGGAAAGTCATTCATTCCAGCGTTTTTCCTTTGGAGTTCTTTACACAGGCTGCAGCAGTCCTTGTTTGGATTTCTAGGAATACAGCATTTAAGGAGAAAAACCTGGATTACTATTTGCTGTTGCTGGGAATATCTTCTGCAGGCCGTTGCGGCAGGATTCTGCAAAGTCCTGTAAAACAGTTGGAAATGGTAACCATTGCACGCTAATTCCTGAAGATGCTGTAGCTGCCCGGGTTTTCATGTCAGTGGTCTGATGATTTTTAGTCGAGGGCTGTGAAACTGTGGACCGTTTTCTGCTAAAATATACCAAAAACCATGAAGGAAACTGGAGAGGTGGGAGACGGTGAGCTGCAGAAATGCAGCGTGAGCAGCGCAGGACCCGGCGTAATGGTGGGATTTGGGCTCGCTGTGCAGATGCGCGTGGGGCGGGAGAGGCTCTGTGTGATAACGGGCGCTGCCAGGTCTGACATCGGTGAGAAAAGGAGCAGGTGAGCATGAAACGAGGCGTCGGGTTGTGCTGAAGGCTGATCTTTAATTTCCAGGTGCGGTGTCCTCGCTTGGCTGCTGCAGGGGAAGGTTCCGTGGTGTGAAGAAGAGCCCTCAGCTTCCCAGCCAGCTGAGCAGTGCATGTTTCCTGTGCTGGGGTCAGGGAGCCTGAAAATGGGCAAATTTTTTTGTAATCTGCTTTAACGCCACCCTCTGAACTCTGTCCAGCACAATGAGAAGTTCTGTTAGTGAAAACTGGACACCAGGAGCTTACTGTCTTTCTCTTATCAGAGTTTGTTTTAAATCAAACATCTGGCTCTGAAGAGGTTCAGGCAGAAAATAAAAATAAAATAGGGGTGAAAAGTATGTTGTCTCAACAGTGGCTCAGTTTGAGTGGTGCCGTGGGGATTTTTGAGGTGCTCTATAGGCGCTGGGTAGAGAAGAAATAATGCAAGTTTTCTGTATAAAACCCTTTTCAAGTCTTTGTCAGGCGAGCTGAACTTCTGTCTGCAGCCCAGAGAAGTGGCTGGGCTGTACGCTGCATCGAGAAGTGTTTGCTGCTTACCTCAAGAGTCGACATTAGCTTTTGAGAAGGAAGATTAGTCTGGAAAAAAATAGATCAGTAGGAGATATTTAAAGCTTTTTCCCCCCCCAGTACTTTACAGTAGCTGCTAACCATTTGCTCGCCGAACCACACCGCCCAGCCCGAGGCTGGCGAGGAGCCGCAGGCAGGCGCCTGGTGTTGCCACGCGCGCCGCTCCGGATGCGATACGTTTAACCTCACCTGCAGCAGCTGCTCCACGCGCCTGTCTCTGCGTCGGGACTCTGTGTTGAGGGAAGTAGTCGTTGGTGGTTCTGGGAAGGCCCCGAGGCCGCTGTGTTGGCTTCTCGCGTCTTGGCCTGTCCGTGGTTTGTTGTCTTCTCTCCCCGTTCTCTGGCTCACTGCGACAACGCGTATTTCAGCCTCCAGAAGTTGCAGCGTTCACTGAATCTGAAGAACTGCAGAAGGTTGTGGCTGGGAACAGTTACTAAAATTCTAAGTTTCGACTCTAACCAATCTGTCATCCGGCGACGAGCAGCGATGCGTGGTGGAAGTCGGAGCCGAGCGTCCCAGCGGGAGCCTGCTGCCAGCACCGCCACTCGCACGTCCCCGATTTGAGCGTTAATTCGCAAATCCTCCTGCAGATGAGTCAGAACGAAGCGACTTTCTGGAGTTTTTCCTTCTTTTCTGCCTTAGTCATTCAGCTCTTCACTTGTTCCTAACTTAATGTGTTAGGTAAAGATTAGTTCGCAGTTGAAAGACGGTTTGTATCGATTCATGGTTGAAAGATTGAAGCTCAGGGCAGGGAAAACGCAGCGTGTGGTACATCGGCGGGTGCGGCCCAAGGGAAAATGCCTTTCGCTTCTTTGAAACTTCGCCTTCAGTTGAGTGAGACTAGAGCTTCAGCTGTGATTTATTTCTAATATTAGTTGTGTAACTCCACCTTGCTGTCGCCCCTAGAAATTGTCCAAAGGAGGGGGTTCGCAGTAGTGCAGTGGTCTGCTCTGCCTGCACTACCTGCTCAGGAAGTGTGGGCTGAACGAGTGGTCGGTGAGGTGGATTGAGAACTGGCTAAATGGCAGAACTCAGAGGGCTGTCATCCGCGGCGCTGAGTCTAGTTGGAGGCTGGTGACAAGTGGTGTCCCCCAGGGGTCAGTACTGGGCCCAGTCTTGTTTAACTTCTTCATCAACGACCTGGATGAAGAGTTAGAATGTACCCTCAGCAAGTTTGCTGACGACACCAAACT
>Ga0181612_165258_pt1 | contig 33839 bp, 34 predicted proteins | sample HoacroProtozoa21_FD_119630 | JGI IMG/M metagenome (GOLD analysis project Ga0181612, IMG submission 119630) | Hoatzin crop microbial communities from Cojedes, Venezuel. Combined Assembly of Gp0051906, Gp0051904, Gp0051908 | reverse complement strand
TTGTAGCACCTCTTTTCCCAAATTCTTTTTAACCCCCTTTGGAATAAGGGGCCCCCCTTTTTTTTTTTTTTTTTTTTTTTTTTTTTAATTCTGTTTGCCTTCAGAAGTTTTATTCATCGTGTAATCCTGGAACAATACGTTCCTTAGTTTGCTTAAAGGTAGCGTTGATTACTTTGAGAAAGTGACTTGTTACACAAAGAAGTAAGTAGTTGTTTTGAATGTAGTTTTGATACACTGTGGTTTTTATAATTTAGCTTTAATACAAACCAGTTGCTCTTGGCAGACTCAGCTTACCAATCGGACGAAGATTCTGGAGTCGGTGGAGGTGGCTAGCCAATCAGAAATCCGGCAGTTAACCAGCAAGCTGGAGAGGGCCAATGATGCTATCCGTGCCAAGGAGTTGGAGGTGGAGAGGCTTAACAGGAGAGCGGACGACCTGACTGAAAACAATCGGATGATTCTGGAAGATCAGCAAAGAGTTCAAGAAGAATTAACGCAATCCAAGAAAATGTTAAAGGTCAGTGGAGGAACTGTTAGAAGCCGAATATAAAGCAGAGCTTGAGAGAAGTAGCAGGAAGGCTCTTCATCCCAGAGCTCCCGTCTCTTGCTAGAGCGTTTGTAAAATTCCTGGTTGGCCTCAGAGATGGTTTTGTACTCATGTGGTGCTCTGTGATATTTCCAAGGGTTCCTTAAAAACCTGATCAACCTCGCATTGCCTCACAACAAACTGATTTGGTCCATCTTGCAACAGTCATTCCTTCTTCCTCCCATCCAGGTGCTACAGGATGAGAAGGTGGAACTTAGAGCCACCTTGCAGTCTCAGGAACATTTCATTGAGAGCTCCAAGCTGCACGAAGAACAGTTACAGAAAGAGCTGGCTGGGTTGACTGAAACTCTTCACACAAAAGAACACGTCATCAGGTAGCATCTGTGCCTCACTGGTACTTGTGCTCTTGAATTCAGATCTGTATTCCCCCCTGAGGATGGTAGAAGCATTTTCACACAGCTGGATCTGTATCGGTTGATAACATAGAACTGTACGCTGTAGTTTCTCACAGGTGCTGTGCGTCCTTGCAGCATTTGCCAAATTGCATTGCTTTTTAAATCAACTGATACTCAGCGAAGAGTGTGGAAGGACTCAGCTTTCTCCTCAGCTAAGTTTCTGGAGGCAGCACAGGGCTTTTGAGCTGTTCAGATTTTTTTTTCCCCCCGGGCATTTTCAGTCAACTGCTGAAGGCCTTTAAGGATTGGATACTGTGCTTATTGTTGTAGGTGACAGTTCTTGCCGACTTAATGATGTCAGATTAGGGTCTTGGTAAAGACATAAACATATATGACAAAATCCTCTTGGTCTTCCCCTTCTGCACTGGCAACATGCGAAAACTATAGGGTTCTGATGGCCTTGTTGAAAGGTTTTGGCGTATGTTACCGAACAGCCACATAGTTTCTTGCAAGCGGGATGTCTGCTAATGACAGGGAGACTCTGTGGATCAGGGAGGCCAATACCAAAATAGGATGTAGTCTCTCTTAATCAGCCTGAATTCAGATAGGGGGCTGTCATCCAGCTGGTATGTTTGCGTATTCACAGTGCACACAGGAGTTGCCTGCTGTTGGGTTTTGTGTATTTTTCAGAGAATTCCAAGAAAGTGGTGGTTATGTTCCCCGTAGTAGTGAACTCAGACATGACGTTTCTGTGCTGAGATTAAAGTTCATGTTTCTGCTTAGGGCCTTGGAGGAACGCTTGCAAGAGCAACAATTGCCTTCTCCAGAGCTGGAGCATATACTGCTGCAGCTGGATGTTGGCCAGAAGAAGGAACAGCACTTACTGTCAGAAGTGGATCGTCTTAAGAACAGGTAGCTGACTGCTCACTTCCCCTGGATGTGCGATGAGACTTGGATAATAATGTAATACCTAATATATTGTATTCATAAAGTTAACCAGTCCCACTGATTTCTGTTGGCTTATTTTAAATATCAAAGGGCTAAAGAAATCAAATGCTATTCATTTTGCAGTTGAATGGTGAGACTGTTTTGCTAATTGGTTGGCTGCTTTTCACTGCACACTGTGGGTGTTTTCAGTGTTTGAGCTTGCTTGGGCTTAGCACCTACATTGGTAATAGGTTAAAGAGTCTTTGTTAGTCAACTGGTAAGAACCAGATCTAGACCTTACTGCGAAATAAGAATTATAAGCAAGTCTTCCTCTCTGAGTTTGTGGTTTTAAGGCTAATGTTTGCATGGGAAGTTTGTAATCTTAGAATGGTAAAGCAACAAACAAGAAACAGCTATTATCTGTTAGATCAGCTTCCTGATCTCTTTTGAAATGATTTTGGTAAACAACCCCAAAGGATTGGTAAGGAGCTTCTAGGTTAAGAGTCTGGTTTCTGTTATGATGGACATAGGAGATTGCTTGGAAGATCAAAGTTTCTCTGACCATGTCCTCCTTCTTGGGGTATGCTAATCTGTAGTTTTACGTTTGGCACCCAGCCTGGTGTCTTCAAATGCAAGGTGTTTGCAGCTGAGTGAAGAGCTGGATGAGAATATCAAAGAGCTGCAGTCAAAAGAAGAACACCTTACTGAGTCGAAGGCAAAGATTAAAAAGGTAATGTCGCTTTGTTCCTGGAGAATGGGAAAGGCACTTGTGGAGTCAGCCATTCCCGTGTGTGTCAAGTACCTCATCAGAGACTGCAGTGCACGGTTAGCAAAGCTCTCAGTGGGATCAAGGCCCGGGAGCGTTGTGGAAGCAGTGATATGCTGGAGGGTAAGAAGCAGATCTGACAAAGGAGGAGTTGAGAGGATGGGTTTGCAAGTTTCTGTACATGGCTGTGTGGGTTACTTTGTGAGTGTCTCTTAGGCCTGCCCCTACATCATGCAGTACTTCCCTGCAGCGTGGAGATACTTGAATTAGTGCTGGAGGGCAAATATGCAAAAAGGCCTGGGGTCCTGAGTTTAAGCCTAATACAGGCTCCCAACAGGATGAGGAACATGGAGGGTATGGGTTTTGCTGTAATATGTCCAACCACACTTGAGAGAGGTTTTCAGATGTGTTCTGTGTGAAGAAGTCTGTCTGTGAATAAGGGAGTTTGCTTCAGGCTTGATACTTAGACATGAACACAGGGGCTGGAAGAAATGGAGGAGCTCATCTGCCACGAGGACCTCACCCTAGTGCTCTGCTCACCAAAGGGAGGCAAACCCTCCAAAAGGCCGGACTTTTAATAGTGGTCTAGATCAGTTAGTGTGAGAGCTTTCACTGGAGCCTGGTTAGAGTAGAAGCCTTATTGGACTTCAGTGAAAAACCTCACTTCTGTGAAAATCTTTCATCTTTTACTCTGAATGTACAGAGGTGCAGATCTTGCCAGAGATGCGAGCTTGGTTACGCATTTAAACAGCCACACACAATAAATGAATCTCCTACAGGCTACTGGGGAGGAGAGAGATATTTGTTATTGTGGTTTCTATTTTATATACTTGGGAAACATTGAGGTGACATGGAGATAAATCACCGTACGTATAGTATGTGCATGACTAGGTGGAGATCATCTGGTTCAATTTTCTGAAATGCTTGTAATTCTCATGAAAATCCTGGAGGTTTGGGCGGTTAATTTTTCTGGCTAATGGAATGGAATACTGGGGAAGAAATTATGCTATGTTGTTTTTCTGCTAGGTCACTGAATAAATACACAGTATGCCTACCAGAATATTGTATGTAGTTCAGGTCTGCCATCTCAAAAAGAACTGAATAAAACAAAATACGGTGTGGAAAAAGACGAACAAAAGGATGGAGTGTTTTTTGCACAAGGAACAGCTGAATGGAATAGGACTTGCCAAACTGGAAAAGAGATAAATGAGATTGAGCGTACAAAAATAAAACCATGCCTGTCATGTGGAAAGTAAATAAGGAATGATTATTCTTATAATGCAGGGACTAGTGGTCATCAAATGGAGTTATGAAAACAAAGAGGTATATTTTTACCCTGTGCATAGCTAGCTTGTGAAAATTTGCCCTGGATATCTTTGATTGCTACAAGCTAATATAAATTCAAAAGACTTAGGACAAATTCATGGAAGAAAAGTCTGGCTAGAGCTGTTTAAAGATACCGTCTCTGCCTCAGGAAGATGGAGTAGCAAGATGTGCTTGCCCAGTGATGGTAAATCTTTGTTGGCCATGGAAGTAGAATGGTGAGATAAAGAGACTGTGATTTGATCCATTATGGGTCTTCTCGAATACTCCACAGCATTAACTTATGTCTTGTTCCACTTGGCAGTTTATGGTGTGGAAAAGGAGTGGGATGAGGTGGTTTTCAATCAAGGAGGACAAGCATGTGCAGAGGGCTTGTTACGTAGAGGTTTTTGTTTTCCAGTACTTGGATTTCACATTACCATGTGCAATACGTTTGCTTTTTTGCTGAAACATCTTTTACAAGCTCGTGGGCGGTGTGTGCATGTCTTCCTCCAGCTGAAAGAGCAGCGCTTTCAAGCTGAACAAACTCACAGCAGTGAGCTAGAAGGGATGAAAAGGGAAATCTCCAGGCTGAAGCAAGAGTTACACCAGCGGAACATCACAATTGCGTCTGCAAGTGACTCCACGTCGGACCTAGAACAATGGCTGAGAACAAAGATTGAAAGAGAAGAGAGGAAAGCGGTGGAGCACGGGGTAAAAAAGTTGGAAGACTCTTATGCTGTCTCTTTAAGGGATCTGAAGACTTGGAATACCATCCTAGTTTTTAACCGTGTTATCTCTCTTCAGCCTTTCAACAAAGCCTTTGAGACCCTTCTGATGAAGTCTTCTAATCTATGGTTATTTGTATGGCCTTCTCTATAGGGTCCCTGCAGAACTAAAGTCCCAAACATTACTTTGTACTCATGCTTGACTTGAGGGTGGAAAATGCTTGTAGGGTGTTGTGGGCACGTGTTGTGTTCTTTTTTCTGAGCTTGTTGTTTCCCTCTGTCTCCTCAGGCATTTTTGGTCCAGCTAGAATCCTTGAGGCTGGAAAACCATCGTCTCTCAGAGATGTTGGAACAAACAGAGTTCGGTATACTACAGGTATGCATTAGGGACCAGAGATGAGAAGGGGCTAGCATTGTGTGTCCCCTACCTGGGGGCAGTAGTAGTCTTTGCCCACGCCTCTCAAAGTGCTTGGTAGAGTTCAGTGAACTTAAAACCCAAGCAAAAGGGGCAATTTGTGAGGAAACGAGGGACAGAAATACTGAGCATCTTGTTTGGCCAGAGAGTAGCGAGGAGAACTGCAGAAACAGAGCCGTCATGACGGTTTCTTGTCCATGGGGTTTGGCCCATGTTTTTTAGTACATTTTTTTATGTTTCCATTCTATGCCAGTTTACCTCAAATCTCTGATTCTAAGTCTGTGTTGTCTTTTTGACCTATGTCAGAGCTGTAACAGCTCTGATCTTCCTATTTCTGTGGTGAGAGCTTGTTCACCTCCTGGTGAGGAGCCGTTCAGCAGGACTGTCCCTTACACTCTGCAGGCAGATGGCAGCCTGGGAATAAGGGCTGGATGCCCTGGGCAACGTGCCAGGAAGGGCCACTGTGGATGGCTCCTGCTCATCTGGCATTCGTGATACGCAGTGAGGGCAACTCGTCCAGAGGGGAGAAGGGGAGCTTGCATGGAAGAGGTGCAGGCTTGGCAGGAGTAATACCTTGAACGTTGTTCATTTTAGTGCCTGCATGAAGGAAGATCTAGCTAGTTTTCAAGTTCTGTCTCACGTAAACCAGGATGAATGCCTTACAGGGGGCAAGGACTGGATTCGGACAGCTGAAAACCTACTGGGAATATACCCTCAGCATTTTTATCCTGTCAGATCTGTGGGAAGGAAATACTCAGCTCTTAATATTAGTTTGGGGTGATTGTCAAATGTGCCAAGTTCTTGGGAAAGTGTTGAACAGAAGCTTGTGGCTGGTGAGATGGAGAAAAACCAAAGATTTCTGGAGGGCTGATTTGAGACTGAAATAGCTTAAAGCCTATTACTTTCTACTTGAAGTGGCTGGTGGGCTTTTATCTGCCTGACTTACCAAAAACTCCATATCAAAGTGCAAAACAAGAAACCTGTTTTAAAAAAATAAAGTATAAAAAAGAAAAAGGCCCCTTGGTCCCATGGCACAGGAGCTACCATTCGTAGCCAGGTCTTCTAATGCACATATGGAAAGACCTTAGATACAGCAGTGATGAGAATGTTAAGCATCTAAATTTAATAGACTTGGCAAAAAGAAAGTGGGAATGTCACAGGAGTAGAAACTATGGAAATGATATCCACCTGGCCTAGTAAGGAGGAGATGGGGAGAAGGAAGTTGTTCAGAGTTTCAAAAAGAAAAACTGCTTCTAGCAGTGAAAATTTCTCAAAGGCTATGGGTCATCCCAGGTGGGGAGACTTATGCACAGCATTTTGTTACTGTTACCACAGGCCTTTGCTAATTTGAGTGAGGGGATCTAGAAGTGTTATTGCAAATAGCTTTGCTGGTAGATCACATGGATCTCACTAAGCGTGGTTACTTCCCGTCAACAGCTAAGCCACTGGACCATGTGTTGCTTCACACCCGCAGGAGGTATCTGGCAGAGCCTGCTCCTCCGACACCCAGAGAGTTGCTCGGGCTGAGACAGTTTACTGGGATGGCACTCGAGCGTTCCCAGCTTTGGCTGAGAGGCTTGCATCTTAGCAAAGTGAGGGAATCCTAGAATATACAACTGGAGAAGAACTCGAGGTCGAGTAGGCCTTCTTATTATCCCAAGGCCAGAGGCAGATACCTTAAGACTCTTCTTGGTCTATATTTTCCTGTTTTCAAAAGCATTCGGTGGTGTGAGAGAGACTTCCTAGGCAGATCAGTGGAGCTTGTGTGGATGCAGACGCAATAAGGCATATGTAATTGATTTGCTCTTTCGAAAACCTTGAAAATTTTGCCAGTCAAAATTGGGATTAGAGGATATGCCTTAAGGAATCGCTTGCCAGCCTTTGCTCTGGATTTGACTATGGTGTCTTGCAAATCAGAAGTTTTGACTTCAGCCCTTCTCTCTGTATTAGGGAAAAGGTGTCACCATAAGAGCGCTCAGTGAAGACTATGCTCTTGAAATAAAGGAATTGAAATCTGAGAACCAGCAATTGCAGAAGGATCTGGCAGAGGCCAGAGCAAAACTGGAGCTCACTCAGCAGGTCTGCCAGGATGGGCCCGAGGGCACTGCTCAGCAGATGCAAAGGGAAGAGCCCGAGGCCAGGGATGTGCAGTACAGGTGAGTGTTTCATGACCCCAGGGGTGCTGCTTCCTTATTATGAAGGAGAACAGAAGGCATGAGGATGTGTGCGTTTTTAATGATGTGCTGTATGTATACATTCTATCTCCAGCACATAGTATGTATGGGAGAACACAAGGACTGTTTTGGAATCTGCCTTTCTGCTTTAAGTAGTGCAATAGCTTTCAGTCCCAGCTGGTTTGTGTTCTGCAAAGCCAGCTAGTATTCGACTGTCTTTTGACTGCCTTTGCCTTTTTCTTTGATTGAGAAGCAGTATGTGCTCTTTTCAGTGAAGGGATTAGATTTGGCCCAGGCGCCTGGGCTGCTTTCTTTCACAGTACTAGGATGTGTAGACTGTAGTTTTTGGTATGTACAGTAGCAGAAGAGTGAGAAAGGATTTCCTAGAGACTAGATTTTCATCTGGAGGTCCTATGGAAACAAGAGCCAGTTTGGATTGGCAGAACTACCTGTATGTTGTTTATTATCTCTGCACAAGTTTTTGCTAAAGTTCAGATGCTAAGAGGCAAACTGTCAAACAGTCACGTGTTCAAACCTGCCTTCCAGGACAATTTGGGAAGCACAGCACAGACATGATGAAGAAGCAGCAAGTATACATTGCATGCCTGATGGGACTGTTCAGCATTATCAAAGGGAGTTCCAGAGTTGGGGGGCTGCTGAAACAGGAACTGTGACCCCTGAGATGGGTGAGCTGCCTGCCCAGACCAGTAGGAAGAACTCCATGGAGCCACTTGCTTTGGATGCCTTGCTGGGGATGGATTCTTTGCTCCATGAGCTGGATGGAAACAAAGATTTTGAAGACACAGCATCTAAGCAGTCCACCTCGAATAATCAGAGAGAATCTGTGCCTTTGGTGAGTGGTTGTGTAAAAGCTGGCTGCTATTCAACAGCTGAGGATATAGCTGGGTTCTCATTTGGCAAAAGGAGCCAGATTTTTGTATGTATGGTCTGGCTGCATGGGGTGTAGGATTCTTTAGGCATATATTAAGCAGGGAGGAAAGAACACTGCTGGACAGTTAATACTTGGACAATAGGAGCCGTGTTGTTGTTCTTCAGAACCCTCTGGGAAAGGGCTTTGTGTTTGGCTTAACTGATAAGCTGGTTCCAGAAGCTCATGCTTCTCTCCACACTGGTACTGTGCATCTGTGTGTACCGTGACCCACTTCTGTCACATCAGAATTCTGCTTCAGCTTTTGGCTTGGGTCTGTAGTAGAGGCTCAGAGTGGATGTAGGGTGCTGAGTATTTCAACGTGCAGTTTCTGGGTGAATCTGAAAGCTGGTGCTGCACATCTACATTCGCTATAATGCACAGGGCGAGTTTGACCCCTCTGAATGGGACTGCAGTAGTCAGCACACTGAACTTAAAGCCACTTATGCCAGCTGATAGGAAAGCCTGAAATCGGTGATTCACTGCAGAAGAGGTGGCTATTATTTTTCCCAGTTGCTGATCATACCTTTTTGGTAGGGAGCAGTGTTGACACCTTTGTCCTTTTAGCTCGGTTGCTGGAGCACTTGCCCATGACACGGGAAATTTGGACTCTATCAATTCTTCTTGTCTGTTAAGACCATATATCGCAGTACCCACTGTAATGAGCAGGCTGTAGACTGACTTGAGCAGGGAGGGGAATGGAAGAGGGACACAGAGAGTAATTGTGATACCAGGGGTCAGACAGGGCTGTGGTAGTTCAGGGAGGGGAGAATCCTGGGTGCTGATCTTTGTTCCAGACTTGTTGCCACTAGCAGTCTTTGGAGTATTTTCTGCTCTGGTTGTGTGGTGTTAGCAGTGACAACAGCTGTTTTATGGGGAGCCCAGAGAAGAGTCTCTAAGGGTGATGCACAGATAAGCGGAGGCTTGTCAGGTTTGTAGATCTTGACGAGGCTTACTACCAAGAATAGGTCTTGATTGTTTCAAGACTAAAGTAGCTTGTGGGCATGTCCAGAAAAAAAAGTTGGGAGCTTAGGGAACTGTAATACTCTAAATGGAAACTCTTCAGACTGCAGGATTGGAGCTGAAGTGCGAACAGTTCCACTTCAGGGTCTGAGAAGCTTTAGGGCTTGATGTTTAGTAGAAAAGAACGTGCTGTTTTTTGTTCTGAGAGATAGAAATAAGGTTTCTAAGGAAATGCAGATATTTGTCCTGGTGTTGACTGGGACTTCCTGCTCATGGTCAGGCTCCAGTGTCTTGAAATCAGTTCCTTTAACATTAAGAGAGGAGAATTCTCATCAGGAGGCAGTAGTGGGGTGGGAGAGACTTGCTTTTGTTGTTTGCAGCCTTTTTTCTGCTTCCCTTTGTTCCTGGCTGTTAATGAAAGACCAGAAAACCATGAGACTCCAGGATTTGGAAATAACCAATTACGCTCTCTTGCCAAGTCATTGAGGCAGGTTTTCTGTAATGGAAAGCAGCCCCTTAGTAACTTTATAATTCACCTGCCAGCCCTTGTTCAGAAAGCTTCTCTTCATCAATTTGTAAATTAAGCCTAGTTTACACTGCTTTTTTTGTAAGTTAAGAACTTGTGGGTAAGTGATGTGAGTAGCAGGAATAGTTCTTGACTGTAAAGGAAAGAATCTGGGGTAGTTTATTGACCATTGCTAGCTGAGCTGAAGTGGCGTTCAGTGAGCTGCAATGGGAGTTTGGTCTGTACTTCCCCTGTGGGATTGTACCAGAAACCCATCATTTCAGGGAAGCAGAGGAGATATATAAAAGAAAGCAGAGATAGCCCCAGTGCTGGTCCAGTCTGACAGGTCTTTCGCTTCCCTGGAACCTGTATTCTGACATGATACTGCTTACTGAGATTTTTATGAAGACAAGGAGCAAGACATAGAACTTAAGTGTGAGGCTGCGCTAACACACCAAGGACAAAACCCTTGGTATTTTTTAGGGACCTTCTCTAGACTGCACATGCAATGTCATTCCCTCTCGTTATTTTAAGGGGAGGGGCTGGTAATTGAAATGAAACTCCAGTTCCCCTAAGTAGACAGTCAATTCCTATTAATACCTCTGGGGTCAGGGTTCCACCTGTGAAGTGCAAGAAGTATGTAGGCACGTGGAGAGCTTATTTCTGTTCAGTTCTAGCCCCCCAGTGCCTTAGAGAGGGGAACTACTGGAGTGGAAAAGTTATGTGTGCTAAGGTACTGATTTTACTCCCTGCAGTTGTGGCAAAGGCTTGGGAAGCTTTCACTGTTGGTTGGAGACTGCTGGGAGGGACATTTACCTATGATACAAGCATGAGACCTGAGTGCTTAATCCGCCCAGTAAGATAGAATTGACACAAGAGCGCTTTAGAAGCATATTTGGTTGCGTGGTTTTCGGATCAGTAGTGTTTCTGGCTGAAACTTGGAATGAAAGAATTCCTGACATCCCTCTTTGTTTTCTGTTTAGTGTCCCGTGCCTACAGCTTCAGTTGGATCAATAGCTGCGAGATATGTGGAAGAGGAAGATCGGAGATCCCAGCGCATCCTGGAGTGCCTAAATGCTCACCTTGAGGAAATGGAAGAAGAGAGTGAAAAGATAGTGAGACGGTTTGGACACCAGGAGTAAAGTTTCTTATGGAATTTGAGTGCTGGTTTACCTACATGGTTCCAGACTACAACTGGGGAGGCACCTGTAAACCGGTTGCCATGGGAGCTTGGGTGAGAGGCTGTATCTCCCACTTTGAGCTGAATCAGCAGTATTGGGAATTTTATTATTAAATTGGTATTTTAAGTATATTTTATACATGTTAAAGTGTTGAAATAAAACAAAATGGAAAACCACCTCTTTTGTTGTTCATACAAGTATACAGAGTAAATCTCTTGTGGCTTATCTTGCCTTCTCATCAGGAGCTTTGATCAACACCTTTTCCATCCGTTCCCTCCCAGCGTAGTTATGTCCTTCAAGGAACAACTAATATAATTCCTCTTTCATTTAGACTACCTGTATTGTTTCCAGTTAATTTTACCTTAATGGAATTTCTTAATATTTCCTGGTGGTTCTTCTGCCCTTTGCTATTTGTGTAGTATCTGGCGTCTTTATCTTGCCTTGCCTGTGGCTTGAAGTACTGCAGAATAGGTGAGGAATGAACGGCTGAATGCTGATTGTGGTCACAGCTCTTATGAAAGAAAGAGTGATTGGAACTGGGAATGAAACTGAATGGGAAGAGAACCCACGAACAAGTGAGATTTGTCTGTGTGGCAGACGTAATTGCAGCTGCTGTGTAAGCTGGTATCAGCCCGCTTTGAATCTAGGCGGTCTTGGACACTGTCCAGTCAAGTTGAACTGCTGCATTAAAATACAGCTGGCCTGTTTGGAGGAATATATGCAGTCCTTCCTCAAGGAAAGTAAGTTGTTAATGAGTGAACAGAACCTGTTTCCTACGGCCTTGCCTTTCTTCCAGGGGCACTCTGCAGTTCTTCTGTGGCTGAGCCTTTACAGCCATTGTACAGGCAGAGCTGGGGACAGAGACATCCCTTGTCCATCTGTGAATTTTCTGTTCCTTTCTGTTGGCTTCACCTTGTCCTCGAGCAGCTTAAGGCTGTCAAGAGACAGGGATTCAAAGGCAACGTATGCATGCCAAACCCAGCCATCAGGTTAGGCAGAGGAGTTCAGCAAAGGTGATGCCTGTCTGCGGACTGCAGCCTCTTTGTCATACCATAAAATGGGACCGCACTTGGTCAAGCAATTCAGCATTCCACAGCTGAAAAACATTTAAATCACAAAGTCCTTTTATTTTGGCTTTCTTCTGGAGCTCTTTGAACAAGGAGAAAACCTTCAGAGCCATTCTGGATTCTCATTGTGCAGTCTTTGTGATGAGGTGTTTTAACTGCCTGCCGCTGGGGATAAACTGTGGTCCTGCATTTTGCACATAGTCAGCGTTGGCCTCTGCTCCTGTTCGGAGCTGCCCACAGGTAAGCATGTTTGGAACATCTACCTGAACTATCCAGATCTCGGCTAAGAGCTTGTTAATCATGAGGCATTTTGACAAAAGCTGAATGGCTGACTAGAACAAACTGTTGTTTCCTCTTCCTGCATGAACCTATAGATCCACTGGGCATGAGGTACGCCAGAACTCCTAGCAATTCCTAATGTCCTTCAGCAGTCACAGCAATACCAGTTTTTAAATGATACCTTACAAACCATTTTATGTTTCCTGAAAATTTGTTAAGCAAGCTACATCATGCACGAAATGTTTTCAGAAGTTCAGAAGACAGTTTGGCTCATTAGTGATGTTTGCTTCAATATCCCTTTCCTTTAGAGATATTTGGCAGTTCATCTTCATGTTGGCAGAACTGAAGAGCAAAACTGAAGATGATCCATTTGTTTAATTAGCAGCTATAATCCTACAGTATTTATCAATTTCTAATACATGTAATAAGCAGCTTCATTCAGGGAGTAGGCTGTAAAAGTTTGATCTAAAGAGTAACATTTGCGGCAGGGGAACTGCTGACTTTCTCCTCTGTGCTGGTGTACGTGCTCTCTTTGCCACCTTCTCTGTTTGCAGATGTACAGTGCCATGGACTCTCATGTGGCTGCTGTTCCTGGAGTTGCTGTGCATGGGCAACAGGAGAGGAGGACAGAGGTAAGGCAGTATGACGAGCTGCAGTTTCCTGCTCATTTTTAAGCATATGCCTTTCTCACGGCCAGCATGGAAATAGCAGAGCACCTGGTTGTGTACTTACTGTATTTGTTCCATGGGTGAGGACGGTAGCTTGTGAGCAGATGGAAGTGCAGAGATACAATGGCCAAAGATAAAACCTCATTCTACATGTACTGAATTTGCCTTCGCTGAGACACAAGCTGCCTGCAGACCTGAGTGATCTGAATTTGTAATGCTAAGTAATCACACCTCTTGGTGGTGTAGGGATTATGAAAACTGTTCAGTCCTGAGGCCTGCTAAGGGAGGACTCTGGCTGGAATGGGAGAGCTGGTAGTCCCGAGATAACTGAGAAGTCTCTTCCAGAGATGTTCTCCTGGTGTTAGAGTCTTGGCTGCGCTGAAGAATGTGCATTTTTTGTGAGGGGGAGGAGAAAAAGACTTGTTTATTCTGGAGGGAGATGTCACAGCAAGTACATACTTCTGAGGTGCTTTTATCTGGGGCTGCAGGGTTGCTCAGGCATTCTTCTCTGCCTTTGCAGTGTCAAACATCCCTTGGAATAATCACCTGGCCCTGGAAACTTTATAATTAATGAAGCTGGAGAGGGAGTTTTTTGTGCCTTTGAACTCATGCCTTCAATAGCACTAAAGATTTTTTTTTTGTACATTTGCAGGGCTGAGCCAGATGTTTGTTTTCTGTTTGTAACAAAAATGTGGAAATTTATTAGCAATATTTCTGTTTGTACCAGTCTAGCATCTCGAAAATGGGAAGCTGTTGCAGGCTCTGTCTGTCCTTAGCGTGCTAAAGATGTTCTTTTGTGGGTGTGACAGTGCTTTGGGTCGCTCTTTACTCTGAGGGGTTAAATGAGTCTGTGCCCTCATACAGATGTATAATTGCAGCAGACTGGCTTTTGCAGTGTCGTGTAGGGGCAGGAGGGAGCACTCCCCGAAATCTCACTAGGTAGAGGGCAATAGTGTATAACTGTCCTCTCTACTCCTTCAGGATCGGGGGTTTTTTGCCCCCCCTGCCATCTTGAGACAGAAATAGAGCATGGCTGCTGACTAGCTGTGCCTGTGTGTGTGCCTGTAAGTGAACAGCAAGTATTTGGCTGCGTGAAGGGTGTATGTAGTTTGGTATACTTGACCCTCTTAAGTGCAAAAAGTAGTTTTCTTTAGTTCCGAAGCTCTCTGGGATGCCTCCTTATCCTCCCACTGTAAGCAGTGACATTTGACTGGATCGGCTTGGCCTCTAAAATGAAAGCTGGTGAAATGTGTCCTCCTTGATCTGAAAAGTGGGATCTAAGAAAAAAAAGAATCCTTCTGCTAGGCACCAAAATAAACCAGGGCTGTCTGTGCTTACAGACAACGCTCACTTTAGTCTTCAGGGTCCTAGGCAATAATAAAAGTCCCCATGTCTTGCTTCCATCTGCATCTGTGCCGTTCAGTGGGTGTTGCTGTCCAGGGAGCGGGTGCCTGCTGGGCTACAGGGCTCGTTAGTGGCCCTGCAGAGAGGAGCTGCTGCTGCCGATTTTTGAGGGCAAAACCACTTGGCTGTTCAGGGGAGGACTTAAAACCTGCTTTTATGTCACACATGGAGCCTTCTTGTCTCCAAGTACAGAAAGACCCCAAAGCATTGCTGTACTCCTGGCGTCCTAGAGTAAGCTTTGTTAGCTTACACGTCGTGTTTATACTGGCAACTTGTGTCTGCGGTAGCCTGCATCCTCCCTGGGAGTTCTGCTGCTTGAATACGGCTCCAGGTACCCTGCACACTCACTCAGCTTGCTTAAAATGGGGACTCAAACCTGGTTGCTGGGGTAGAGGGAGTAAAGTAGCGGGGATCAGAGGCAGCGAGCCTGCTGCAGGTGGGCAGCGCTCTGCTATCATGCATAGCTTCTGCCACCAGGTCGCCGAGGAGAAGGGCAGTGTCGAAGTAACCCATGTGTTTTGCATGGAAAATGCAGCAGCTTTGTGAAGAGGAGTTCATATAATTTGGTCAATGAAATAGAAAGCAAAAACATAACAGGTTTATTTTAAATTCAAGCTCAAACGTAATATTTCTCGGGTCATGCTAACATTTACGGACATCTGAATCATTTATGAAAATATTGCTTGATCTTATGACATTTATTTGTGGTGAGATTCATTAGAAGACCGCCTTTGCCTTGTGCGTGTAAGGGTTTTCTGAGAGTACAGGACCGAATAGTTTTTTACATGACAATAATGCCACTCGGCCTGGTATTTCACATAACCCCTGAAGTTTTTTAGTTGCAGTATTGCGTAGTCAGGTTGGAGTAAGGAGTGATTTTTGAGAACTTTATTCTCCATTTCAGTGTAGTTTTAGTTATGGAAACACCTATATGCTTGAGATAGGATTACAGTGTTAATACTGCAGAAAAAGTGTTTACAATTCAAATACTCTAATATAAAAAGGTAAAAATGATTTTGTTTATTGTATTTAAGAATTAATGTAGAAAAGTAATTTCGCAGTATCACTTAAATTTGTAAGACAATGAAGTGCACAAGAAAACGTCATGTTGTATCTTCTTCCTAACACTTCTCTCTGCTGGGATGTGTTCTGCAACCTAACTAAAGATATACAGAAACTCAGTGTAAATATCCTGAAGTTCCTCGTGTCCAATATTGCTGGGCAAAACCAGGGTGCACTTTCTTCATCCTGCCCCATTGCTAGGTGGATTCTTCTTGGAGTAGCCATTGTAAGACTTTTCTTATGGTCCATAGCTTGGAAACCAGCAATCACTGCTGACACAGAATAACATATGGCCAAAAAGTCAGTGGTTTTCTTCAAAATGTTTGTCTTGAGAGTATTAATGAAACATAGGCGAGGGTTTTATTTAACTTCTTCCCCTGCTGCTCTCTTCTTAACAGGATTTTCTGCTTCTTTGAACTTCACTGAACCCGTGGTCTTGCAAAAGCCTGCAAGTGTTGTCCTGCATTTGTTGAAAGAACATGAATGAGCGAGAATGAGCGATCTCCTAAAGCTGTATTGGTTTTGGGCACGTTGGAAAAGTTGGTTCGTGCAGGTGAGCGAGAGAACAAGGAGGCGGTGTTACTGGGTCTCAACTTCGTATTTCAGGAGTTGTGTGTAAACTTTGCGATTAGCATTCTCCTGTACTGTCACAAACACCTCTCTGCATCCCGAAGTGTTGCAGGTTCCCTCCCAGTAGCCTCTGTTCTGGGTGAGAGTGTAAGTGTCGTCAGCTAGAACTAGCACCTTTGCTATCCCGTGTATTTTGAGTTTAAACTGAATGTTGCGATTCGCTGGCAGCAAGCCGGAGAGCGGCTCCAGTATTTCGTAGCCTTCCGCCCAGTTGCTGTAATACTGAGGGAAAGCTGGCCACTTCACTTCAGTGTTCAGGCAAGTGATGAGGTAGTTGAAGATGTAGGTGTAATTGCCAGGATCTGACTTCTTCTTGGCATAGATTTTCAGAACAAAGTTCCCTGCGTGGGGCAGATGGATCTTCAACTCTATTTGGTTCCCATGATGGATTTGCATGATGTGCCGCTGCCTTATAACCTCTGTCGCGCTGCTGTTATCGGGGTGCAGCTCGGCGAGGATGCTTATGTCCTTGCCCAGGGTGAAGGTGACAGAACACCGCCCGTCGTTGGTGTGAATGATGGGGTCACGGTGTGATGGCCTCAGGAACCCTTGCAACTCCGTGAACCAGCTTGGTCCAACAGGCTGACTCAGGGCCTTTGGGAAACGCGTGGCCTTGTCCACAGACTTGCACTCTATGACATATTCAAGCACGTGGTTGTAGACACCTTCTGAGGATTTGTAGGGCTTGGCAAAGACCTGCAGCTTATGACTCCCTGTCTTCTGTGGGTAGATATCCAGCTTCATTCCGTGTTTTTTCAAAGTCATGAAACTGTGTTCATCTGTTCCATTCAGCTCAAACATAAATAGTGTGGCAGAACGGCAATCCACTGACACAGAGGCTTTTCCATTTACTATGAAATACAAAAGAAAAGAAACTGCATAGGAGTTTTGGTATATTTTTCGCATGTACACCCTGTTCTGGGAAGACTAATCTGTCTCAATAAATTGCTGCTTCTCTAATAGTAAAATAAAGAGCTGCAATTGACAGGTCATAGCTCGTCAGCTGTCTGCTTAGACCAGCATCCCTCAGAAAGAAAGAGGTGAAGACTGGCCTTTGTTCTGGAGATGTGCATTTATCCTATTTTGGTATAGACTGAAATGGAGCTGTGGTCCTATAGAACGTGAAAGGCTGTGTGAAATATAACTGAAATTACTGTTAGCCCATGTGTTTGAGAAGGGCTTAATTAGATGTGGTTAGACCTGATTGCTAGTCCAGTAGCTGTTCCAAGGATCTTTAGAGAAAAGCGCAGGACCTCTCCAGTGCGTAGATATGAGATAATCGACCTCCCTGTGAGCCTGTTCCCAAACAGCTTGAAGACAACATTAAGTCCTAAAATGTTGTTGCCTGTAAGTTATAACTCTGTGTTCTTAGAGTTCATAAATTAGCTATCTAGTTAAATTCTTGCAGCTTTTTTAAAAATCTGAGGAAGGTGATGTTAAATGTGGGCCTTGTAATTCAGTGGTGTTACCTGAATAGTTTTATGTTAAAAAAGCTGCTGGACTTACGCCGGGTGTTCAGTGTTGCACAAAGAGGTGCCTATTTATGCATTGTTCAGTAATTCAAACTTTGGGAACATCGTAAAAGGTTTTAATCTCATTTTCAAGACAGAGTTGCTAATGTATAATGGCAATACTTCTAATTTTGCACCCCCGATGCTGGCGGATGGAGTAACTCATCTTCAGCTGCTGACTGAGGCTTTTTTTAGACCCAGGGGCTACTACAATTTTTCACAGCTTGAAAAAAAAAAAAAAAAAAAAAAAAAGAAAGAAAAAAGACCGTCCTCTGCCCCAAGAGCTTAGAGTGGGCTCTGCTTGCCAGAACCAAGCTGGAAATGTAATTCACTACACGCGCGACTGTGTGTGGTGGATGTGGGGCTGCGTGAGGGAAGGTGATCTGCAGCTTTCCCTCCGCGGGGTGTTACCTGTTTGGATGACAGCTGTCTCTGGGTGTGCGGCCAGCAGACCCAATGTATAAAAGTTGCTGTTGGGCACCATGTTCTTCTCAAAATCCTTCAGCGTCAGGGTTGGTTTAAGAAGCTGCCAGTTACTGTTATCTGGGAAGTGGTTGTTAATGAACAGAGCCGGGTGAGTCAGAAAATAAAACTCATTGTACCTGGAAGAGGAAGGAAGAGATTAAAGGAAAATGAGTAATTATAAGTAGTTAATTCTTCCCCTGCACAGTGGTGGTGGTTTCAGCAGGAGGAAGTGGAGTGTTTTGGGCTGCTGAGAAACTGAGGTCAGTGGGTTTGAAGTTCTGCAGGCAGAGGAGGAACCTGAGCTTTGGTCTTCCATTTCCAAGGCACGTGCTGAGGTTTTGGATAAACCCAGGGCATTTTCACTACCCCCTGCAACCATGGGCTCCTGAAGAAAGAGGGAGGCACTGCTTGTTGTTTGAAAGTGTGGAGGCACCCTCTCTCAGGCAGCTGAAAGCTATGAATCAAGTGGCACGTGATATCGCATAAACTAAAGATGTGATAAGCCAGACTAGTTCACTTCTAGCAGATATGTGGCCTGCTGCTCCGGGACGCTGCCTTTCTACAGGTACATGCTCCATCCCTTGTATAGACAGCCCAGATACCATGTTCAGGGCTTTGAGTCTTGCTGCAGGACCTAAAATTTGTCACTGTTTGGTGTGCCAAACCCATCAGCTTGCCTTCTGCCTTTGTGGTAGGTTTACGTATTAATGTAGAAGATGGTTCTTTACCTGAAGGTGAACTTGGTGAAGGCATCATCAACATGACCGCTTCCCCAGGTGCTATCGAGTAAATGCCACCTTCCCTCAAGGTAGACAGCATTCCAGGCGTGGTCAGAGTCCCCTGTAAAGGTCTTTCCCATCTTGTACCCATACCCTTTAGAGTATCCTGATAGCTTCATGCATTGGATTCCTGCAATACTACAAGGAAACAACAAGATGCAGCGGGAGACTTCAGTTTTAAACCTGTCTACATACTTCTGTGGAAGCACAAAAAAGCCTGCAGAACTTCAGTCCTGTGGTCAAGAGGACCAGCTTCATCAGCTCCTCAGGTGCCTCCTTGCAGTTGAATCCCAAGGGAGTCAGGGGTTTTAAATGTCTAAATGTGCAAGTGTACTTTTATTTGAAAAGCCCAGCTTTTGACCCTGCTGACAGACTGTTGTGCCAAATGCCTAGGTTACTGCACTTTTTAATTCTTTGGAAAGCTTGCAGTTAGCTGGGGTGCTGTGCTTTTCTAGCTAGGGGGATCTCTGCACTTTGTACAGCTTTCCTCTGACTGCCTTCCCGTGCCAGCCTGTCAGCACATCTAGAGACAGGCAGGTTCTCCCCTTTGAGCACTGACATCGCGTAGAGACTGTATTTTTCTGTGCTGTGCTAGTGAATGACTTTATATGGGGCGGGCATGTGAGAGTGACCCAAGGAAATGATGCCCGAGGTGTTGTGTAGGGGCTGTTTTTTCTCGTAGCCTCTGCAGAGGGACTTGGAGAGGGCATCCCACTGGAGGAAGGGGCTTTGCTTTTCCAGTTTTTGCGTATTCCCTCTCCTTTGTCGGATGCACTGTCAATTCAGTGTTGTTAGAGGGGGATGACAAAGATGAAGTGTGCTTAATTGCTCTCTGACTTGTTACTCAGTGGAATCCCTTTGATGCTGTCCACAATTAGCCCACGTAATTATAAATTAAAAGTGCGTCTGTTCATGCTTGTGTTCTCTCTGTAACTGTAGACCCGGTGTTTGACACCGACTGAGATATCTTAGACCTCACGGGATTGTGGATGCTGATTTAGTTTCCTTGAAGAGTGAGCTTGTGCTTGCCCAGGGTGCAAGTGATTAAATAGTCTCCTTTAAAAAAAATAATGGATACCTGTGTTGAGGTGTAAATAAGATTTAAATAAGCACTGTGTTAATAAGCTCTCTGCTGTTGATAGCAATGGATTCTAACATTGGCAGCTTATTTCAGCATTAATCTAAAATTGCTTCACTTAGAGGACTGTCTTTTGTGTAGGATGGTATTGGCATTTTCCCTCTTCATTGAAAAGTACATTAAATGGAACAGCTACCTTAAGTAATGAACTGTGCATGCTTCAAGAGCAAGACTGTCTGCATAATGTGGGTTTAACTCAGAAGAAAAGTGGTATTTATGGGAAAGATAATTAGCATGGTTGTTAAGAAGTCGAGGTCTGATAACAGATACTGCCAACGGATGCTGGCTGGTAATTGGCGGTGCAGTAGTGCTTACAGGGAGGACTGCTTTTTTGATGGAGGTGATGCTGGTTTAAATGAGAGGTGGTCACTTCAGCTTCTCATACAGACTTATTGCCATACAGACTTATCTGTGATGATGATGATTCTACTGAACTCAAACCTTGGGCCTCTTTGTGTTAGTTAGTTATTTAATACTCTAAGAGTATCAAATTCTTACATTCTTTCTAAAATTCTTTAAGAAGGAGTATCAAAAATAGAATCACGACTGCAAAGGGCTGATTGAGCGCCAGCAGGGAGCTCCTGCTGGGTAGCCTGCAGAGAGAAGACCAAGTTACATGGAGAGGAGAAATGTGGCAGGACCCTATCTGTGCTAAAGATGGCCAGCAAAGAGGAGGAAGGAGCGTGCGAGGCAGCTCTCGTTCAGTGTGGGCTGTTACGTGGCGATAGCGGGGCGCTGCCGTCACACGAGGTGTTCAAAGTGGACGTGGCAGGACTGGAAGGAATGCCGTGGAGAAACCTGGTGCCACCGGTGGTCTGCAGGGTCTTCGCCAGCCCTCAGTCGCCTGTGAGGTAAATTCTAACGTGGAGCTGGGCAGTAAATCTGGAGCAACTCCACTGATAAGACCGGTGAGAGCTTGGATTTACGTGATGTAACTGAGACTAGAAGCTGGTCTGGGAGCTTTAAAGAAGATTTGATCCTAGGAGTTTCAAAGCGGCCTCACAGGAGCTAAGTACCAAATTCCCACTAATTTAATGGGGATTGGCGTCTAATCCTTCTAGGCTTCTCTAGACATTCTTGTTAGCTGGGCTATTGAGAGAGAACATTAAGGGACAAGTTCTGCCCTTCGTTCTCTCTGTGCTCTCGCTTGCAGTGAACGTTAGCAGAGCTGCAAGAAGAGATTGTGCTTGGATGCATTTGAAGTTCCCCCCCAAAAAGTCAGAGCATTTAAACAGTGGTCTCTCTGATAATGGACAGACAAAAAAAAACAGGCTAAAACTTCCTGTAAAAGAGCAGTCCTTTGTTGGTGAAAAGAGGGGTCGTGTCTCTGTTCTTGTGTAAATGACATTATACAGATGAATAAACCAAGCAGAGAGAAGATTGAGAAGAAATGCTTGAATTGGCAATGTGATGGTAGAAGATGCCCTAAATACAGGATGGACTCGAAAAACTGAATTAAGAAACAGTTGGCAGCATCTGCTTGGTGCAGCAACGAGTTTAAAAGCCAAGTTGCTTTTCTGCTTTGAAAATATTAGGAAATAATCTGGATCTTGCTACAGGTGTCACTGAAATTCAGTGGCACCTTCTTCCCTTTGATTTCAGGCTGACTTTGATGATTTCATCTGAAAAAGAAGCAAAGCTGGCTTCTCCAGGGGGAGACAGAATGGTTTATATTTGCGGTAGGTAGGTGTATGTTCCTGTTCCTGAAAAGAAGAAACGCTGCTGACTGTAGAAAACAGGAAAAGCAAGAGGATGTGAAACCTGGATTATTTGCAGGTTAGTTATGAATAAGGAGCAGCTAAGTGGTCAGATCCACTGTAGGGAGTGTGGTCAGCTTTTTTCCCAAAAGTGGTGCAGAAACCTCTCAAGTGCAAATAATTGCTTTGCCTTCATCGTTAATTCTGGTAAGGGAATTTCTCCCCAAGTCTGGACTGCTAGGTTTTGCCCTAAATTGAATTAATGAATTTATACTCCCTGGTTCACTCAGCCATGCTACCTCCTTGAGTTTTGTTGTCAGCCGGGAAGCCAATTCTTAATAAACACTGGTAAAATATTGGCCAGAAGCCTGCATTTACATTCATTGCTATTCCATCTGATGTTTGAAAACTGATGTTTTGCAGCCAGCTTCCCACCATGCGCGTCCACCTTTCCTCTGTGGCAGGAGCCTCAGCTAAGGGGAAGAAGTCTGACTGCCAGAGCTGTGGCCGAAGGTGACGCTGTTGTGTTGGAAACAGGAATTTTGCTCTCTGCTGGCACTGGGACGAGTAGGACTCCATCAGTGTCAGCTGCTGACTTCAGCGGGACATTTGGGGGGACTCCTGGTGCCTGGCAGATTGGGCTCTTTGTTAAAGTTGCCTCAACAGGAGCTAGGAAAAAAAGGAATGTAAAAAGACCTCCCCCCCCCAAAAACCCCTGGTCTCTGAAAAAACCTTATGTAAGAAGACAGCTCTTTGCCTCTTGCTTTTATGCTTGCACTCAGCATAAGACTTGAACGGTGCACGAGAAGAGGGGATGAGGAGATCCCCTTGCAAGAAAGAGGTGATGTCTTTGGTTGTAGTTTTTTCAGGAAGGGAGCTGAACATTTAGCTAATACTTGACAAAAGTAATAGGCTGGATGACTGGGAGATTTCCTGAATCACGAAATGAATAATCAACCTGCAACTGAGGAAAGAAGAGTAAATCAACAGAGCCTTTAAATAGTAAGAGATATCCTTGGAAAGATTAATGTTTTTAATGAACTAAACATATGCTTTTTAATGAACAGATGCAAATTTCCCCCACTTCTAACTGCTAATAACTGTTCCGTAAGATGCAGTTATAAATTTATACTTCATCATCCTATTTCTGTATTTTACTCTTCAGAAAGCGTATTGCGGGATGTGTTATTGGGTGGAAGCAGGCACCACATTAGCATCTGGCACAGTATTATTATTTATTTTTACATCGGTCCTTTTCCCTGTAGATTTTCTTTGTTTCATGGTGAAAACCTTCCCAGATCTTTTTGGATGGTGTGGAAGGCCAATCGTTACTTACACATGCCAATTAAAGACTGGCCTTTAATTTTTTTTCCAAAGCTAGCTTATAAATGGAAGCTGCTCTGCTGAGAAGGTGCTCCCTGGGAGAGCCACCTTGCAAGCCCAAGCTCTTAGGAAAGTACGCCATTGCTTTCTGGTGTTGGGAGTCCCCTTCCAATTTTGTGTCCCGGAGTCGTCAGATCCAGTTTTCTCCTCTTGGACAGCCCTGTTGCATCAAGCTGGTCCCAAACTGGCCAGGCAACTTCATTGCCTTCACTGCTCCTGTCAGCCAAGCTATCGGTGCAGCTGCGAGAGGTGAGATGCTGCTCCTTGCTGTGGGTCTTGAGGGTTGCCTTGCGCAACAGCCCTCTCCTCCTTTACTGGGTTGGAGAAGCGTGAGGGAGCAGGGACTTGCGCTGCACTCGTATTCAAGGTGCCTGTGCTCCCTGCCAAGGAGGGGGCTGCCTCTCCTGTGAAATGGCTTTGTGACTGTGAAGCCCTGCTTACTGGGGGAAATCCCATTTGTTTGTGCAGCTAATCCCCAGTGAAGTCAACAAGGTTTTGCAGGCAGGAGGATGGATTTTAGTCATTAAATGCCGACGTAGCTATAAAATGGGAATTGCAGTACTGGCCTCAATGATGGTGCACCTTGAGATTGAGTGCAGAAAACGGTGTGGGAAGTGTGAGGCAACGTCTCTGTGGTGCTTGTGTAGTGGAGAGGAGAGGGCATCTCCAGAGGGTTTTGGGAAAGCTCCTTCTGGGACTGGGCCTACCTCTTGCATGGGAGCATGTTGGAGACATCACTCCTTGTTTAAGTGTTTTTAACCTTCACATACAGGTACTCAAAGGAAAAACCTGGCTTCTTCTAACCAAATTAGCTCTGTGTTTTCATCTGCCATTATGTTAATGCAATGCGAAGCTCAGCAGATGGCACAAAGTAAATTATGCAGGGGAGGGGAGGGTGGAGGGGGTGGAGGAGGAAGCAGAATTGACCTTTCTAGGACTTGCTGTTTTTCCACAGCATGGTTTGAAAGCTAAAGTTCCACGTCCTGCTTAAAGTCACATCAGTCAATGCAAAGGCAGACAGAATAAGCACAGAGAGGACAACGAATGTTATCTCACCCTGGCGTTGTATGTTGCTGAGCTTAATTTACCTGCACATTTGTTGAAAGAGACCAGCATATCCCTCGCAGACGCTCTTCCCCCTCTGAAGCACATCTATGGGTTTACTCAACCGCTGGCTTTTGTTATGGTAGCCCACTATGTCGTATTCTGTGGGAAGGAACAGAGATGAAAGTTCATCCGAAAGCCTGAGGCAATGGGATCGACAGGCAGCAGGAGCAACGCTTGGACTGCTTTTCATCTCCGTGGGCGCGAGCAAAGAGAAGCGAGACGTGGCGCGTGCTGCGCAAGGATGTCGTGGGTGGCTGGTGGGGGGAGAGGGGCAAGGTCTACCCCTCATCACTGTTCTAAGCCTGGGCTGGTATTCAGCAGATGAATCCAAACAGGAGGAAAACTCTGGTTTTTGTTGGGTGGTTTTTTTGGTTTTGTTTTTTTAGGGAAACTGGGCCTCCCCAGGGGCTGCAATCTCAAGAGCTCCCGTAAAAAACCAGAGCGCTCTGCATTTGAAGGAGTCGGACTTGTGTTATCGGCAAAGGAAACCATTGAGCTTTTTGCGCTCTTTACAAGCAATTTGCATTGAAAAATACCTGGAAAGTAGCTTCTTGGGTAATACCTGAAATGATTTGTTGCAAGTGAGTCATATTAATACCTGGAAGCGTAGGAAATCTTAATTTGTTTGAATGAATGCAGAAAAGTGGCACAGCAGGGTGCCTTCAGACAGAGCTTGAGGAACTGGTCTGGGAAGGTTAATTCAATACCGACCAACCTTGGCCATGTCCGTAACCTCTTTCTTAAAATACAAACATATTTTTCTGACAAAGCTAGTAAGGAATGCTGCATCAGCTGATTCATCCTCCCTTTAATGCTGCGGAAGAGGAAAAAAAGCTGGCAGCACGCTGTATTTGTGCTTTGAAGAAATGCTGCAGCCGCTTGTCTTCTGTCTGAGGGGCTCGGCTGCCTCGGGATCGGCTCGTGGGCTGCAGGGGAAGGCTGGCTGCTCGACCTGGACATCTTGAGGGGTGTGGAGCGCTAGCTGGCTGCACATGGCTCTGTATTTATGCTAGAAATAATAGCTAAAATAATTTCTTTTAGTGCTACTGCTGCATGGAGGTAGCAGTCCATCACAGGCAGGCAGGGAGCTGGACGGGGTGGGAAGAGATACTCAGGGAGCAGCAATGTCCCTCAAAATGAGGTCCAAACGAGGAAGGACCAAGGATCATCAGTGCTCTTCCAGGATAGATATGTTGCGGTTTTGTCAGCCGATTTAAATTCCTAGCGCTGTGTTTATTTCCCAGGCGTGTAAATAGGGGTCAACCTCTGCAGGAAGGAAGGAGAACCGGGGCCAAGGTGGTGTAAAACACTCTCGTGAGGAGAGCACAGTGTGCGTGTGAAGGATCAGAGACATCCTGTGAGTGCGTGTAAGGTAACTGGGCAGACTCCAGCCAGACCGGCTGTCCCAGGCAGGATCTGGCCCAGGCAGGGGCAGGCACAAACGAGTTCATAGCGTAAAGATTGAAGGATCGGCAGCTGGTGGGAGCTTGGTGCTGGGATGAGTCAAATGCTCGGTTTCGGGAAATGCAGTGAAATCAGCAGTCTGCATATTTAAGGGCGAGATTAAAGCTGCTTGGGTTTGACCTAACTGTGCTAACCGTGCAGTTGCTGGCAATGCTCTGCTGATCTTGGTGGGCGTGAGATTGGGCCGGTGCTTCCCACATTGCTCTTGTGCTCTCCGTCATCTGCCCTGTTCAGCCAGCGAATTGCACCGCACCAGCGCCCGTCAGGATGTGGGAGAGGGGAAGAACAGCTGTACTTCTTCCCCTCTGCCCCCAAGAGTTAATGGCAAAGAAACATTTTTGCATATGCTGCGCAAAGTGCAATCACGATGCACATCCAGTGTCCTCCGCCAAGGAGCTGGGGGTGGCAAGAAGCCTTTTGCCCCCTCTGATGTCCCAGACTGAAGAGGCTACAAATGCTGCCTCCTTCTGCTTCCTCGTCTTCTTCACACGTCTTGGTTATTTCTGAAACCTCAGTGTTGCTCAGCTTGGGGTTGGGTGGGAAGGGGCAGGGGAAGCTGAGTGATTGCAGCTCTCGTGGAGGTTGAAAGGGCGCACGTCCAGGCGGGAACTGCCATCACGCAGGTGCCAGCGTGTTTTATGGAAGCTGGCTTCTCTGCTGTGCTGCGCTGACGTGGCTGATGGATGTGTCAGCAGGGTGAACGCAGTTAGGTACCAGCTAGAAACTGGAGCGCGGGATGTATCCGTGATGCACAGGGGCAAAGCTGACCATGAAACAGCCAAGAGCCTGCCAGAGGCAAGAGGGCAGCTCACCCGGGATGGGCTGCTCCTCGCGAGAGCTGCTCTGCTGCCCAAACAGGGGGAACAGAGGAGCTGCAGGAGCAGCTGCGATGATGCCGAGCTGGGCAAAGCACCTCAATGGTTCCTGGTGGCACCTACGCTGCGCTGAGACCCTCCCGGAGCAAAGGCACCGGGGTGTGGAGTGCGCTGGGGAGGGCTGCATGGGGGTGCAGGGGTTCAGGGCAGTGGTGGAGGTGAAGATTCTGGGGGCACTGGGTGGCTCCGAATGTGACAGCCAAGCCTCTGGTGCTTGGCACCCTGGCTTCCTGCTCCGGCTGCTTAGGTGGTAGGGACTCGTGTGGTTGCAGCCGTGAGTAAGTCGTGTGGGAGTTACAGATTCATCACGTGGAAAGAAACCATTTACACGCAAACCTTGTAGAGCCTGGCAGCACTGGGAGAGGGAGTATGGAAACAGAGCTGGTGAGATAACCTCTGGATACATTTCTGGGTAAATACACCTGGAAAGCCTTCCTCCCACCCACCACGTGGAACTAACCCACAGGGTACACGGTAAACTCTGATGGCAGAGCAACAGGGGTGACAGCGACAGCCTGACCTTCTCAGCTGAAGATCTCAGCCTACCTATGTGATGGCAGATCCACATCCATATGGCTCGGACTTTCTCCAGGTCAGTCCGGGCTAGTTTCAGCAGGGCTTTAACGAGTTCCTCTACGCTGTTCTTGACGTCTACCTGTTTGTGAGGAGGAAGCATCGCAAGATCACGGTGAAGCAATTGCTGTGGTAGATCTCCCTTCCTCCCCACTCCCTTGTTCTTCTACAGTTAGTGAGACCCCACCTGCCAGGAGACTGCCCTAACTCGAGCTCTGTCAAAAACAGAAATACAAAGCTGTAGTTCCACATTTTGAGCAAGTATTTTTGGTCATAGTTTCCCTCCTAGAGCAGGATCTCTGTTGCTGATGTGTGCAGGGAAATGGTTTTTCACTTCTTTGGGAGGTTTTGAGGCGCTCGCCCTGACAGCTCAGACTAAGCTGGTGTTAGTGCTGGTAGCTAGGTTTCAAGGAACATCCCCGTGGGGGAGCTGGGAGGGGAACAGAGGCAAAAGCAAGACTTACTTTTAATGCGTAGGCATCCAGCTTCTCAAATTGCTGCAGATCTACTGCCATGGATTTCAAAGAGGATTTGTCCCATGGATATGCTGGGAAGAAACAAGCTGTCATTGTCTCGGGAAGGGAGGGGGTATTTTTCCTGGCTGTACGCTTGAACAAGGGGACACTGCAGAGCTCCTGCCCGACCCGCGGAGGCATCCATCAGCGGGGGCTTAGGGAGCAGAGGACACGAGGGCGCTCGCAGAAAGCCCCTGCCAGCTGCACGCAAAGCAGGAGCCGTCCTGTCTAGTCTGGTGTAATTTGGGCAGCGCTGGAGCGGGAGGTGCCCCTGCGTCTTTGGCCCTGTATAGAAGATCCCAGGGTACTGCGTGGAGGTGCACAAGACGTAATGCAGAAGCATCAGGGGAAACCTGTCCTGGCAAAGCTATGACTTTTTTAAGAAACCAGACACCCAAGAGCTGGATTTCTCCAGTAGTTTTTCTGAAAGCAATGACTGTTTTGCATGCTACAGGGCCACAGTTCTGCACAAATCCAAGCACGTGAGAAATGTTATGTGGGGAGCGGCTGGACTGAAACCGGTCTGCCTACTCCTATGTCTGTGTCTCTGCAGGCTCTAGGCCTCTGGTTCTATTCTGTGTGAATGAAGGGTTAATAACTTGCCCTAATTAATCAGATATAACTAATTTTTTAGCAGTGTCTGAATGAGCTGACGCTGTTCTCTCTCATCAGTGAGCCACCCGAGTGATCCGGCTATAGCTGGGTGCACAGACGTATCTGATGGACATCTCCCCGGACCGCCGTCTGCTCAGCCCTCCCTTTTCTTCTGAGCTGGTGAGAGGAGAATTGAGCTCTACAGCAATCTCTTCCCCTGTCATGTGCTGTCAAAGCCATTCAGGACTAAAGAGATTCTTCTAGCTATCTCTGTAGGATTGTTATTTCTCTGGAAAAAAGTATTTTATAGAGATCACGAAGTGAAAATGCTGTTGCGTGACTCCCGAGTGCTGGGAGAGGTGAATGAATGGTGCCGTAGAGCTGCTGCTTGCCTGGAGAGAGGTGACAAGGAGAAGCGAACGGCCTTGGGCTGCACGTGGGGGCACAGAGGCTTTGGCTGGTTGCATCCTGCTTTGTTTGGAACCCTTGCTAAGCAAGCGGGACGCCCCTCTGCTGCCTGCTCGGCGAGTGCCGGTGGGAGCGGGATGCACAAGAGGCTCTGAGAGCACCCTGTCTTAGCTGAAAAACCGGCAGTGCCTATGAGATCCGTATTCATCACCCGCTCCCTCTCCATCTCCCCAAAACGGGGCTCTGGCCCCTTTGCTGCCAGCCCCGTCCCACTGGGGAGGTGGCTGGAAGGTCCGTTCCTGACTTGCAAAGGCGCTTTGTTAACGTGAGCCCTAGTCTTCTTGGAGGGGTTACGGGGCATCCCGGTGACGGTGCGGCATGCTGGGCGGGATGCAGGCGCCCGGCACCCGCTGCCCATCCCTGTGCCTGTAGGCACACGGCATCTGTTTCTTTAACAGGCTTGTTTGTTTATCCTGGTTTTCCCTGAAAAAGGGCTATTGCGCTGACCTAAAGAGAGATAAAGCAGATTTACGCATTTAGAGCTTCCCACTCTCTACAGCTCTGAAAATTGCTTTTTGCCTTTTGGGAATGGGATGGGTTTTTTTAAAATCGGTTATCGGTTTTCGTCTTTGTCAGGTTACAGCTGCGGGCTCCGCAGTACCTGGCGTAGCTTGGGGCGGTTAGGAAGTGTGCGTCGTTCCCTCGTGTAGCCTTCTGCGGGCGTGGAGCCTTGGGAAGGTCTCGGGCACGTGTGACGTTCCCAAAGCCTTCCCCGTCTGCCACCCCGATAAACAGGGGCTTGGGAAGCTGAACCCTACTCATGGTAATAGAAATTAGATCCCTTGTCCACGTGCTTCCATTTAGGCTTACAGCAGGGCAAGCCCTGTTTCTGGGTCTGATGGGCTTTCTATCGGGGTCTGCCCCGCATGATGCCCCCCTGTGCCACCGGCATGGGGCGAGGGGACAGCTGATAGTTACCGTGCAGGTCTTTTGCTTCTGGCGGCCGTGGGCCTTCGGTCCTCTGGAAACCTAGAAAGATGGAGAAGGGAGCGTAAGGTGAGCAGTTGTTGGTAGGAGGAAAAAGACAAACAGAAATCAGTGATTTTGGGGAGCAGGACTGGGTGGGGAAAAAGCTACAACTGAGGCTTTTCTTTCCCCGTTCCTTTGTATTTGGACATGGACGTCAACACCCTGTGGAGGGGTGACAAGCCGCCCGGACAGCAGTGCGCTCTGCGTCCCCTCCCTGCTGCCCTGTGGCTCTGCAGAGGCCACATTCCCCAGCAGTCAGGCATCTCCTGTTCCAGCCCGAGGGCTGGGGACATCTAACCCCGGCCCACCACCCGGCCAAGCCCCCCAGGCACGGACAAAGGCAGAGCTGAGCTCCAGAGCTGTTAGACAATAACCCTGCAGAGAGCTCTGCAGCAGGTGGAGGATTTGAGGGATGCAGTAGCCTCCAGACTGTCACCACGCGCCTTATCCTGGGGTCTGCGGAGGAGGACGAGACCCTCCCTGCCCCACAGCAGAAGGATTTTGCTCCTCAAGCCCCAGACGAGTCAGGGTCCAGCAGCATCTGCCTGGCAGGGAGAGCAGGCACAGGGGTTGGCATCCTCTCAAGAGCACCCGTGGGGAGCGGGGAGCCTGTAGCTCCTGGGAGCAACCTCCTGGGTGAGGGCTAGTGTGGAGACACGCGCCGCGGCCGAGCAGAGCCTCACCTTTGTTGTCCAGACCTCTCAGGCCGGGCAGCCTCTGGGAACCTGCAACAACCCCGGCATGGTTAGTGCCAGTCACCACAACCCCTGCCCTGGCTCGAGGAGTGCAGCGTCTCCTCGAGCTCCCGGAGAGCTTCGTGCCCTCCCTGCTGCTGCAGAGGGAGGGATGCGGCCCCCTCACCCTCCCATCCTCGACCCGCTCTGCCAGGGTTCAAAGCCCGGGCTGTACCTTTTCCAAAGGAGAGTTTGAAGCGTGGTGGGGTGGTATCCTTGCGATGAATCTCCACTGTCACTTGGGTTCCTGCAAGAAATGATGACAAACTCCCTAAGAAAGGGAGGGACCAGGACGCAGAGGAGAAGGGCAGGATCGCCTGCCGAGGCATCGCTGAAGCCAGCTCTTCACTTCAGCAAAAGAAGCATCAGCTCTGGTGTTTGCAAAGGTGCCAAAGCGCTTGGCTTTCCGGGCAAAGCAAAGCACCCTTAAGACAAACTGTACAGCCAGAAAGCCTCTGGTCACCTCTGGCATGACTTGTAATTCTCAAAAAATAAAAACCAGCCCATTATAGCCTAACAGGTGGTAAAGCGGCTCGTAAATAAAGCAGAGGTCCTCAGTGAGGATTATGTGACAGCTTAAAAAAAATGGTTTATCACCATATTAAATAGCTCTTGATGGAGATACGGTAAGCAGAGAATCAATTTCTTCCATTGATTTTTCTTGGAATCAAGCAGAAAAAGGCTCAGAGCTATGAAAATGGTTTGACTCGTGATATTAAAATCTTCGGCAGAGGCTGTTGCCTCGAGGAGGCAATGTCCTGGCAGGGCCGGCTGCGGTCCAGGCGTGCCGTGGGACTTGCGCTCTGCGTGCCGTGATGCTCCAGAACCAGCTCAGATGGAAATCTGGGGGCCTTGTGTTTAAAGCTTCATAGAGAGAAGTACAAGGAAAAAAGTTAGAGAGTGTCTTAGAAAAATTACCTGAGCTTTTTGAAAGAGACCATGTATTTTTTGGCAATTATTTCAGAAGGTTTTTGCAACCCTCGAGGTTCCCTGGAGGGCCTCAGCGTGCTCGTGGGCTCCCCGTTTCGGATCAGACAGAGGTTGCTTTGGAGACTGAAGGTCAAGGTGTTCAAGCACCTGGGGGCTGCCAGCCAATCGCATGTGCTACCTCCGACAATTTTATCGAGAGTCTCCTGGCATTTGTGATTTTCCTTGGAAGTCAGCTCTTGGAACCAGCTAATTAGGTAGGAATCTGCACTTTCATCCATGAAGTTTTTTCTCAGATTTGTTTAGAAAGAAGTTTTTTATCTCCTGTGATTGCACAGAAAATTTTGACGTCCTTTAAAGCCCCAAAAGAAGAAAGCAAGAAAAACTGTAAAAACTGTAAAACCCCCCTTTTAAATCCTAGAGTTTTACTCCCGTTTCTGGGATGCTTGTGTGTATTGGGGTGTCAAGATTAGAGCTGGTTGGTGTACCTTGTCAGTTAATTCAAAGCTAAAATGAAGTTGTTTCTCAAAGACGTGACTTTGTGCAAACAGTATAATTTCCTTACAATTTTTATATTTTCAGGGGTCCTTTTTTATTTCTCAAGATTATTTTTATCTTTGGGTTTTTATGAGTTTTCTTGCCAACTTCCACTTTCTTGGTTTTCCCGCATAAATTAAAATTGTTTTCGGGAAACCAATTTAACAGCGAGGAAGGCCTTCTTCCAGTAGGTTTAAAAGGCACTGAACAAGTGAAAAAATGTAATTCCACAGAAACTTTTCAGTGCATTACATCCATTGCTTTAAAAACTTACGGTATGAAGTGCTTACTGATGGTTTTATGACTTTTTTTTTTACTGTTCCTAATCAAAATATCTTTCATAAAGAAACATTTGCTCTTCTCCTCGTTCTCTGTGGCCATACTGGTCCTCAGGCAGCGAGTGCTTTGGGGCGCAGCTCCTGCTCCAGTGCAGGGATGGCTCCTAGCCAGGATCTACCCTGTGAACGGACTTCTGCAACCAGCTATCTTCAGCTAAACCTCTGCCAATGTTATTTCTTCCAGCCCTTGTGCCCTTCCATCGGCACTGGAATATCTGACGTTGCTGGGAGTATGTCAGTATCATGCTTTCCGATTACATCTATGCTATGTCCTGGTGGTCAGGGGGGTGCTGGGAACCCAGGTGCTCCGTGACCCACATCTGTGCATCCATGCTGAAAGACCCAAGGATTCGCCAGGCTCCCCTGGGATTTTTAATTCTTCATGCTCAAGATCACCGAACGGTCAGGGTGGGGCCTTTTCGCTCTTTTGGAGTGTTCTGAGGTTATTTTATTACAAAAAGATCTTGAGCGGGAGCTCGCTGAAGCCCTGCTTGGAGAAACCCCGTTATCCCTTGGGGTTGCCACTTACCTTCATTAGAGTATGAAGTAACGGCTTGTGTCTGCTTGCAGGGCTCCCTGGAGACTTGCCGGCCTGGCGGTACAAATTAAAACATCTCAGTGCCTGGAAGAGAGCGGAGGTGCCCGGCGTGGAGGCAGATTAAATTGTGCCTTTGCTCCGCAGCAAAGTAGGTGATGACACGAGAAGCCCGACCCTGTTCTCTGGCTTTGAAGCACAATTGCTCATGGTCCGGGTTCTCAGCATCTCGTCCTCATCCTCCTCTCTCCCTGCTGCGCTCTGGGCGCCCCTAGCCATCTCGCTGATGGGTCCCTGGGGCGGAGGGAGGTGTGGGGAGCACCTGGCCTGCCCAGGGAACCATAGACAGCATAAATCCGCTGCCCTGGGCTGCGCTGACAGTTGGCCAGGGCGGTCAGCAAATGCCAGGCGACACTGAGCCCTAGCTCCCGCGTGGCGTTAGGTGCTCGAGCCTTGCCGGAGGTGGGGTGGACGTTGGCCAGGACGCCAGGGTGATCCCCCGCTCTTTTTCGAAGCGTCATGGGATCGCCGCCCTGCCAGCCACCAGAGACCAGTGCAAGGAACCTGGTCTTCACAGCTCATCCTGAAGGCCGGATACCAGTCGTACCTCGTGGCTGTGACACGGATCAGGCCCGTGAATGATGGCATTTCGTGGCGCGGCATGGGGCCGCAGCCTGTTTGCCCCGGTGGGGCTGGGGCGAGGCTTATGCAATACAGTTTGTAAATATTGCGGCAGCACCAGCTGCTCGGTGGTGTCAGAGGCTTCACCAAGATGCCAGCACGGCTGATTAAAGGGGTGTTTATTAACCACTGCGGTGCTAGAGGAGCGAGAGCTCTGCCTGCTCCTCTGGCATCTGAATAGTAATCCTCACGGGGATTTAAATCGTGCGTAAGGTAGAGCTGCAAGGGAAGGTTTGCCATATGCATACTAACGACTCCAGCCATTAGTTCGGGGTGGTGAATGATCGATACCATCCTCTCACTCGTAATGGAGGCTTTGACTTGTGCTCTGCAGCTCTGGCTGCAGAACCTCTTGAGCATGACAGAGAAGCGAGAGAGTGTTGAATATTTATCTGCTTCCTGGAGTGGAGGCTTTTGTTGTCTGGTGTCTGAGACCGTCAGGTTTGTGAAGACAGAAAAAAACCCCAAACTCCAAAGTTGTACCTTGCCATGAAATATTGCTTGCTCGCAGTCTGCGCACGCGATCCAGCTGCCACTGATTTCAGACGGGCTTGGATCGGGGCTCCTATCAAGCACCGTAATGGCTTTTGTGTGCTGCTGTTGCTTGG